>Ga0193696_1000274_pt1 | contig 19552 bp, 24 predicted proteins | sample L3m1metaG_FD_145074 | JGI IMG/M metagenome (GOLD analysis project Ga0193696, IMG submission 145074) | Soil microbial communities from a riparian zone of the East river system, Colorado, United States - L3m1 | ecosystem: Environmental > Terrestrial > Soil > Riparian zone | place: USA: East River... | reverse complement strand
GTCCAAGGCGCTGTCATTGCCAACTCCGGGCACTGGATCATGGAAGAGCAGCAGCAGCAGGCGATCGCGGTGATCACCGGATTCTTGAAGAAGGAGCAGTGAGCATGGATCGACTGCGTTGTGGACCACTGTTGTGCGTGATATCGCTCTTCGCATTGAGTGTTTTGGCCACGGCTCAAGACAGTCAGGTGAAGAGGCGTCTGACACCGAAGGAGATCGAGGCGCTGCCTGCTGAGAGCGCCGGCGCCGGCACGTCAGGATTGCCGGCCGTCACAACGCGCGTGCTGTTCGGCGACCCGACGAAGTCTGGCCTGTACACGATCGAGCTGAGAGTTGCGCCGAATACGGTCATTCAGGCGCATACGCATCGGGATACACGCACAGCCGTCGTCGTCAATGGGCTGTGGTATTTCGGGTACGGGCAAAAGAACTAACAGGCCCTCGTCAAGGCGCTGCCGCCAGGCGCGTTTTACACGGAACCGGCGGGCGAATCGCACTTTGCGCGGACGGGTCCAGAGGGGGCAACCGTAAGTATTACCGGGTATGGGCCAACTGACACCGTCTATGGCAAGTAGGACGAGAGTTGCCTTCTCGAAGCTATACTACGGCCGCCGTGCCGGCGTTCACCGTCGCTTTGGCCGTCCGAGTATGGGCACCGACCCTCGGTTGCCACGAAGATGAATTGCGCCAAATCACTCCGAGCAGAACGACTGCCAGATAGTCGGTGGTCTTCATCTCGTTGGTATGCGCACGGCCTCGAAGCTGTGATCACGATCCGCCTGCCGGCGGCCGCGCACTCACTTCTCCAAGCGAAGCCATCGACTCGACGAGCTCGCTCGTGGTCACGATGGCGGCGTAGTTCGGCATGTTGACGTCGAGCGCGGCGTGCATGGCATCGTCCGAATAGTCCGCCGTCGCATCACTGACCACCGTGAGGTCGTAGCCAATGGGATTGGTGGTCTCTAGGCGTGCCCCAGCAGCTGAATCAACGAGGCAGTAGGCCGCCAATCATCGGGCGCATGTCGCACCGACGTCGCGTCGAGATCGAGGAGGCCCACCAAGACTTCGCCGACAATGCGCGCGCCAACCGGCCCGAGCCGATTGCCACCGCACCGAACATCAGCTTCTCGCTGGATGTAGTACCAGAGCGGTGTCTCGCCGCGCCAACCTACCCTCGCCGCGCCGACTTCGTCACGAGACAACGGTGTTTCATGGAGATGACGCGCGATGGCCTCGCCCGACGGCAGTCCGACGCCTTGTCCCCGCTCGAGATCGCGGACGGCCAGGGAGTGGAACTCTTCGACATGGGACTCGCCCGTCAAGGCGACGGGAAGAGCGATGAGCGCGCCCACCAGACGGCCATCAATCTTCTTGGCACGAGCCGCTGGCGGTTGGCCGTCCGCATCGAACAAGCGCGTCCAGTCGACACGATGATCGCGCGACACGGGTCGAAATCCGATCAGGTCTGGAAAGATCGCCGCCGCCGCGCTCGTGCTGTTCAGCGTGTAAGCGTGACGAATCTGCGAATGTCCATGGCGGTACGCCGCGTCGGCGAACTCCAGAGGAATGAAGGGTTCGTGCGCCGGACGATAGAAGCTGGGGCCTTTGTCCAGCAGGCTTCGCACCAGCTCGGCACCGACAAGCTTTGGGAGAAATTCCCGTAGGACCACCATTTGATAGTGCCACCGCAGCTCTCGGGCCGCGCTCTCAAACACGTCGGACTCCGGTGTGCCTTCAGAGCGGACACGATCAACGAATCGGTTGTGGGCGTGGACGAACGCGAGGTGCATTTGCGACATGAAGACGTGCGAATCGTTCCGGGGATCGCCGATGATCGCGGTGCCCTCGCCGTTGCGCAACACGTCCTGTCCGCCCGCTCCCGAAAGGAGCTTTGCCGGATCGGTCCGTTGGAACAAGTACGGATGTCCGACCGGTCCGTCGCCGTACAGACATTCAAGGTTTAATTGCGGTGATCGCGCGTTCCTGAGCCGTGTCGGGTCGACGTGCGACTGGAGAGCGGAGCGATCGGCCGTGAGGTCATGTGCCACGAATTGGCCGAAGAATGGCCAGCCGGCCGCCTCCGTTCCGAGAGACGCCTCATCGTCCTCTGCATCGCCGCAGTCGCAGAGCCCGCCGGCTCGGCCAAGGGCGTACAAGAACGCTTCGTCTGCTGTCAACGCTGGAAGATCGGGAAAGAGTCGAGCGTACGAGCTTGATGTGACGGTGGCGTCAGCTTCGCGGGCCCGTGCCGGCGAGAGACAGTGTGTGTGTGCCATGTCGCATTCCTAGCAACCACCACGTGACGGTCGCCCGTACCGGCGGGTCCGAAGGTCGAATATCAACGCTCGGCGCGAGGACTGCCCATTCGGTCGCTCGCCTTGAAGTAGCTTCTGGCGTGGGCGACGATCTCTCCCCCGGTCGGATGATCGGCTGTCTCGATGCCAACGATCTTGGATTCAAGGGGTCGGTGATTCTCGTGCACGAACGTGACGAATTCGTCCTTCGCTGAAGCCGGCCCCACAATGAGCACCGAATCGACGCCATCGAGTCCTCGTGCGACGTCGTCAAAGAAATGCCGCGCATCATCCGGGTGTTCTCGCGCCTCCCCACGGCCTTTTGGATGGCGGTGAACGTGGTGCTGCGGCGAGAGGACCCTGGACTCGTCTGCCGCCTCGGGATGGACGTGAAAGATCCGTGCTTCCTTGTGGTCGATCCAGACGACGGCGTGCGTCATGATCTGATCCTGTCTGCAAAACCCATCGCGACACTGAGGAATGCCGCTGCTACAGGGACGGCGTTCTCGACGACGCTGCGACCTCAAGACGCTGTGCGTGCTTCAGACAGTATCGAGTCCAGGGCAGTGCCTCGAGCCGTGGCTCTTCGATCGGTCCACCGTCGACGATGCACGTGCCGTATGTGCCATCGGCCACCCGGCCCAGCGCGTCGCGCACCTGTTGCAGCACATCCGCATTGTGTTCGGCTTCCGTAAAGACTTCTGACGCCACCTCGTCCGCGACGCTCGCGTCGCCAACGTCGTGAGCCGAGTCGATGAATTCCCCCCGGCCCTGGTCGGCTTCCTGACCAATTCGAGCGGACAGAGTTTTTTCGAGGTCGAGGAGGCGCTGCTTGTAATGCTGAATGTTCATGATGTGTTCCCCACAACGCTGCGAATGCAGCGCGATCACCAATTACTGCTTGTACCGCTCGACGACGGAGGGCGGGCGCACCTGGGCCTCATTCGGATCCTGGCCGAATTCGCGCCGCGCGTCTCGCTGCCGCAGTAAATCCCAACACTGATCGAGTTCAATCTTGATGGCTTCCAGCCGTACTTGATCGTGATTGGCCAGTTCGCCCTTCCCGTAAAGATGTTGCTCCTCGTGAACAAGACCTTCGATCCTCTTCAAGATGGAGTGGTCGGTCGTCGATTCAGCCATGTCAATCACCTCGATGATTTGCCTCTGAGTATTCTCACACCATCGGTTCTAAAACGCGCTGAAGAACTGATTGCCAGCGGCCGAGGTACGGCTTCCGGATCTCATGCCGAATCGGCATAGCGCCGGCCCCAAGCTCCGGGTAGCGTCGTGTGGCACTTCTTTGAACCGCACACATCACAAGGAGCAGACCATGGCCCAAGCCACTGCTGCACCACCACGCAGCGAGCAGGCAACCGACAAGACCGCAATTCGTCCGTTTCGGGTGAATGTGCCGGAAGCGGAACTCGCCGAATTGCGCAGGCGCATCACGGCGACGCGGTTCCCCGAGAAGGAAACCGTCGCGGACTTTTCGCAGGGCGTGCAACTCGCCTTCATTCAGGCGCTCGCGCGGTATTGGGCGACCGATTACAACTGGCGGAGGTGCGAGGCGCAACTGAACTCTCATCCCCAATTCATCACCGAGATCGACGGGTTGGATATCCACTTCATTCACGTCCGGTCGAGACATGAAGATGCGATGCCGCTCATCGTCACCCACGGCTGGCCTGGCTCGCCCATCGAGCAGCTGAAGATCATCGATCCGCTGACCAACCCCACGGCTCACGGCGCCCGAGCGTCGGACGCCTTCCACCTGGTGATCCCGTCGATGGCCGGCTACGGGTTTTCAGGCAAGCCCACGACGCCCGGTTGGGACCCCGCTCGCATGGCGCGGGCGTGGGTGGAGCTGATGAAGCGCCTCGGGTACAGCCGATTCGCGGCGCAAGGAGGTGATTGGGGTGGGTTCGTCACGAACCTGATGGCGCAACAGGCACCTCCGGAGTTGATCGGCATCCATTTGAACTTCTCCGGTGCCGCGCCCCCTGACGTTGCCAAGGCGCTTCAGTCCGGCGGGCCGCCGCCGGCCGGTCTCTCGGCTGAGGAGCTGCGGGCGTACGAGCAGATGGCGTTCCTTTACCAGCACGTCCCTACGCAACTGATGATGGCCGCACACCCGCAAACCCTGTACGGGTTGGCGGACTCACCCGTCGCCCTTGCCGCCTGGATGATCGACCACGACGTGGCCAGCTACGGGCACATCGTGAAACTCTTTGTCGATGGGGAGCCCTACGGCGACCTGACCCGGGACGACATCCTCGACAACATCACCCTCTCCTGGTTGACGAACACGGGCGTGTCCAGCGCTCGTCTCTATGTGGAATACAAGGGCGCCTTCTTCAACGACTACAACATCTCCGTTCCGGCTGCCGTAAGCGTCTTTCCTGAAGAGGTCTACCAGGCTCCGCGGAGTTGGACCGAGCGCGCCTACCACAATCTCATCCATTTCAACGCCCTCGCCAAAGGCGGACACTTCGCGGCCTGGGAACAGCCGCAACTGTTTTCAGAAGAAGTTCGGGCGGGCTTCAGATCGCTGCGCGGATAGCCAGCAGGAGGCGGCAGCGAGTCGATCGCGCGCCGCTTTGCCGCGGTCATCAGCTACGCGCCGGGATTTCGGATGCCTCGTCGAACTATCCGGTCTTCAAAGGCCCGGCGACCTTGTAATGACTGAGGATGACGCCGGACGGCGTTGCTGTCGTGCTGACGAGCTCGAATGCGCGTGCCGGGGTTCCCTCCGCAAAGAAGCGCTTCCCCGTGCCCAAGAGGACCGGAGAGACGATCAGCACGACTTCATCCGCAAGCCCATGTTCGAGCAGCGTCGATGTCAGCGTGGAGCTACCCGAGAGGATCAGGTTCGGGCCGTCCTGCGACTTGATGCGGCGAATGCCCTCGACGATGTCCGGTCCAAGGCCCTCGAAGGGGCCCCATTCAAGACTTTCCGGGCGGTGGGTAGCGATATGTTTTGTTGCCGCATTGAGCCTGTCCGCCAGCGGACTGCTCGGCGCCTTTGGCCAGAAGCCTGACCAGATATCGTAGGTGCGACGGCCAAGCAGCAGATCGAAGCGCTCGCCATGCGCGGCCATGACTGCGTCGCGGCCAGCGGGGGTCCGATAGGGCGCGGTCCAGTCGCTGTAGGGGAAATCGCCATCATCGGCGGAGTGCTGGATCACGCCGTCCAGCGAGATGTGTTCGATGAGTTTGAGCTTTCTCATGGCGAGTCTCTTTTTCTAAGCCTGGCTATCATTCCGTGGGCGGAAGAAGATCCCACGCACTAACACGACGAACGGCAATACTGTGGTAATACCCATCATGCCCCACGTGACGATCTCGCGCGGCGCACGCCAGAGGACGCGCACCCGAAGCCGTCGTGCGCGCCGCTCGGAGGCATGGCGCCTGGCCGGACGTGCGCTTCTGGCCTTGCGGGTCGCCCCATCGGCCATCCGAATCGTCCTTGGGACGGTCCTCGTGGTGGCGGTCTCGGCGGCGGTGAACTGGATGGTGCAGGTGGCCCGCAAACCGGCGGAGGTATTCTTCCCGGTCAGCGGCTCACTCGTTAAGCATCCGTCGCAGACCTGGCGCCAATACGGCTTGCTCTTCGCCAGGCACTCCACAGCGGTCATCACGCCGGAGCTGCTGGCCGCACTGGCCCAGGTGGAGGGCAGCGGCAACCCAGTGGCGCGGACCTATTGGCGGTGGCGACTCAGCTGGAACCCATTCGAGGTGTACCGGCCAACCTCGAGCGCAGTCGGCATGTTTCAGATCACCGACGGCGCCTTCGCCGAAGCCAGACGCTACTGCATCCATGACCACGTCGTGGTCGAGGACGGCCCTTGGCACGACTCGAGGTCGTGCTGGTTCAATGCCCTCTACATGCGCGTGGTGCCCGGGCACGCGGTGGAAATGACCGCAGCGCTGCTGGATCGCACGGTGGTGCACACGCTCGGGCGCAACCGCATTACCACCGCCTCGCTGCAGCAGCGGGAGGACCTCGCGACGATCATCCACCTGTGCGGGAGCGGGGCCGGCAACGCATACGCGCGACGCGGGTTCCGGCTCAGACGCGGCCAGCGCTGCGGCGACCACGACCCCCGCCGCTATTTGGCAAAGGTCCACGCGCTGAAGCTTCAGTTCGCGCGGCTCGCCGCGGCCGGCTGAGCGCTGGGGGGCCTCACGGCTTGCCGCCCCTTGCCGCTTATCAGGCAGCGCGCTCCTGTGATCACGTCAGCGGACGCACCGTAATCCGACAGCATAGTCCGGAGACGACGGCGGACCCATTTTTGTCGTCGCCGCGAACACGCCGGCACCAGTGCCTTCAGAGAACGATCCGCCGCGACTGATGTACGCGGGAAGGAGTACGGGAGCCGCTCCGAAGCACGCGTAATCGCTGCCGAACGCGGCCGGCCATGTCGTACAGTCGGCGCCACGAACGCCCCACTCGGCTACCATCTCTTGCACATTGCCCACCAGATCGAATGCGCCGACGTCTGAGACGCACCCCGGAAGGCTGCCGGTCCGCATCGGGGCGTCGCTGTAGATGTTGCACGGCGCGCGCAGACCGACGCCGGTTCCCAGCGCGGCCGCCTGCCACTCCTGATTCGTCGCGAGACGCTTCAGCGAGTTGCGGGCGACGGCGACTGCCTGGAACCAGGTGATGAACGTCGACGGAAACACGTCGGCAATCGACACCGCGTAGAAATCGATGCACCGATTGCCGGTCACCGGACAGCCCGCGTCAGCAAGATCGGTATACGTCAGCCCCAGCTGGTGGACGCCGGCAGCCACAGCGGCCGGCGACGTGAGATCGGCAGCGGTCACCGTGCCGCGCTGAATCTTGGTGATGAGCGTTGTCTCCGAAAGCGGGACATACCAGACGCTCGATTCGTACTTGTCGATGCAGACAGTTCCGGATTGAACCGAGTCGACGGGACACGCTCCGGCCGGCTGCGGGAAGAGACTCAACGCCACGATCGCTGCGCTGGTTCCGGTTCGAAGAGCATTCAGCATTCGCATGGTCGTCCCTCGATTGGCGAGCGGGTCAACAGGTGCCGTGTTCGAACAACATGTCGAACATGAGACGTCCACGATGGCTAGCAGATTCGCTGCCACGCGGGAGGCTCTATCAGCGCTGCGATAGAGTGGGTCGCCGCGGCCAGAAACACGCGCGCAACCCGATAACGCACTATCCGAACGGATAGGCGGGGCGCTGAATGGATAGCAGCTCCTGGTGGCCTTGCGCATCATCGGCCTAAAATCATTGCTGCATGGCCCATCGGGTTCTGTTGCTGGTGCCATTGCTGCTCGTTGGCTGCGCCTCGAGTCGGCCGACGGCACGCCAGCTCGACGTGCGTCTCGAGGCCGAAATCTGGCTGGCGGCCGGCCAATCCAACATGGAAGTCTTCGCCGACAGGCCACCGCGCGGCGCCGAACATGTCGAGGTACAGCAATTCGGTCACGACCCTCGATTCAACATCCCGGTGTGGACGTCCCTGAAGCGCGCCGGTAAGTTTTCAGCCGTCGCGGGTGAGTTCGCCGCCACACTTTCGAGACTGCGGCGGCGTCCCGTGCGCATTATTGCGGCCGCGGTCGGCGGCAGCGACTTAGCGTGTTGGGAGCGTGGAGGAGACTGTTACGAAGATCAGCTGGGACGCTTGCGGGCCGCGCATCTCCGGATTGTTGGGGTCATCTGGTGGCAGGGCGAGACCGAAGCGATCATCCAGGATCCGGCCCCCATCTCGACCTACGCGAAGCGTCTGGGATGTTTCTTTCAATTGCTGCGCTCGGACTTCCACGCCCCTGACATGCCCGTCGTCGTCGTGGGTTTGCAACGTTATTGCGAGGAGATGTCAGAGGGGGGAACGGCCACCGCGTGTGACGAACCGTCAGACTGGCAAAGGATCCGTGTCGCCCAACATGCCGTTGCTGCCAACCTGCCACGGGTCGCGCTTGTCGATGTGAGTGGTTTCACGTCGGGCGATTTGCATCCGATACGGCAGTATTCCTTGATCGCCCGACTGCTCGCCGAGCAGGCCGCCAAGCTTCAGTAATTCACTTGACCGCGGCGACAGACCCGGCGAGTGGGCTGCATCGCAATCCACGTCGCCGGCCGCGCTTAGGGAGAGGAGCGGCTCGCGATCTGCACCACCACGAACGTCACGTCGTCATCGAACGCGGCGACGCCGCGCCAGCGGCGGAGCTGTCGCAGGATCGAATCCGCTACGATCGAGGCATTCTCGCCGCGAGATGCAGTCAGCCACTCTCGAACGCGGTCGTCGTCCACGAATTCACCGAGGAGGTTCTGGGCTTCCGGGACGCCGTCGGTGAACATCAGAATCTGATCGCCTGACCCGACATCGACGTGACCATTCGCGTAGATGGCGTCGGGAAACACGCCGAGCATGCACCCGCGTTCTCCGGCCGCGTCGACGTGCCCGTCTGGCCGGCCGACCAAAAACGACGGATGACCGGCATTGGCATAGACGATCGTTTGGCTATCGATGACCGCGTAGATCGCGGTCACGAACGAGCCCTCGAGGTGGCCACATAGCGTCTGGTTCATGCCGGTCAGCACGGCTGCCGGATCATCGGCACGGGCCGACTGCGATGTAAAGGCGACCTTGACGATCGACGCGACCAGGGCGGCCGGGACTCCGTGGCCCGCGACATCTGCGATCAGCACGCCGACCCTGGTCGCGCCGAGAACTGCGAAGTCATACAGATCGCCCGCGACCGCCGTCATCGGAAGGTACCGAACGGCGAGATCCATGTGCGACAGACGGGGAACGCCGCGCGGCAGGAGCGCGACTTGAATTTGGCGCGCCGTTTCAAGCTCGCGGTTGACGGCGAGGAGCGCTGCCTCCCGAGCGAACACGCTGCCAACAACCGCGTAGCCGAGGCAGACGAGGAAGACGAAGACACCCACCGGCTCGACGTTCGTCGACGGGACGAGCGGCCGCCCCACGTTCTGATTGATCACGAACAGGATGAACACCGTCGCGCCGACCGCGATCACAGGCGACTTGAACAGCGGCGGCAACCGATCCCGATAGATCCACAGATTGGTGAGCCATACGATCACGCCGAACAACACAATCGCACTGTTGGGCGCCATGGCCGCGGCCGGACGGTCAGCGCCGAGATCGATGGCGACGGCGACGATCGCGTACAGAGCTTGCGCCTGCCACACTCGGCGAATCGACTGCTTCCAGCCGGGGCCTACCAGTCCCTCGATGAACAGGCCGCCAGGAACATTGATGATGTAGGTGACGAACGCGCTCGCGAAGATCCACGGTCGCGCCGGTCCGCCAAAGGCCGCTCGCACGGATGTCTGGAGGGCGAGTAGGCGCAGGCCGTAGAGGCCGCACCAGATGCCGAAGGACAGCAGCAGGCGGTCCGACGTCTTCGTTCGGAGACTCGACGCGAAGATCGACGCCGCGCCGAGCGCGAGGAGCATGGATCCAATCGCGATTGCGACCAGATCCGTGACGGACATGTGTTGAGTATACGGGCGCTTGCGCGCGAGCTGTTCTCCCCCCTTGGCCGGCCGAAGTCTGTCGCGGACGCGCCTGGCACGTTTCTGCGTCGTAACAGCGGAGAAAGTACACTGGGAGTTTCATGGTGGCCAGTGCGCTGCTCTCTGCAATCCACGTGCTGACGCTCGCGCTGGGGCTCGGCGCCGTCGTCGTGCGCGGGCGCGCGCTCGCTCGGCCCCTCGACGAGGCCAACTGGCAGCGCCTGCTCGCCGCCGATAACCTCTGGGGCATTGCCGCGGGTCTGTGGATCGCCTCAGGCCTGGCGCGGGTGTTCTTTGGCGGGAAGGAGCCGAGCTTCTATTGGCACAACGGCTTTTTCTGGATCAAGCTTGCGTTGTTCGGACTCGTGTTTGCCCTCGAGTTGACGCCGATGATGACGTTCATTCGCGTACGAACCGCACGGAGGCGGAGCACGGCGCTGCCACGATTCTCAGTTGAGGCCTACCGCCGGATTAATACCGCCGAAATCGTGCTCGTCGTGGCAATCGTCTTCGCCGCGGCATTCATGGCCCGCGGCGCCTGGTTGTTCTGAACGAGTCGCGGAATCCGGCCACGTCGTCTTCACGCCGTCGGGGCGCGCTCCGTCGGCCGCGTGACTTCGGTCGTCACGGAGACGTGACACCCTGATTACTTAATCAAGTGGCGAATGGGGCCGTGCGGCAGGTGAGGCGGACGTAGCGACGAGACGTAGTCGACATCCAACACCTTTCGCGGACTCGACTCAGCCAAAAAGCCGGCGGACGACCTGGCGCGCAAGGACAGCGCTAGCGGGCGCTCGGCAAGCGGACCTGCTCCACCTCGAGAATCCGGATGGTCGCCCCGTTTCCACAGGGCTCGTAGCGCTCCACTTCGCCCGTCACTTCGATCGTCTTCCCCACGAGCACGTTCAAGTCGGCGCCATATACTCGGCGCAGGCGGTTCGGGTATTGCGGACAGACCGTGAGCCCATCCTTCAAGGACTCCTTGAGGACAATGGTTGCATCCATCGGTTGATCACCGATGCTGGCCACGGTCCCGCGGACGACGACGATCTGCCCGATCCAGCTCGGTTGGTAGGCTCCAGCCGGCCGCATCGACGCCTTCCACCATTGCGCGCGCTTCGCGGTGAAGTCGGCTGGCTCGTCGCTGCGCGGCCCCGGGAGCCTTCTGCCGTTCACGATCGCGTTCGCCAGCTCGGTGGCGGTCTTGACGCCGTCCGCCAGGTCGCGCGCGTTCTGCTCCGGCGTGCGCAGCTGCGCCACCGACTCGTCGGCGTGGTCGTCACCGTGCGTCGCATGGAGCTCGAGGTCACCAGCTTTCGGTGCGACGTCGAGATAGTACCGGCCGCCGCCGCAGCGGAGGTCCCCCGCGATACGGGAGCAGGTCCGGGCGGAGGGGTGGAAAAAGACCTGGGCCGCGATCGGCGTGAGCGCGCCCTGCACGCCCCGCGGATGCTGACTGGCGCAATTCCCGTCGGAGTTGAACGGGACCGAGTAGTCAACTGGTCCCGAGCTCACGCACAGCTGCTTGGTTGCTCGGGAGAGCGCCAGCCCGCTCCCAGCCGGGAAGCGAACCGCCATATATGTCGACCAGTGCGTCCACGCTCCGATGTCGGGGATGCTCGCGACCCGTGCCGGTATCACTTGCGCTTGCGGACCCAGGAACGCGAAGGCCAGGTACGCCGGGAGAGGGATGTACGCGGTGGTCTGGAAATCGTAAACGTCGGTGCACGCGCCGGGCTTCACACTCTGCCACGCGACCACGTGAAGGGTCGGGGCGACCATGTCGAGATCGTGCGAGCCGATCGCCACGTTGACCGCGCGGGTCCCCTTGTTGCAGACCGTTAGGGTCGCTGGCCCTTGATCTTCTTCCTGAGCGGAGGCCGGCCGCAGAACCGATAGAGACAGGCAGGCGGTGAGCAGCAGGACGATAGGGCCGACCGTGCGTCGCATGTGTGGCCTCCTTGGCCCAGTCGCTTGTCCGAGATCTCGCCAGCTTTCGACTCGGCTTCCAGTAACAGCGGGGCCTGTCGTGTCCTGCAGCGCGAGCAGACCGGCGCCAGTATAGGTCAGCAGCTTGTCGCCCGTGTCGGAGGTTAGCTGCCGGCGACGCGGAGCACGACCTTGCCGCGCTTGCCCCGCTCAGCCACGCGGTCGAACGCCGCCCTGGCATCAGCGAGCGGGAACACGGAGTCGATCTCCGGCCGGATTGCGCCTTCGTCCGCGAGCCGTGCGAGCTCGACGAGCTGGTGGCGGTTCGGCTCGACGATGAAGTAGCTGACGCCGGGTGCCTCCTTGGCGACGGAGACGATGCGGCCGGCCCGGATCCCTGTGAGTGCTGCGGGGCCGGTGGTGTCGAAGACCAGGTTGGCCTCTCCGCCGTCGACGACCTCCGCGCCCGCCCAGCGCGCGAGCTGCACGGCGAAGTGGCCGACGCCCCCGCGGGCGCCGGTGACGATCACGCGCTCACCGCGCTGCAGACCGCCGTGGTCGAAGAGCGCCTGCCACGCGCTGAGGCCGGCGAGGGGGATCGCCGCGCTCTGGATGTGGTCCAGCGTCTTCGGCTTCGACGCTACGACCGCCGACGGCACGACCGCGTACTCGGCGGCGCCGCCGTCCCGGTCGAAGGGCGTCAGCGCGAACACCTCGTCGTCTACCGCTAGGTCGTTCGCACCCGGTCCGAGGGCGGCAACCGTGCCCGAGATCTCGTACGACGGAATCGCCGGCAGCCGGTCGAGCGGCCACGTCAGCTCGCCGCGGGTGATCGCGGCCGCGTGGACGCGGATCAGCGCGCCACCGGGTCCTGGGGTCGGATCGTCGATCTGCGCAATCTCGAGCCGGTTCGGCGCGGTCAGTCGAGCAGCCAGCATGCCATTCCCTCCTTCCGTATCAGGAAAGACTGGAGGCTAGACGATAGGAAACCTCAGGACCGCCTATTGCCATAACGCTTGATAGTATGCCCGCTGAGGCCGAAATCCTCGCCGCGCGTCTGACGCGTATAAAGACCCTGCTCGACGCCCTTAAACGTGTCTGGCTCGACAGCCAGGCGTCACGCGACACCTTCCTGAAACTGAAACAAGAACTCGAAGCGGCACGCGTCTCGGTCGGCCGGTTCGACCGATGAGGCCGTAAATGGCTCAGCCCTCCAACGAGCAACGCTTCCACCGTTTCTTGAGCCGCCATCGCCCTGTCCCGTCTGTCAGTCCCCGCGGTTCACCCGCGTCGGGGTGGTGGACGATGTCGGTATCTTCTGGTGCGCGGACTGTGACGGGGTCTTCACCATTCCTCCCGCCGCGCACGCACGCGGCACTGACCTCGATTCTCCCGAGGAATCCTAGACGCCCGAGGGGCTCCTGTCGCCCCCTCGAGGCCCCTGGGCGGTCGATGCGGAGCCTACTCGACGAGACTCTGTTCTAGAAATCTCCCTGCACTCCGCTTCTTGCTCTCAAAGCACGTCCTGGATGCCACACCTTGACGAGTGGTCCCGATTCGGCAGCAAGAGTCGGAGTGTCCGCGATCTCCCGGAACGCCATAGTGGAGGGCAAACGGCGCGGGAGACCACGACTGGAGGGAGCGACATGAGCACAGCCACGAAGGCCAATACGATCGACGCGATGGATATCGATTCCCGAATCGACGCCTATCCATGGCCGAATCTCTCGAAGCATCTCGACGCCCACGGCTGGGCGATGCTTCACAAGATCCTGACGGCCAGCGAGTGCGAAGCCGTCGCCGGTCTCTACACCGACGATCATCATTTCCGCAGCCACATCGTCATGGCGCGACACGGCTTCGGACGAGGGGAGTACAAGTACTTCTCGTATCCGTTGCCGGACAAGGTCGCCGCTTTGCGCACGGCGCTGTATCCCCGGCTGGCTCCGATCGCCAACCGCTGGAACGCATCGATGGGGATTGATGTGCGCTATCCGGACGCGCACGAGGACTTCGTCGCGCGGTGCCACAAAGCGGGCCAGACGCGTCCGACGCCGCTGCTGCTGCAATACGGCGAGGGTGACTTCAACGCATTGCACCAGGACCTGTACGGTGAACATGTCTTTCCGCTCCAAGTGGCCATCCTGCTGTCCGAGCCGGAGCATGACTTCAGGGGCGGCGAGTTCGTGCTGATTGAGCAACGGCCACGGATGCAGTCGCGAGCCGAAGTGGTGCCGCTTCGACGCGGCGACGGCGTGGTCTTCGCCGTGCGCCATCGACCAGTACAGGGCACGCGCGGCATCTACCGCGTGAACCTGCGACATGGCGTGAGCCGACTCCGCTCCGGTCATCGCCACACCGTCGGCGTGATCTTCCACGACGCGAAGTGAGCGCGGGCCTCTTCACGACAGGAACCGCCAGACGTGGATAGTCAACAGCTACTGCGACGGCTCAACCAGGCCTGGATCGCCTTCATGGACTCGTACGCCTAGCGACTCATGAGGACTCAGTCGCCACGGCCGTCCGGAACCCGAGTCTGTTCAGGGCTCTCTGAAGATCGGATCTTGCGCCAGTTCGCCTGATGCTGCGGGCGTCTCAGGGTAAGCCGAGATATCCTAAATTGACCTGCTGTTCGCTTTAGACCGCCGCGGTACCTCGGTCGACTCGCTGATCTCGTCTCCTCGAAGGCCAAGATGCCCGTCATAGATACGGACCGCGGATGAGCCTCACACGTGCGAAAGCGAACGTGGCCCGGACGGCGCACCTGACGGCGTGGGCGCGCGCGCTCGGCCGTCTCACCGCCGGCGAGGCCGCGAACGGCGACTATCTGGCCGGACGCGTTCTCCTGCCGTATCAGCGGGCCTTGAACCGGGCGCCGAAGCTGGCTCGGTGGTTGTTGGAACGAGGCCTTCCCGGCGCATTCGGTTACTTCAACGCTCGCACACAGTACTTCGATGAAGTTCTGCTCCAGGAGGCTCGAGCAGGCGTCGAGCAAGTCGTGATTTTGGGCGCAGGATTTGACTCGCGCTCCATTCGATTCTCAGACGCGATGCGAACGGCTCGTGTATTCGAAGTGGACATGCCCGAGGTGCTGTCGCTCAGGACCGAGCGCCTCGTCGGAAACGAGAACACGCCGGCGTCAGCGATCGCGGTGCCGATCGATTTCGAGCGGGAAAATCTCGGCGAGGCACTGCGTGAACGCGGGTATGCGTCGGCTGCGCGGACGCTGTTCTTGTGGGAAGGCGTCACCTACTACCTTCCGGAAGACGCGGTAAAAGCAGTCCTCTCTCTGGTCGCGTCGCACAGCGGCTTTGGCAGCACCATCCTGTTCGACTATGTGACGCAAGCGTTCGTCAATGGCGACTACAGCGGCTACGGCGCCCGTCGGCTCGCCGACGGCTGGCGACGGCTTGGGAATGTCAACCGATTCGGAGTCGACGATGTCGCCGCGTTCATACATCCCATCGGCCTCAAGGTTCAAAGCGACATTGATGCGGGCGAACTAGAACGTCGCTATCTGCGGTCGTTGCCTGGTCCCAGAGCCAGGGTGTGGGGTTGCATGCGCATTGCGCATGCGACGGCGACTATGATGCTTCCTCGATCAACGAGGACTCTGGGGCGACGCTGAGCGCAGCCGGCCGCCGCGTGTGAAATAGCGGCGGCCGTTTTACTTGGCTTGGGGAGCAATCGCGCACACGAAGTTGGCTGCAAGGTCGGTGCTGCCGCTGCCGTTCCATTTCGCAGTCTGTGGATAGGGACACAGAGGACGCGTACGAGACGTCACGCCGTTGCTGGTTTTGGAGGCAATCATTTGCTCCGGCGCTTTACCGTGCTCGACCCATTGCTCGAGGGCGCTCATGGTGTCGAAGGTGTTCGGGCCATCGCCGCCGGAACAATGTCCCATTCCGGGAACGAGGAAGAGACGGAAAAAATCGCCGGTCCGGTCCGATCCGCCCACGGCGAGTGTGACCCGCTCGTAATACTCGATGGCATCCGCGGCGGGTACGTTCCCGTCGGCCCATCCGTGATACATCAGCAGCTTTCCATTTCGTGCCTTGAAGGGGCGCAAATCCGCGTCAACTGAATTGACAACGGCCATCTTTGTATCGGCGAAGGCCAGGTCGCGGTCGAAGTCAAAGGTGCGCCAGTCCCACTCGGGATCATTGAACACCCAGAGTTTCCAGAATTCGTTCCGTCTCGGTTCGGCTGGCCCCACAAAATAGGTGGTCCAGGAGGTCTCCGTCCCTAAGGTCCAGCCAGCGAAGATCCGCTCGCCGGTGCGCGGATTCCTTGCGCCGCTATATATTCTGCGGACCGATTCCACTTGCGGCGCGGTGAGACAGTTGTCGTTATCTCCGCCTTTGCACAGAAGTGCGCCGGGATCGAACGTGCAGCGCCGCGGATCGTCGATGATGCCGTCCGTCACACCGTCAACCGCATCGCAAGAGGCGATCGCCGTCTTGGTGATCAGGGGCAATTTCGCAGCCGTCAGCGCCTTGGCGGCTTCGAGCGTCCACATCGCGCCCGCCATGAGATGGATCCGGTTGTGTCCCGGGTCGCCCGCGATGATCCCGTCATAGTCGGCTGGAAATCTCTGGGCCTCCGTGAGCGCCTGCTGTCCTCCCGTGGAGCAGCCGGCGAAGTAGGAATACTGAGGCAGGCGGCCATAGTAGTCGCGGACGATCAACTTGGCCGTCTCGGTCATGACGTGGACCGCCCGAAAGGCCCAGTCATCGATTTTGTCTGGGTGGCCGACCCCGAAGGTCAAATCGTCAGGTACATGTCCAGTGTCCGAACCCGCTGTCGCGTAGCCGCGGTTCAGCGCGTCGGCCATCATCGAGTAACTCAACGATCCGGAAAACCCACCGTTGCCTGTCCCTTCGAATTTTCTGTTCCACTTGGCGGGAGCCGGCATCCAGAGTTCGAAATGAATCTCAGAATCGTTGACCGGTCTCGACACGGCCATCACCCGGCAGAATTCAGGCAGGTTGAAGGATCTGGCGGCTCCTGGCGGCGTAAACGCCCCAGCCGGAAACGCCAACCGCCGAAGTCACAGCAGTATTCGGAATGATCAGCCTGGTGAGACTTGAACACGTGGGAGCCGCCGTTGCGACCGAGGGGACAAGCGAGCAAGCGGCGCAGAGGAACAGCCTCGCTCTGAGAGGCTTGATTTTCACCGGCATGGGCTATACCTGTTACGACCCGCGTTACGGCCCTACATGGCCGGTATATTTGGGCCCATTGACCTGTACCACGAAGCCGTCCGGGTCGTTGAATTTGAATGATTCATCGTCACCGCGGGAGCCTGGAGTGATCTGCAGCCCGTGCGCTGCAACTTTGCGGCGCATCTCGGCGGCGTTCCAACCCTCGATGCCGAAGTCGTAGTGGTCCCGCGCCGGTCCGCCAGCCTTCTGTTCGATGCCGTAGAAGCTGTTGCCCACGGTGAGGATGTGAATAGTCGCAGACTGTTGCGCCAGCTTCATCCCGAAGAATTCCTGATAGAAGGTTGAAGTCTTCTTCAGGTCCGGGACCTTGACTGTCACATGGTTGAGACTAACGGCTTTGAGGCCAGGCGCGGCCTCGGCCTTCGTCGCAGCGGCCGCGCCGGTCGCCAGCGCCACCAGATGGACGGCAAGTTGTCGCCGGCTCAGCCGGCCATTTTCAAAATCGCCCAGCATTCTCTCGATAAGGACTTCCATATCTATCCTCCTTGTTGAATCCGGATCAGAACTGCGTGAGGCTTATAGTGGCCGGCGTTCCTGCGCAGTTGGATTTCATGACCGGTTACGTATAGCAGATCTTGTGATCTTCGGAGAATGAAGAAGCCACGCCAGTCGGCCACCGGGCCCAGGCCGTCGAAACTCCTTGCAGGCGGCAATCCGCGGATCGCGAAGGCCGACGGCAACGCCCCAGTGCAGGCGTATTGTCTTGTTGGCACTCACGCTTGCTGCCTCCGCTGATCTTCGGCGCGTCCGGCGCTGTCGGCACGATGGCGGTGCAGTTCGCCGTTCAACGCGGGGCGCGCGTCATCGCGAGCGCATCCGGCGCCGCGGCCGCTCGTCTCGTTCGAACGCTTGGCGCTCATCGCGTGATCGATGCCCGCCGAGCTGAATCGATCGATCAACTGCGGAGGTTTGCCCCGGGCGGACTTGATCGTGTGCTCGCGCTCGCCGGGGGCGATGGCCTCGAGCGGTGTCTCGACTTCGTACGGCCCGGCGGACGCCTTTCGCGAGCGAGGTTTCCGCCGAATGATGATTTCCACGTCCTGATCGAGTGCCGTCAAAAGGTTCATTAGGCGTTCGACGCAAACGCCAGGCGTAGCCTGGCCGGCCGATCGGCAGCATCGGGAAACCCGAGATCCGCGAAGACGTTTCCGGTCCCACGGGTTACCGATTCTTTCCGTTCAGCGCTTTTCCTTGCCATCGTGTTCCTCGTGATCCTCGGCTGCTTTTAATCGGTCGGCGACGAGATCGACATCCCGTTTGGCAGTCCGGATGCCCGACGGCGACTTCTTCTGGAACGCGTGGAGGACGTACACCGCCTTCTCGAATCGAACGGTGTACACGGCTCGATCGGCGTTTCCGTCGTGCGACTCGACGACCTCCAGCACGCCAGGACCGAGCCCCTTCAAAGGCTTCGCCGTCGGCGCGGTACCGCCGAAGCGATGCGGGAAAATCGCTGACTTAGCCGTCGGCGCCGAGCCCCACGGTTCCGGGCGCAACTCACGACGGACGGGACTACGTACAGCTTCTCCGTCAAGGACACAGAAGACGCGTGCCACTTCGCGTGTTTTCAGACGACCAGGGAGTGATCTACACGGCGCGGCCGCTGCGGTAGTGCGTCGCAATCACTTGAACCGTGACAGGCGCGCGGATGGCACGCTTGTCGCAAACCTGATCTCATGGCCGATCTGCGATTCCAGAGCTTGGAGGATGGCGACTTGGCGGATGTGTGGTACGCGCTCAGCGGTGCTGCCGTCCGCCATCCTGACAGATTCAAGGCGCTTACGGACGTGGTTCTCGACGAGTTGCTTCACCGTCGGGGCGACGGCCTAAACCCTTGGCTGGAGCAACGATTCCGAGCGATCCGGCTGGCAGACTCCAAAGAGGATGCCGAGGCGAACGCACGCGCACGCTGACGCCGTGCAATGCTCAGCCACATGCGCGAGCTTGGCGGCATCCTCGGCGAACACTTTCACCGCTGAAACCACGGACCGTTAGTCGTCGCGCAAGACGAACAGCCCATTCACAAACGAGAATGCCAAGGTGGCAGCGCCGATGACCGCGCAGGTTGCCACGGTGCGCCACAACGCATCCGTCCCCGTGAATTGCCAGATGGCCAGGATCGAGGCGACGACGGCGACCACAATGCACGTCGTTGTGATCCAGAACGCAACGGCCAGGACGACGCGTGGATTCAGAAACCCTTTCTGTGGCTGTCGCGGCGAGTCTGGCGGCTTGGCCATCCGAACAGCGAGCGTAGCAGGTGCGGTCGGACGTGGTCCATGCCTTGGTGAATGGACAGTACGGGCTCTACTGTTCGCTCTGGCCGGCCCGCGTGAGTCACTTGACAGGTCGACCTGGACGGCGTCACGCGCATCGACGTTTTCGGAGGGGAGAGATGCCCGCGTTGCCGATCCGACCCGCGGTACTTGCAACGGGGCGCCGAAGTGCCCCGCGAGGTTCTACCGATTGTCAGCCGATTGTCCGCCGAGGATTGAGATTTGGTTGCGGGGGCGGGATTTGAACCCGCGACCTTTGGGTTATGAGCCCAACGAGCTACCGGACTGCTCCACCCCGCGTCA
>Ga0193696_1000273_pt1 | contig 19555 bp, 20 predicted proteins | sample L3m1metaG_FD_145074 | JGI IMG/M metagenome (GOLD analysis project Ga0193696, IMG submission 145074) | Soil microbial communities from a riparian zone of the East river system, Colorado, United States - L3m1 | ecosystem: Environmental > Terrestrial > Soil > Riparian zone | place: USA: East River... | reverse complement strand
CAGCAGGTGGAGGCCGAGACCAGTACGGTGTAGGTGCCGGTCGATGGCGCTCGCACATCAATCTCTGCGGCGTTGTTGCCTTCTCTGTCACTCAACAACGCGCCATCAGGCCCGCGCAGCCGAATCCGCGGAAAAAAGTTGGGGTCGGGTCCGCTCCCCGACACTTTGCCGATGCTGGCAGTAATGCTGTCATTGAAAGAGGCTTGGATGGTCCACGTATCCAAACCTCCCACTTGAATCACACCGGCATGCTTGGCGCCGTTAGTGAGAGCCCCCTGAGCAAGCGCGACGTCCTGCGAGAATGCGGACCCGATTATCAGGAATGACACAAACCCGCTGCGACTGAGAACGGACGATACACCTGAGGCGAAACAGACGCCTAGCCGATTGGCTGCAGGCACAAACCGGCGGTGGATCTGGAAAAAGTTTCGCACGGCTCCGACGAAGAACCAGAGCGACGACTAATTGGGACCCTCTTCGTCTCGTTCTTGTCGGTGTACTCTAGCACTTATAGATAGAAATCCGGCAAGCAATCGAAAATCAAGGTGGCAGAATTCGGGACGACATCTAGTCGAACTCTCTTCATGCCTCTTCATTCGCTGCTTCCGCGGCCCGATATTGACTATCCTCGGGCTATCCGCGGACGAAACCGAGTTGCACAAAAGCCCTTCTATTCGTGCAAGTTACTGACGCCGCTGAAGAAGCACGTATCGGGGCCGTGACCTTCACACGATGGGGGTCAACGGTTCGAGTCCGTTAGCGTCTGCCAAATCGCAACCCCTTCAAACGCCGCGAGTTTCACCGCTCGCGGCGTTCGTGTTTTCGAGCGTTTGGCGCAGTCGGGAGTTCAAGCGGGAGTTCACAGAAATCCATCGCGGCGCCTCAGGAAGTGCAACGAGGGCTGTGAGTTGAAGAGACTCGATAGCCCGTTCGAGGGAGCGGGAGTTACTCATGAGCATTGATCGACCTCGTTGGACCGCTGCATGGTGTCTTGATCAGCCTTCACCAGTTGAATGAGCTGGAGGTGCGCGGTGTGAAGGGCCTCCTGGCGCCGACTCCACGGGATATTTGCTTCACGCGCGGGTACTACCGAACGACGGCCGCCGCCGCGACGCTCCAACTGCTAAAGGAGGCGCAGCACACGGTGGGGGTCAGCGGTTCGAGTCCGCTAGCGCCTACTACTCCTGAAAGTATTCACGCCGCTCACGTTAGACGAAAACGGAGCGGCGTTTTCTTTCGCGAGGATCGGTGAGGTGTTCACGGATGTGTTCACCCAGGTCCTACGCCTGCGTGATCACCGGCAACAGCGGCGCGCTGTGCTGCGTCCTCATCGTGTTCAGCGTGTGCGCCTCGTCGGCTCATTGCCGTGCGGGCCGGTTTGGTAGTCCGCGATCAGTAACCTGCGGCTACGGGGTCCGTCATACAAGGGAGATCCGTTAACAATTGAGGCATTTCCCCGGAACCGGCCCGGACGCCGGTCTCGTCCTAATCTGAGTCTTGGATGGCGCCTCGTCGCGCTGCGACGAAATGGAGGGATGTCGATGTTCCGAATCCTTACCGTGATTCTGGTGTTGAGTTGCGCAACGGAGGCCGTCGCGCAAACGAACGACAACGCGCCCCCCCGGTACCTGTTCTTCGGCGGGTTATCGGAAAACCACAACTATGTGCCTCCCCGCGAGACGCTGCTGGTCATCGATCGGAAAGTCTCACCATTCTTGAGTCTCGGCAGCGGACGGGGCTTCGAGTTTTCGGTCACCCGGCTGAAGACCCCACACCTCGCCTACACGGCGGACTTCTCCGGCTATCTCGAGCGCTTCAATGGTGGCGCGACCTACTGCCAGCCCACTGCATGCGGCCTAGGATTGCGATTCGAAGACGAGGCGCAGACGTTTTATCTCGTCGCCGGCCCTGAGCTCCGCGGATCGGAGCGGGGACGTATGACTCCGTTCGTCCACGGTCTCGCAGGAGGGGTGTTCAGCCGTTCCAAGTTCACGATGGAGGGGTCGAATGTGCAGTACCTCAACTCATTTAGCGGCACCGGTCTGCTCCTCCTTTCGACAGCACCATTTCCAAAGAGCTCAATCGTCCACTACGCCGACTCTCACACCGACGCTGGCTTGACGCTATCCCTTGGCGCCGGACTGGACGTACGAATGAGCGAGGCGCTCAGTGGCCGCATCCTCATCGACTACGACCCCACATTCCTCACGCGGCCCGACATCCGGGACCCGTCGGTCGCGGGGCCGACCGGATCGACACACATCCAGAATCACACGCGCATCTCGCTCGGCATCGTGTGGCACTTTCGCTGAGCACAACGTCGACGACCTCTTCCACGGAAGAAAAGACAAGTCAGATGTTCGTCGCGGACGCCGATGGCGTCGTACATGAGCGAGTCATCGGCCACCTATCGGCGACTGCAGCGACGGGTCGTGGAATCTTTTGGAGAACGATCGTCCGGAGCTGTGTTAAGTCGCCGGCGGTTCTGACCTCCCCTTCACACGGTGGGGTCAGCGGTTCGAGTCCGCTAGCGCCCACCAATCTTGATCACCTGACGCCGCCCGGTCGCAAGCCGGGCGGCGTTTTCATTTTTGGGTGCTCCGCAGAGCAACGCTCCGCCGCGGTTGATGGATAACTCAGAATTATTAAACCCGCCGCGGTCTCATGCTCCCGGGTACGATCTGTTTCTCAGTCACAACAGACGACAGAAGCCATGGGTAAGGACATTGGTCGCTTTTCTACGGAACCACGGCCTCCGCGTATTTTTCGATGAGGACTCCATCGAGCCTGGCGAAGACGTCGTCAGTGCTCTCGAACGTGCGATCGAGTCCAGCAACATACTCGTGCTCGTTCTCTCGCGCAGCTCGGTCTTCAGCAAGTGGGTCACGTTCGAGACGGCAGTGCGGCTCTATGAGGACCCTGAATGCCGTTTGCGGAGGCTCATTCCCGTACTCGTGGAACCTGTCGATCGGACACTCATACGAAGCGCGGTTCGGCGGCTGGATGCCGTAGACCTCACTGACCCGGAAACGCGGGAGCGCGAGTTCCTGCACTTTCTCAAGACGATCGGCGCTGGAGACGTGACGGCGAACGACTTTCCGCCGTGGCCTGAGCCCAGTAGCATCGACGAGCTTCATGTCGCCGACATCGATAACGTCGCTTCCTGGCAGTGGAGCGGCGAGGAGCTTCTGAACAGACTGATCGCTCTGGACAGGGAAATGTTTCAGGGCATCAGCGATGCGCACGAAGGCAATGCGACGCAGTGGGCGCCGGTTTTCATGGATCATCCTGACACCTGGCGGCTCGTGATTACGCCGGCCAATCAAATCATCGGCTATTGGCATTTCGTACCTCTGTTCGACGATACCTACGAATCCGCTCGCGCCGGTGAGCTGATGGACAGTGAGATTACGACCGACAAAGTACGCGTATTCGAATTTCCCGGCGACTACAAGATCTATCTGGTCTCGATCGGACTTCTACCCAGGTATCGTCGAACCAAGGCTTTCATACTGATGCTCAATTCGCTGTTCGACATTCTCCTGACCCTTGCACGCGACGGCATCTTCATCAGCAGCGTGCTGGCGAACGCCTACACCGAGAGCGGCATAGCGATGAGTCGAACGTTTGGAATGACCCGTCACGGCAGGCATCGCGAACAAGGCGACGTTTTCGAGTCGGCCATGGTCGACATTCTTCGTCAGCAACCGTGCCGGGACTATACCGAGCTGCGAAGACTGTACTCGGAACATTATTCATTGCCGGACACCGCTGACGACCAGGTTCGATCCCCGTAACCGGAACGGCGAGAAGCGTGCGGCGATCGGGTCCACATGAGCGAATAGCGAAGCAACAACTGGTGGAACCTTGAACGCAAGCGCGGCCGCCGACAGGATGTGAAACGAAAACAACACGTCTACGCTGACGCCGGCGGTCTCAAGAAGCCGCTCGACGTGACAGCGCGAATACTCCGTAATCACGACCGTCCGTCCGTTGTAAAACGTCCTCAGGACTGCCGATTCTTTGCCGGCGGCGGGAGAGAATACATGATTCAACCCGTCGGTCGAATCGAATTCCAAAACGATTCTTCCGCCCGGACGAACAATGCGCGTCAGTTCGTTGACGGCCAGACCCGCGTCCACGTGATTGATTACGCTCCCCACACAAAGGGCGACGTCAACTGCCGCCGTCGCGATTGGCAGCGATCGGATGTCGGCGATCAGCGATCGCTGCCTCGGAAGGCGTCCGATCACCAGATCGACATGAAACTGATGATCGCTCTGCAATTCGTAAGATTCGCCGCCGGAACCGATGTTGGCAATTCTCAGCCTCTCCGTTCCTGAGCGGAACAGCCCATGAATTGCTTTCCCGATTCTGTGGCGCGTCACGCGATGCCAGCGATCGAAGTGATTCCAGACGTGAGGATCTTCGTAGAACTCCTGATAATTCTGAGTTATCACGTCTTATCACGTTCCTCACCAGGTGTTTTCGCGGTGAATCAGGCGAATGTCGTCGCTCTCGGTCGAGGCGGGAGGCGGGTCGCGCCCGACAGGCAGTCTCATCTGCCGGAACGTCTCCAGGAGTCCATGAGACTCGAGGAGCATTTCGGGCGGCGCTGCTTTTCTCAGATATCTGTGCGCCTCGGCCAAACGGTGGCCCGGAACAGCCGGATTGAGGTGATGGACGGTGTGGTAGCCGTCGCGGTGGCCATGCACGAACAATGCGTGCATCACACCGAGATTGTTGCGGCACCACCCCAGCCGGGTGGGTGGTACCCCGGCATGGTCCGAAACCTCGCTCCAGAATTCCATGACCGGAAAGACCACGTTGAGCGCAACGAACCAATGGAAGAGCAACCAGTCCAGTTGATGCGTCAATACGGCCGTAATTGATGCGATGCTCCAGAACAGTGCCGTCGGTAGGCGGTACTGCGGTATCTGCAACCACGACTCCGCACGATCGCGAAACCACATGTATGTGTGATAACCCAGCAGCGGGCGGATGAACATCACCCACACCGCGCGGCGCGGGAACTCGTTCACGCCGTGCCGGGCGAAGAACAACTGCGCCGGATCCGAGTCCTGGCCGAGCCGCCAGTGGTGGACGATGTGCTCGGTCCGGTAAGCCCGTACCTCGTGAAGCATCGGTAAGGCATAGAGCCATTGCAGCGTGACGTTCCAGCGCCTCGTCCGGAACAGCGTTGCGTGGGTCGCCTCGTGGGTCAGGCTCTCCAGCCCGCGTATGCGATTTGCCAGGACCGCGATCTCGATGAGCCACGCGCCAAAACGCAGAGGGAAAGATTGAGTCGAATTCTCGACGAAGCGCCAGAAACAGACTGCTGACGCAATCACGAGCCAATCGACCGCGATCGTGGCGAACCCTCGAGCATTCGTGGGCTCGGCAAAACTCCGTAACCCACGGCGCAACTCGGCCGTCGTCCTTCTCTCACCGACCTTGGACATATCTGCGGAATGATGCTAACCCCTCTCAGCCGTCGGCTGACAGCAATCTTTGAGCGTAGATCTCAGGCGCGTTGCGCCGCTCGAAGCCAAGACTCGCGGACACGGCAGCGCACGTACCGCAAGGCGGAGCCAATCAGCGCTGACGGCCGGGCCGGCTACGGCCGCCGAATCAGCCAGCGCAGCGCGCGCGTCGCGGCCGGGCCGACGACCGGCATTCGCAGAACCCGTTGCGACGCCTTCGCCAGCGTCCAGAGACTCTGTTCACGGTAGCGATCGCGGACGGCGAGATCATGGAGAAATGCGGCCGCGGCGCGGCTCTCCGCGATCGGGTCGGCACTGGCGGCTGCGGCGGCGTGCTCCTCGATCACGGACTCGTACGTCGACAAAAGCGACTCGTGGAGGTCGTCGGACGAGGCGGTCTGGCGAATGCGGTCGGATACGGCGCGCGCGTCGGCGACGTCGTAGAGCGCGAGCTCGGCGAGGAACGTCTCCGCTGACAGCGGCTTCTGCAACGTGCGAATGCCGAAGTTGAGGCGGCGCAGGCGATCGAAATCGGCGGACCGGACCATGCCGCCGACGCCGCTCTGACTGCAGAGGATGACGGCCAGTCCACACGCCATCGCTTCCATGGCGCACTTTGCCTTGGCAAATGCCACGTCGTAGCCGCCGAGGATCGACTCCGGGTGGGGTACGGCAGTGCCGGCTGAGGCGCCGACGATGTCGAGCTCGATCGACGCACGGCGGCAGGCCTCGCGGATCGCCGGTAGAAACGTCAGCTCATGCGCGAGATTGCCGAAGACCACCGCGCGGCGCGGCTTCGGCGGGAGAGGCTCGCGCTGCCGGAAGGAGCTCACGTCGATCGCGTTGAGGAGGACGGAAATCCTTTCAGGGGCAATGCCTTCGCGGGTCAGGAGGCGGTCGGCGCAGGTGTCGTCGACAGCGACGTATCGAAGGATTCGGGGGAACCGCGGCGTGGTGCGGCCGATGGTTTCCCAGCCGTGGCAGACGAAGATCGCCGGTGTATTCGGAAAGTGGAGTAGCGCGGCCATGGTCTCGACCGCGCTGTCGCCGTGGATGATGTCGACCGGCGCGGTAAGCGTACGCAAGTCGTCGACGACCGGAATCGTCCTCGCATCGAGCTGGCGTGCGGCATCGCCGAGCTCCGTCGCGTAGACGACCGGCGAATGGCCGCATGCGAGCAGCCACGACGCGAGGTCGTGCTCGTAACGCTGCACGCCCCCGATCTCGCCGAGCGAATGGCCGGCGATCAGAACGCGCATGAGCGCTTTTCCACCTCGGCGCGCAGCGCGTCGCGCAACGGAAGCATGTGCTCGCGCCGCCGGATCACCTTCGTGTACCGGCCCGCCGCCACGCGCTCCTCGCCGGAACGCTCGTACAGCGGCGGTTCGTCGCCGCCGAGCGCCGTCCAATCGACGACGCGCCAAAGGGCCTCGCGTCGATAGGCATCCGCACCGTGTCGCGCCAACAGCTCTTCGATGTCGGTCAAAAGAGCGGCTTGCCCGCGCGCGCTCTCCATCTTGGCGGCGTATTCGGCTTCATCCAGATCGATCACCATCGCCGCAGTGTCGATCGAATGAGGATGGTTGACCACGGCGTACTCGTACTGTTTCGTGGAGACGCCAGCCCTGGCGATCGCAGCGCCGGCGATGAGGCGGCAGAGATCGTGAACCGGGTTGTAGCCTTCCGCGGCATCGCCCACGATGATCGCGGGCTGGTCTTTCTCCAGCTGTGCAGCGAGCTCCGTCGCGAGCGAGACGAGCAGCGCGCTGTTGCGCTCCAGGATCATCGCGTACGCCTCGCGGTCAGAAAGACGGCCGAAGATCGTGCCGGGGCGTGCGCCGAGGTCGCGCAGGAGGTCTGCCGTGCGGCCGAGGCGCGTCCCGGAGGAATGCTCCGCGCCGTCCGTCAGGATGTGGACGACCGGTTTGTTCCGGGAAATCCAGCCATGAAGCAGAAGTTCATGACCGGGGTGAGCGACGATCAGATGGTCCATCGCCTAGCCGCGCAACTTCACCGCTGCCATCGCAGCCAGCGCCGCGGCGAGCACGGAGAGCATCCAGACCGACAGCGTCGGAACCGCGGTGGGGGGCCCGATTACCGTGAGCGTCGCGGAAGCCGGGCCGCCGTTGGGAGTCCCGGTCGCGGTGACCTGCGACGTGGTGTTGACGTGTGCGCCGAGCGCGATTCCCTGGACCCTCACGATGATGGTGCACTGCTGTCCCGCCGTCAGAACACTCGACGTACTGGAGAAGGTCTCGGTGCCGGGGTTGATCGTGAACATCCCACCGCCGGTGGCCAGCGTGCTGCACGTACCGCCGAGCTGCGTGATGAGATCGACGCCCGCAGGCATCGTGTCGTTGAACTGAACATTGGTAATCGGGAACCCGTTCGGATTCGTGACCGTGATGGTCGCATCCGAATTGCCGTTGATCTGGACTACCGCGGGATTGAAGTTCTTGGTGATCGTCGGAGCGAGCGCCTGCGCGGCTGCGTTCGCTGCGAACAACATCGTGAAGAGCATCGCAATCAGCAACTGTTTCATGCGGATCACCATATGGATCGAGCCGTGCGCATGTCAACGACGGTCAGCGCCCCATCGACCGCCTTCGCGCGATCGTGACCGTAATCGTCGCCGCCTCACTGTTCACGGAGCCGCACGCACCGGTGGCCCTCGCCCAGAATTGCGTCGTCTGCATCAGCACGGGACTTGTGATCGTTGCCCCGGAGCCGACCGGCAAGGTCGTATTGCCTGATGCGCCCTGGAACCAGATGACGGCACTCGAGTCGCTGACGATGACCGTCAACGTGACCGTCGTACCAGCAGTTGCCTGCTGATCGTGCGGCTGCTGGACGATCCGCGGCGCGGCGCACGGCTTCACGCTCACCAATACGCTGTTGCTGTCCGCGGACGGCGCGCATTGGCCGGTGACGCGCACCCAATAGGACGTGCTGATCGACGGACTGACTGAAATCGTGGCAGTGGTTCCACCGCTCACAAGACTCGCCGTGTCCCCACTGGCGCCGCGATACCACTGATACGTGAACGGGCCCGTTCCCGCGGCATTGACCGAAAGTTGTGCAGTCGCCCCGCTCGTGATCGTCGCGCCGGAAGGCTGTTGCGTGATCGACGGGGCGAGGCATGCCGGGCCGCTTCCGTACACCGCTTCGAGCGCGGTCTTGTCCCACGTCTGCAGATGACCGTTGAGTCCCGAAACGAGGATGTGATTCATCAGCGCGTGGCTGTTGCATTCGAGCGTGGGGTCGGTCGAGCAGGCGGCGTTCACCAGGCGGTTCTGATCGGAGTGGCGGAATCCGAGCGTGTGCCCGAGCTCGTGCGTAATCACGGTGGCGAACTCGCCGGGCGCCAATTGTGCGGTCGTGCAGTTGGCGATTCCCTGGTTCATGCTGACGTCCGCCTCGAGCGTCGTGGCGAAGGTCTCGCCATGAAACACATGTGCCGCGGCACCGAAGCCCGCCTTTTTCATTCCGCCCAAACCAAGCGCGCCGCCATTCGTGCAACTGAACGGCTGAAGACCGAAAGAGGTCAGGTCTTTTTCGAAGACGATGTTGTTGACGCCGTCCGCGGCATCGAGAAAACCCTTCGTGTTCGGCGTGGCGCTGGCCAGCACGTAATGCGCGCCGCCGGCGTTCCAGGTGTTGAACGCGGCATTGATCTGCGGCGTCCCGCTCCCCAGCGCGCCGCTTTCTGAATTGCCCTGATTCCAGTTCACCGCGGCGGGAAAAACGTTCCAGCGCGAGCCGACGCCGCCGTTGTACTGGAGCATGTATGAGGTCGCGGTGTACGCGGCATCGAGCTTGACGTTCCCAACGGATGCATCCCGCGAAACGAAGTAATCATCGGAGACCACCTCGCCACGCACCACGCCGCGGACGTAAGCGAGGAAGCGATCCGCCGATCGCGGCCGCTCTTCATGCACCTTGCCGTCCGGATCCCAGCCTGTGAGCTCCGACTCATCGCGCAGGAACAGTCCATCGGCGAAATGAAACGCGCCGAGCTGCAGGTCGTTGACGACGAACGAGCCATCCGCGCGCCGGTACAGAAAAAGGAGCACCCGCTCTCCATCGGTGAAGGACGGCGCTCCAAGCACATCGCGCGGCACGTGGATCTGCACAAGGAATCCGGGATCTCCCTTGATCGCCTCTTCGATCGCGACCTCGGTGATGGTCTCGCTCTCGGTATGCGACCGCAGCACGCGGCCGACGATCACTGCACTCGATCGCTCGATCTCGAAACGGTCGGTGGGGACGACGTAGGTGATCGCGCTCAGAGCCGGGGCAAAGAGAACGGCGACCAGAGGCAGAACGAACCGGAATGAACGGATCACTGCCTCAAGCATCGGTCCGAAGCCGGCGATGCGCGGTAACGGGGGTCACGTTAGTTCAGCAAACGCACGGTGACGCCGGCCCACGCGCGTGAACGGCCGATGTCGCGCGACACGCGGTCGTATCCGCCGCCCACTCCGACGCGCACTTTTCCGGCAGCGCCCATGCGCCGCAGAGCCCAGACGGAGAGTTGCGCGTCGTGGAATCCGAAGTCGCCGGTGTAGTCGCTCACGCTGCCATAGAGCGTCGCGGCGATCTGGAACGGAATGTTCGTGCCGCCCAACTCGTGATCGATTCCGGCGCGCGCGTATGTCGCCTGGAATCGATTCAGATCGCGCGCGATCTCGACGAACGAGAACGCCCTGAATCCCTGGCTCTCGATCGCGATGCGTTTGCGCGCTTCGAGTGACAGCTCTGTGGTCCAGGCGTCCGGACCGGAAGCGCCCCAATGCGACTCGCGAATGCCCGCCGCGATCGACGTCTCTTTGAGCTCGCCGAAATACCAGAGGTAACGCGCGCGCGCCGAAGCGAGATCGGTCCCGCCGCTGGAGAGCGGAATCCAGCCCTCGACGGTCAGGTCGGCGCCTCGTGTCCCGACTGTCGTCGCAGGACGCCCGCACAAACCGGCGTCGACGCGCGGCTCGGCGAAGATTCGTCCGCCGAGGTCGATGCCGCGCCAGAGACCGTGAGAGACGACGTCGAGGCTCACGTCGTTGAGCGCCGGGGTGCATTGCGCGGCGGCGTTCACGCTGACGAACAAGAGAGCAATGACGGCGAGGCTTTTCATAGTCCTGCATCCTTCCTTGCCTGCAGCACTGCCGGCAAACGGTTGTCGATCGCCTCGATGAGCGCCTGGGCGACGCGCTTGAAGCCGCTCTGCTTGAGATGGATCTCGTTGAGCCAGTCGCTCTCGACGAACACGCCGCGCAGATCGACGTGCAGGAAGTGCAGCGGATACTTCGTCTGCATCTTCGCCAGGATGTCGTTGAAGTCGTTGATCATCTCCTTGACGATGGCGCGCTGCAGCGTCGGGTCGTCGATGTGCTTTGCGATCATCGCCGGGAGCATCCAGGGACCGGAGACGCGGAAGCCGTCGTATTTCGCCCCTTTTTTGCTCGGCGTCATGTAGTCGTAGCCGTGCGCGATGATCGGGACGTGCTCGCCGAGGTCGTCCATGAAGAGCAGGAAATCCGTGGAGAGCTGATCGAGCTTGGCCTGCCATTGGGCGGCGACGAGATGCTCGCGCGGCGTGAGCTTCGGATCGTGCTCAACGAAGAGTTGCTTGATGAACGCTTCTTCGACGACGTCGTTTCCGCCGGCGCTGAGGAGGACGCAGACCGGCGCCTCGCTCACGACGGCCTTGGCGACCTTGTCGCTCGTCGCTTCCATGTTATGGATCGTGTCGCCGCTCAATTCGAATCGCTGGATGGCGAATCGCTCCGTCGCGTCGATCCAGTCGATCACATTGGTATGCGGCGGATAGTCGAACCACGAATCGCCCTCGGAGATGATTCGCGTCAACCCGATTTTCTTGCGGCGTTGATACTTCCGCTCGCGCACTGCGGGATCCCACGGTTCGCCGGCCATGCAGGCCTCCTTACATCAGGAGGGACAGCCGGGCGCGTTTCCCTACCTCCGGTGGATTGCGGACGGCTCTGGGCAATCGCTTCTGCAGCATCTCGTCAACGCGCCGCACTACCTCCGCGAGCACGAACGGCTTGCTGAGAAATCCCGCGGCTCCGGCTTCCAGTGACCGCACCATCTGAGCCGGGTCGGCGCTCAGGACGAGGATCACGGCCCGCTCCCCGCTTTCGATCTTCCTCAGTTCTTCCATCACCTGGAAGCCGCTCATCTGCGGCATCTGCAGGTCGAGGATGATCAGGTCGTAATCGTTCAGACCCTGCAGCGCACACACCTGCGTCGGCTCGCTCGTGGAGGCGACACCGACATAGCCGGCGCGGCGCAGCGCGTATTCGAGGAGGCGCAGATTGGCCTGCTGATCGTCGACGATCAGGATGCGGGCGCCCAGAACGTCAAGCGACGCGGACATGACGCTCCGCGGAGACTTCGAGCGCCTCGTTCAGCGTGTCCATGAACGGCCCGACCTTGATCGGCTTGGTGAGATAGCGGAAGAACCCCGCCTCCAGTCCTTTCTCGATGTCGCGCGGGATCGCATTCGCGCTGAGGGCGATGACCGGAATGTGCGACGTCGCGTTGTCTTCACTGAGGATCCTGAGGGCCTCGATGCCGCTGATGCCGGGGAGGTTGATGTCCATCAGGATGACGTCGGGCTGACAGGTGCGCGCGAGCTCCACGCCGCGATTGCCGTCGATCGCGCTGAGCAGGCGCAGGTCGGGCCGGCGGGCGACCAGTTTTTCGACGAGCTTGAGATTCGCCGGGTTGTCCTCCACATACAGGAGAGTGCGCCGATGCGTTGCGGTCGGTACGACCAGTTCGACCACTACCTCTTCTTTCCTGCTCACAGGGATCATCAGCGGAGCGGTGGAGAGCAACTCCACCCAGAAGACGCTCCCCGTTCCCACCGCGCTCTCCACGCCGATCACGCCGTCCATCAATTCCACGAGGCGCTTGCTGACCACGAGACCGATGCCGGTTCCTTCTTCGCCGTTGCCGGCCTGTCCCAGACGGTTGAACGGCTCGAAGAGCTGCGCCAGTTTTTCCGGAGGCAGCCCCGGGCCCGTGTCCGTGACCGTGACGCGCACGTGGCCGGGCGTTCTCGACGTGCAGCAATCGACGACGACCGATCCGCCCGTCTGGTTGTACTTGATGCCATTGGTCAGAAGGTTGATCAGCACCTGTTTGATGCGCGTCCGATCGGCTCTTACGGAGTGCGGCTCATCGAACGTGGGGAATGTCATGTTGATGCCGCGTCTCTGCGCCAGCGGCTCGATCATCGACTGGCACTCGAGCATCACCTCGCTCAGCGACACCGGCTCGAGCGACATCGACAGCTTGCCCGATTCGATGACGGCCAGATCGAGGATCTCGTTGATCAGGTCGAGCAGGTACCAGCCGGCTTGCAGGATCTGGGAGATGCTTTCCGCCTGGGCCGGCGTGGCCGGCGGCAGATCGGATTCCATCAACTGGGCGAACCCGAGGATGGCGTTGAGCGGCGAGCGGAGCTCGTGGCTCATGCTGGAGAGGAAATCGGACTTGGCCAGGTTCGCTTTCTCGGCGATGGCCCGGGCGTTGGTCAGAATCGCTTCGACTTTGTTGCGCTCCGTCAGATCGCGGGTCAGCTTGGCGAAGCCGCGAAGATTGCCGGCCTGGTCGCGAATGGCGGTGAAGACGACGTTGGCCCAGAAGGTCGAGCCGTCCTTACGCACGCGCCAGCCTTCGTCCTCGTACCGTCCATTGAGGGCGGCGTGATCGAGATCGTGCTGCGGCTTTCCGGACTCGACGTCGTCCTTCAGATAAAACCGCGCGAAGTGCACGCCGACGATCTCGTCGGTGACGTAACCCTTGATCCGTTCCGCGCCCGTGTTCCAGCTCACGACACGACCCTCGGGATCGAGCATGACGATGGCGTAATCGGAAACGCTCTCCACCATCAGGCGGAAGCTCTCCTCCGTCCAGCGCAGCGTTTCCTCGACGTGCTTGCGCGCGCTGTTGTCGGTGCCGATGAGCAGATAGCCGATGATCGCCGCCTTGTCGTCGCGCAGCGCGGTCACGGAGACGATGGCCGGGAAGCGGCTCCCGTCCTTGCGGATGTAGGTCAATTCGTAGATGTCTTCGATGCCGCGCGAGGCCTTGAAGGCGAGCGCGTCGAAGCCGGGCGTGATGGTCGTTCCGAGCTCGCGGCTCAAGGCGCCGGCGCGGGCGATGACCTCCTGGGGATCGGAGATCTCGGCCGGCGTGATCTTGTCGAGCACGTCGCTCGCCTTGTAGCCGAGCATGCGCTCCGCGCCGACGTTGAAGAGCTGAATGACCCCTTTCTCGTCGGTGGCGATGCTGGAGAAGTTGGCGCTGTTGAAGATGGCGTTCTGCAGCGCGCCGGTCTTGAGCAGCGCTTCTTTCCGCCGCGTCTCGATGGAAACGGCATCATTTGCCACCTTCGCCCTCGGCTGGCGAGGATGTCTGGCGATCGGAAGCTCTGCCTTTGCAACGGGTGCAGTCATTCGTTCTTCTCTCTGTTTCGACACGAGCCGCGTCCGCCGGTGGTCGCACCACCAAACGTTCTCCGCGCTTTTTGGGGGGAAACATCAAAGTTGAGAGCAACCCGTGTGCCGCTCAAGCAGACGGAACCGGTTTTGCACTGATGACCGTCATGAAATGGACAGGCATCTATCTCGTCGGCTACATCATCATGCTCGGCGGAATCATCGCCGCACTCTGGAAGAGCGGCTTCCTCGAACGGATCGGCACGACCTGGACGATCATCGGCATCGTGATCGCGATCGGGGTCGGCATCATGATCGCCGTGGCGAACAGCGGGAAGAAAGAGTCGATCAACATCGAGAGATGACCGGGCGTTTCTCGCGGCTGAGGTCACGTCATTTGCACTGACGTGGTGCAGGAGACGAATGATGAAGAAACGTCTGCTGTCCATCCCTCAACTGCTGTTCATCGCCGGCACGCGCGCCGCGTTGGGTGCCGGTGTAGCACTGCTCGCCAGCAGCCGGTTGTCGAGCCGCAAGCGGCGCGCCGCCGGGCTCACGCTCGCGCTCGTCGGTGCCGCGACGACGATTCCAGCGGCTCGAATCGTGGCCGCCGGCCGGCCTTCACTGCTGAAGCGGGTCACTCATCGATTTGCCTGAGGTTGTCCGGCCGTTACCTCCCAGGTAATGGCCGGCCGTTTTCCCGCGCCGTATCGTGCTCTCGATGCCTCGGCACGAGCGCGCGCTCGCCATCGCCTCCGTCGTTGTCATCTCCATCATCTGGGGAACGACGTTCCTCGCCATCCGCGTGGCGATCGAGACGATGCCGACGCTCTACGTCGCGGGCCTTCGCTTCACCATCGGCGGCGCGATCCTTCTCGTCATTGCGATGCTGCGCGGACAGCCGCTGCCGCGACGCGCATCGCAATGGGCACATGAAGCACTGACCGGCATCCTGCTCGTGCCACTGGCCAACACTTCCGTCGTCTGGGCGGAGCATTCGATCTCCAGCGGGCTGGCGGCGCTCCTCGCGGCGACGTTGCCGCTCTGGATGGCGCTGCTCGAGCGCTGCTGATCCTCGGCGGCGTGACGCTGGCGCGAAGATGACGACCGGGAGCGCCTCCGGCGGGCGGGCCCGGCCCGCGGCGTTTGTCTTCGCGCAAATCGCGTTCAGTGCGAAAGGCGCGAGTTCAGGCTAGGCCGACAAACGCTGCGGGCCGTGCCCGCCCGCCGGAGGCGCTCTCGTCGTCGTCCCTAGCAGCGCTCCTTCACGATCGCCACGGCCTGCTGCTGAAGCTTCTCGCAGCAGGTGATCCACGTCGCGTCGAACCAGCCGTTTTCGCGGGCGTGGATCGTCACGGCGACGACCGGCTGGCCGTGCTCGTCGCAGCGCAGTCGCGCGGCATGGTCGAGGCGGTCGCTGAGGCGCTCGCGCAGAAAAAGCTCGCGGTCGCGTACGGTGATCTTCATGTGGCGGCCACCGTCTGCGGCGGCGCGAACTCGCGCCTGGCCGCCTGACGCGGCGGCAGGATCAGGTACCACTTCGACACATCGTCGGCCGGCAGCACGAACTCGAATACCTGCCTGTCGGTGCGTAGCCGCAGCACTCTGCCGCCGTGCACCGGTGCGCCTGTGGCGAGCGAAGTGTCGTATTCGATCTCCCGGATCCATTCGAGATCGAGCGACGCCTGCATGTCCGTGTTTTCGTAATAAAAGGTCGACTCCGTCACTGCCATCGCCACCGCGAGATGGCGGTTGCCGTCGACCAGCTCGCCGCGGCTGACCATCCGCGACGTCGCGCGGCGCCCGTCATTGAGCTTGGCGATGTGATCGGAGCCGAAACGGCCATAGAGATTCCATCCGAGAAATGCGACAACGAGAACGCCTGCAATCGATGCCCACACCAACATAGGTATCTCCTTCCTGCTATTTGCGTGGTTTCGCTTCGTTGACCTTGATCGCCTGGCCATTGACGTCGCGGCCGTCGAGGGCGGCCATTGCCGCGCGCGCTTCGTCAGCGTTGCTGTACTCGATGAAGCCGAAGCCCTTCGACTCGCCGGTCGAGCGCTCCGTCGCCACGTTCGCCGAGACGACCGTCCCGTACGGCACGGCGAGCTCGTTCAGCTGCGCATCTTTGACCTGCCTGGAGAGATTTCCCACGTAGAGTTTCATCAGCACTCCTTCTTCCGCCGTCCGCGCGCAGGCGCAGCGAGAAAGAAAATCGGAAGCTAAGGGAGGATGGGTCCGGAGTTTCTGACTTAGTTCAGAAAGGACCGAAGGGCCGAGGAAGTTTCCTCGACAGACCTTCACCATACGCGCAATGAAGGGGAATGTCACTGCGGCGGGCGCGCCCTTGTCACACAGACGAGCTTACGGAACAATCGTCGCACCGCGTGTTGGTCTCGATCGTTACGCCGTCCTTCCAGCAGGGCCGCTTCATCGAGCGGACTCTGCAGAGCGTGTGGCGCCAGCGCGATGCCGCGACGATCGAGCACATCGTGATGGACGGCGGCAGCACCGACGACACGCTGGAGATCCTCGAGCGCTGGCGCGACCGGATCGTTTTCTCCAGCGGTCCCGATGACGGCCAGACCGCGGCGATCAACGCCGGCATGTCGATCGCGCGCGGCGAGATCCTCGCCTATCTCAATTCCGACGACGTCTATTACGACGGCGCGGTCGCCGCCGCGGTCGCCGCGTTCGAGCGCGATCCGTCGGCGGACATCGTCTACGGCGACGCCGACTTCATCGACGCCGACGATCGCGTCATCAAACCGTATCCAACGGAACAGTGGTCGCTCGAGCGTCTCAAGCTCGTCTGCTTCCTCTGTCAGCCCGCGGTCTTCGTTCGCCGGCGTGTGCTCGAGCAATTCGGACCGTTCGACGCGCGCCTCCGTTACTGCATGGATTACGAGTACTGGCTGCGCCTCGGCATGAGTGGACTGCAATTTCGCTACGTCCCGGTGCGCCTCGCCGCGTCACGCCTTCATCCCGCGACGAAAACCGTCCGCTCAGCGCGCGCGGTGCATATCGAGATCAACGACATGCTCAAGCGGCACATCGGCAGGATTCCCGACAACTGGCTTTCGAACTACGCCTACTCCGTGCTCGACGAGTGCAGCGCGCGCGAAACGAGCCGCCACTATCTCGCCCGACTGGCTCTGCATTCCGTCCGCGCCGCGTTCCGCTGGAACGGCTTTCCGTCCATCTCTCTTCTCCGCATGCACGTCTGGTCGGTGCTCCACGGATACGCGCTTGATTGAGCTCCTGCAAAAGCATCCCGCGATTTACGAGCTCGTGATCTCAACGCTCATCGGCCTCGGCGTCTACGCCGTCTGCGCGCTGATCGTCATCGCCGCCGAGCTGTCGCATGGAGGCGATCTGCGGATTTATCGGACGCGCAGCGCCCTCATCGATCTCGCCTACGCCGTCTTTTACAAATGCAGCATTTACAACCTGCTCGTCTTCCCGCTCTACGCGCTGCTGGTTCCGCGGCTGCAGTTTCTGCGGATGAATGCGATGGCGGACATGCCCGTGGCGTGGTCGGTCCTCATCGGCTGGCTGATCTTCGATTTCCTGAACTACTGGACGCACCGCCTGCAACATGCGGTCGGACCGCTCTGGGCGTTCCATAGCGTGCACCACACGCAGACGCGGCTGACGTTCCTGAGCGCGAACCGCATCCATGCATTCGAACAGCTCTACATCGGCGTGCTGATGCTCGTCCCGGCGTTCCTCCTCGGAATTCCGCAGCCGCGCTGGCTGCCGATCCTCTTCATCCAGATCTTCAGCGAAACGCTACAGCACGCGCAGCTCGACTGGTCGTTCGGTCCGCTGCGCTGGCTCTTCGTCAGTCCCGTCTCGCACGCCGTCCACCATTCGGCGGAAGCGCACGAGTACAACGCGAACTATGGACGCGTGCTCGCGGTGTGGGACGTGATCTTCGGAACGTACGTTGTGGAACCAGGGCCACGCCGATACGGCGTCGACGGAATGGATGTCCCCGAGCGGCTCGGCGCGCAGTTCATCCACCCGTTCCGCCTGCTCGCCGCGAGGTGGATCGCGCGATGACGGTCCGCCGGGTGGCGTTCACGATCGCATGCGTCCTGGCCGCCGCGCATCTGCTCGCCGCCGACACAGTGAAATCGCGACAGCTGCTCGACAGCGTCGAGCGCCGCGCAAGCGCGCTGCTGGCCGAGAACAAGGAAGCCGAGGCGGAGCGCGAGTACGTGACGATGCTGACGCTGGCGCGTCAGGTCCATGACGTCACGCTCGAGGCGAGGGCGCTCAACAACATCGGCTACCTGCAATACAACCGCGGCGCGATGGCCGATGCGCTGACAAATCTGCAGAACGCATTTCGCCTCAGCACCCAGGCCGGCGACCACGCGGAACGGCTCGAAGCGCTCTCCGTCATCGCCAACATCTACGCCGACGTGCACGTCGCGCAGTTCGACCGCGCTATCGAGTACTACCGCCAGCTCCTCGTGGAGTACGAGAAGCATGGGCAGCCGAGCGATCTCGCCGACACGCTGTTCAACATCGGCAGCACGTACGACATGAAGGGGGACTACAAAGCGGCGGAGCTGCACGAGCGCCGTGCGCTGGCGATGTTTCAAAAGCTGAACAAGGCCGCCGACGTGGCGTTCACGAAGCGCGCGATCGGCTTGAGTCTGACGAAGCAGGGGCGCGCGTCCGAGGCGCTGCCGCTGCTCGATGCGGCGCTCGCGTACTACGAACGGGAACGCGACCAGTGGAACGTGGCGGTCACGAGGCAGTACCGCGGCATGGCGTGCCGCAGGGTCGGCCGCACGGCGGAGGCATTGCGCGAGCTCGATGCGGCTCGAGAGCATTTCGAGAAGGACGACAACGTCCGCTACCTCGAGAAAAACGCCTCGGAAATCGCGGCCGCGTACGCGCAGCTCGGCGACTGGCACAACGCTTACGACGCATCGACGCGCCACGCCGCGCTGCAGCTCAAGCTCGCCGAGACGCGGCGCGACGAGCTCTCGTCGCGGCTGCGCGTCGAATTCGACGCGGAGAAGAAGGATCGCGAAAACCGCGCCCTGGCCCGCGAGAACGCGCTCCGCGCCACGGCGCTGCACGAGGCCGAACGGAGCCGCAGGCTGCAGATCGTTGTCAGCACGCTCACCGCGCTCCTCGCCATCGCCCTCGCCATCCTCTTCTGGCGGCAGGTCGTCAACACGCGCCGTATGCGCACGATGGCGCTGACCGACGAGCTGACGCGATTGCCGAACCGCCGGCACATCCTCACCGCCGTCGACATCGCATTCGACGCGGCGAAGCGCGAGGGACGCGAAGCGGCGCTGATCGTGCTCGACATCGACGGCTTCAAACGGGTCAACGACACCTACGGCCACGCCGCCGGCGACACCGTCCTGCAGAACATCGCCCGCGCCTGCCGCCTCGAGCTCCGCGGCGGCGACCAGATCGGCCGCATCGGCGGCGAAGAGTTCCTCGTCATCCTGCAGACCGCGAACGCCCGCCAGGCCCACGAGGTCGCCGAGCGCCTTCGCGCCGCCGTCGAGCGCCTCGACCTCTCCTCCATCGCCCCCGACCTCCACCTCACCATCAGCCTCGGGGGCGATG
>Ga0193696_1000272_pt1 | contig 19618 bp, 16 predicted proteins | sample L3m1metaG_FD_145074 | JGI IMG/M metagenome (GOLD analysis project Ga0193696, IMG submission 145074) | Soil microbial communities from a riparian zone of the East river system, Colorado, United States - L3m1 | ecosystem: Environmental > Terrestrial > Soil > Riparian zone | place: USA: East River... | reverse complement strand
TAGCGTGGGCTGCCGGCCTGCAGTCACGCGTGGACACGTGGGGACCGCCGCCGCTCGAGAAGATGACGGCCCTGTTCTTCCAGATGAACGCGAGTGACATCGAGGCCCGCATCGCGGACGAAAGCCGTGTGCCGCTCGTGCCACTCGTGCATGTCCACGAGTTGAGCGAAAGCGGTCCCGTGATCCAGAACGATCGGGTGAAGGTGACTGCGACGCTGGTGAATCATCCGCCTATGGTTCCGGCTTTCGCCTATCGCTTCGACACAGCGGACCGCTCGATCGTGATCTCGGGTGACACGGCTCGCTCAGACAATCTGATCAAGCTGGCACGGGGGGCGGACGTCCTGGTTCACTCGGCCGTCTATTTCCCGGCCGTCGATCGTCTGATTGCCCGGGTCCCCAACGCGACGACGCTCAAGCAGACGATCATTCGGGGCCAGACCTCGGCCGAGGACGCGGGGCGGGTGGCGCACGCGGCTGGCGTCAAGACCTTGGTACTGTCTCATCTCATCCCCGCAGACGATCCGACGGTCACCGAGCAGATGTGGATTGAGGCAGCGCGGACGCAGTTCAACGGAACCATCATCGTCGGCAAGGACCTTCTCGAGGTTTAGCGAGTCCACATCAATCGTTTGCAGCCGGGGCGACAGTTCCGCGATCGGCGATCGAGTAAAGTCCGCAGTCAGGAGGACGCCAATGACCGATCGACTCAGACGCAAGATACTGAAAACCGGCGCCGCGGCGACCGTGCTCGCGGCAACGCCGCGCGCGCTGGCGCAACAGGCTGGCCACGGAGCTTCGCCGTCCTTCTACCAGAGGGGCCCCGTTCGCATTCACTACGAGGAGCACGGCTCTGGTTTCCCGTTGCTGCTGATCGCCGGCGGCGGCCTGAACTCGACGATCGCCGGCCTGACCAATCCCTTCAACGCCATCGAGGAGTTCAAAGGCGAGTATCGCTGCATCGCGGCGGACTTGCGCAACGCCAACAGCGGCCAGTCCTCCGGCCCGCTCGAGATCGACCGGCCGTGGGATGCCTACACCGATGACCATCTCGGTCTGATGGATCACCTGCGCATCGACAAGTTCATGGTCATGGGCTTCTGCATTGGCGGCCCCTTCATCTGGAACCTGCTGCGGCGGGCGCCCAATCGTGTGGTCGCCGCCGTGCTGGCGCAACCCAGCGGATCGCGTCCGGAGATGCGCGATTTGTTCTACGACACCAACATCAAGGGCTGGGGACCGGAGCTGATCAAGCGCCGGCCCGAGATCACGATGGAGACGGTCGACAAGTTTCTGACGAAGATGTATCGCACCAACGCCGACTTCGTCTTCACTGTCACCCGCGACTTCGTACGCACGTGCCAGACGCCGGTCCTGATCCTGCCGGACGATATCCCCGCGCATCCGTACGCGGTCGCCATGGAGGCCGCGATGCTCGCGCCAAAGGCCGAAGTGAGCATGTTCCCGTGGAAGGAGCCGAAGGAACGGATTCCCCTGGCGGTGCGCCAGATTCGTTCCTTCCTCCGGGCACATCGGCCTGGGAAGGGAGCATCATGACGACTGATCGCACGCGCGTCGTGACGGCACTTGCGGGCGTCGGAGGACTGATCCTCGGGATCATCATGACGCTCGCATGGCAGGGGCAAGGGCTTGGCGCGCAATCGAGCGGTCAACGCCGAGTCGTTCGCCCCGAGAAAGCTCCGAATACCGGTCTGCCCTTCAGCCCGGGCATCCTGGCCGGCAACACGCTTTACATCTCGGGTCATCTGGGACGTGATCCGGTCTCCAGCCGGTTGGTGTCCGGCGGCATCGAAGCCGAGACGCGTCAGGTGCTCGCCAACACGCGCGAGGTCCTGAAAGCGGCCGGCATGGATTTCAAGGACGTCACCTCCGTCACCGCCTACATCACGAGTTTCGATGACTTCGCGAAATTCAACGCCGTGTACAGCGAGTCTTTTCCGACGAATCCGCCGGCGAGGGCCACCGTGCAGGTCGCGGCGCTGAATGCGGGCGCACGAGTCGAGTTGCAGATGATCGCGGTCAAGCCGTAAGGAGACGACATGACTGGAACAGGGAAGCTGCGGTGGTTGCGCAGGTAGACGGTCATGAGCAAACGATTGCGCTATCAAGTCGCAGCCAGCCTCGACGGCTTCATCGCCGGCCCCAACGGCGAATACGACTGGATCGTAATGGACCGCGCGATCGACTTCGCCGCCCTGTACAAGGAGTTCGACACCGCGGTCATGGGGCGGAAGACGTATCAGATGATGACCGCGCAGGGCGGGAACGGCGCGATGCCTGGACTCGAAGTCGTCGTCTTCTCGCGGACGCTTCCAGCCGCGACACACCGTGGTGTCCGCATCTACAACGACGATCCACGTGACGTCGTCGCCGCGCTGAAAGCGAAATCCGGTCGAGACATCTGGCTGTTCGGTGGCGGCTCGCTTTTCCGGTCGTTGCTCGACGCCGGCCTCGTGGACACGGTGGAGGTGGCTGTCATGCCTGTGCTCCTCGGCACCGGCATCCCGCTTCTTCCGCCGGGCGCGTCGACAAGGCTCGTGTTAGCGGACAAGAAAATCCTTCCGAAGAGCGGGATTGTCATGCTCGCGTATTCGGTCCCCGGAGGCGTTCCCGCTCCACGCATTCGGTACATCAAGACCAAGTCGATACCAGTGAAGAAGAAGACGGTGGCCGGGAAGCGGGTCCGAACAAAGAGACGCTAGCAGCCCATGGTGCCGTCGATCTTTCTCGATTTCATCCGCATCGTCGTAGCCGGCGACCTCGAGCAGGTGTCCCGCCGTCTCGCTGATCGTCCGGCGCTGGCGACGACGGCGTCAGACACCGGCGCGACCCGTCAGGGACCTTCGACCTACTTTTTCAAGGACATCGCGCATTACCTCTACCAGGGTGATACCGCGCTCCACATGGCTGCCGCGGCGTTTCGCCGTCCCGTAGCGGAGTTTCTGGTTGTGCACGGCGCTGACGTTCACGCGAAGAATCGCCGGGGAGCGGAGCCGCTGCACTACGCGGCGGATGCCAATCGATTTGAACCGGATGCACAGGCTGAGACCGTCACCTATCTGCTGTCCATTGGCGCAGATCCGAACGCGTTGAACAAGGACGGCGCCGCGCCGCTGCACAGAGCGGTGCGCACGCGGTCGCTCGCGGCGGTACGCGCGCTGCTGGACGGTGGGGCGAATCCAAGACTGCCAAACAAGGCCGGGTCGACGCCCTTGCACCTGGCGGTGCAAACTACCGGACGCGGAGGGAGTGGTTCCTCACTCGCTCGTGAACAGCAGGCCGCAATCGTGCGGCTGCTGCTGAAACGCGGCGCACGCGTGACCGATCGCGACAGGCACGGGAAGACGGTGCAGCAAGCCGCGACCAGCGACTGGACGAGAACCTTGCTTCAGGACGCAACCGCTGGCTAACATCGCGCTGCCCAGGAGCCACCCCTATGCAGGAAGGATCGGAGCAGCCGGCATGATCCGCTGGCCGGCGCTCTTCGTCACGGCGATGTGTCTCACGTTTGCGGCGTGCGCGCGCGAGCAGGCGCCGTCGTACGATCTGGTGCTCGCGAACGGACGCGTCGTCGATCCCGAGTCGGGACTCGACGCAGTGCGCCACGTCGGGATCAGGGGCGGAAAGATCGCGGCCGTGTCAGCGACGCCGCTGACCGGCGCCCGCGTCATCGACGCGTCCCGCCACGTCGTATCGCCTGGTTTCATCGACCTCCACGAGCACGGCCAGCAGGAGGAGTCGTATCGCATGATGGTGCGCGACGGCGTCACCTCGGCGTTCGAGCTCGAGGTCGGCACCGGAGACGTCGCGGCGTGGTACGCGGCACGCGAAGCGGGCCAGATCGTCAACTACGGCGCGTCAGTCGGACACATCCCGGCGCGGATGAAGGTGCTGGGTGATTCTGGCACGGGACTGCTGCCGGCCGGGATCGGCGGGAGTGGGACAGCCACTGACGCTCAGATGGCGGCGATGGAGGCGATTCTGCGCGAAGGGCTCGCCCAGGGGGCGGTCGCGATGGGATTCGGCAGCGCCTACACCCCGGGCGCGCCGATGTCGGAAATCGAACGCATGTTCCGCGTCGCCGCCGAGGGCGGTGTCTCGGCGCACATCCACATGCGCGGCGGGCTCAAGGGCCTGCAGGAAACCATCGCCGCGGCCGCCGCCGCGCACGCCCCCCTGCACATCGTGCACGTCAACTCGTCCGCCGACACCGAGATCGATGCGTTTCTCGCGGCGATCAAGGCCGCGCGTGACGCCGGACAGGATGTGACGACGGAAGCGTATCCGTATGGCGCGGGCATGACGGAGATCAAGTCGGCGCTGTTCGACGACTGGCAGACGTGGCCGGATACACGATTCGCGCTGCACCAACTCGTCTCAACGGGCGAGCGCCTCACCCGCGCGACGTTCGCCAAGGCCCGCGAGGCCGGCGGAACGGTGATCATCCACGGGCGATCCGAAGAGCAGACGCGTGCGGCCATCGCCAGCCCGCTGGCGATGATCGCCAGCGACGGATTCATCGAGAACGGCCGCGGGCACCCCCGCACGTCGGGGACGTTTGCCAGGGTGCTGGGCAAGTACGTCCGTGAGGACAAGGTGGTGCCGCTCGTGGATGCGGTGCGCCGGATGACGCTCGAACCGGCCCGCCGGCTCGAGCGGCGCACGCCGGCGATGGCGAACAAGGGGCGCATCAAGGTGGGCGCCGACGCCGACCTCACGGTGTTCGATCCGGCGACGGTGATCGATCGGTCGACATACGAAGACGCCACGATCCCATCGGCCGGTATCCCGTACGTGATCGTGGGCGGCCAACCCGTCGTCGACGGCGGCAACGTGACGGCCGCCAGACCCGGCCGCGCGATTCGCGCGCCGCGCGCCGCAGGGCGGCAGTAGCTTGCCGAAGGGAGGACGTGCGTGACGACCTCGAGACTATGTTGCCTTGCAATCTGGAGTCTGTGCCTGTCCACTGCTACCGTCGCACAGGCACCGTCTGCGCAGACTCCTAACGCCGTCCCGTGCGCCGGGCTGGCCGCTCAGCGGCTTCCGAACACGACGATTCGCACGGCCGAGGCCGTGACCAACGGATCGTTCACGCCTCCAGGGTCGAGCAACGCGATTACCAACCTGCCGCCGTTCTGCCGCATCGCCGGCTCGATCGCGCCGACGAGTGATTCGCACATCGTCTTCGAAGTGTGGCTGCCGTTGCAGAACTGGAGTGGCAGGTTCTCCGGTGTCGGCAATGGCGGCTGGGCAGGCACCATCTCCTTCGGCGCCCTCGCCGAACAGATCAGGCGGAACAATGCGGTCGCCTCGACGAATACCGGCCATGAGGCCAGGCCCGGCGCGGACATGGCCCGATTCGCGTTCGAGCATCCCGAACAGCTGATCGATTTTGCCTATCGGTCCCATCATGAAACGGCGTTGAAGGCGAAGGCGCTCGCTCAAGCCTTTTACGGCAAGCTTCCGGAACGCGCGTATTGGATAGGCTGCTCGTCGGGCGGGTACGAAGGCTTGATGGAGGCGCCGCGCTTCCCCACCGACTACGACGGCATCGTCGCGGGCGCACCCGCGAACAACTGGACGCGGCTGATGGCAGGTGATCTCGACGCCACGCTGGCGGCGTTCAAGGATTCAGCCAGCAACCTGCCGCCGACCGCGCTGGGATCCCTTTATCGCGGCGTGCTCGCGGCATGCGACGGTAGCGATGGCGTCGTCGATGGCGTTCTCGAAGATCCGCGCCGCTGTAGATTCGATCCGGCGGCGTTGACGTGCGCGCCGGGTCAGGCGCCCGGCAGCTGCCTGTCGACCGCGCAGATCGAGGCGGCTCGCCGCGTGTACGCCGGGCTCAAGGATCCGATGAGCGGCGCACAGCTGTATCCCGGTCTCGCGCCTGGGAGTGAACTCTTCTGGCCCAACCGCGACCTCGCGAATCCGTTCCCGATTCCGATCGCGCATTACAAGTGGCTCGTGTTCGCCGATCCCAATTGGGATTGGAGGACATATCAATTCTCCGATCCGGCGGGCTACCAGGCCTTCCGCAAAGGTGAATCGGCGTTTGCCCCGATTCTCAATGCCACCAACCCAGATCTTCGAGAGTTCCGGCGGCGCGGTGGAAAGCTGCTGCAGTACCACGGCTGGAGCGACCAGCTGATCGCCGCGCAAAACAGCATCGACTACTACGAAAGCGTCCTTTCGTTTTTCGGAGGCGGCCGGCAGGATAGAACCGCCGTGCTGAACGACGTGCAGAGCTTTTTCCGGCTGTTCATGGCCCCAGGAATGGCGCATTGTGGCGGCGGACCCGGTCCGAATTCATTCGACATGCAGACCGTGCTCGAACAGTGGCTGGAACGCGGCATCGCGCCTGAATCAGTGGTGGCTTCGCATCTCACCAACGGTGTTGTCGACCGTTCGCGGCCCCTCTGTCCGTACCCGCAAGTCGCGATCCACAAAGGAAGCGGAGACACGAACGACGCCGCGAATTTTTCTTGCCGCGATCCGAAGTGACCGAACTTTCAGACACGTTCGTCATCAAAGCGCGAAAGCCGCTGGCATGAATCCCGTCCTCGTCACAGGCGCCACCGGCCGTGTCGGACGCCTGGTCGTCAACGAATTGTTGGCCGCGGGCGTTCCGGTGCGCGCGCTGACGCGTCGGCCGTCAGCGGCGGAGTTGCCGGCGGCCGTCGAGGTCTTCGCGGGGGATCTGGCCGCGCCCGAATCGCTCGACCCCGCTCTACAGAGTGTCGGTGCCGTGTTTCTGCTGTGGACAGCCCCGCCGGCCACGACTGGCGCCGTCGTCGAACGGCTCGCGGCCCACACGCGACGCGTCGCCTTTCTCTCGTCGCCGCACCAGACGCCGCACCCGTTTTTCCAACAGCCGAATCCGATGGCTGCCCTTCACGCCGGCATCGAGCGAGCGATCGCCGCCGCAGGCCTCGAGTCCACCATGATTCGGCCGGGAATGTTCGCATCGAACGTGACGTTCTGGTGGGCGGACGCGATCCGCAACGGCGGCGTCGTCCGATGGCCGTACGGCGCGGCCGAGACAGCACCGATCGACGAACGCGATATCGCGGCCGTAGCCGCGCGCGCGTTGTACCAGGATGGCCACGCCGGCGGCGACTACGTCCTGACGGGCCCCGAGTCGCTGAGCCAGGCCGAGCAGGTCAGCATCATTGCGGAGACGATCGGGCGCCCGATCCGGTTCGAAGAGTTGTCGCCCGACGAGTTCCGCCGCGAGACGGAAGGCCGCTGGCCACCTCCGGTCGTCAACATGTTGCTGAACGCGTGGGGCGCCGCGATCGGGCAGCCGGCGTTCGTGACCTCCGCGGTAGCCGACATCGCCGGAACGCCAGCGCGTACCTTTCGGCAATGGGCCGCGGATCACGCCGGCGCGTTTCAGTGAAGCATGGACGCTGAGGCTGCGCTACGTTCAACACTGAAACAATTAGGGGACTCCGATTCCTTCTCCCGGCAGCGACGGCGTGTGGACCGGACGCCGGCGCGCTTTCGTCGCCTGCTCGAAGCTGTAACCGAGCGCGAGCAGCTTCGGCTCGCTGAACGCGGGGCCGAGGAATGACAGACCCACCGGCAGGCTGTCGCCGGTGAAACCCGCCGGTACGATCAGATCAGGAAAGCCGGTGAGGTTCGCGATGTCGCTGGCGGCGAGGCCGGCGGCGGACAGCGCGGACGCCGTAGTCGTGCCGGCGCCAGGCGGCAGCGCGGCAATCAGCGCCGGCCGGCGCGAGGCGGTCGGATACACGATCGCGTCGAGCTGCTGCGACGCCAGCATTCCTTCGACGACCGCGCGGATCATCGGCAGACCGAAGTCGTGTACGGCCGTATAGCGATAATCTGTCGTGCTGCCGCTCTCGAGCTCGCGCTTGAACAGCGTCCAGCGGCTCGGATTCGGGCGCACGCCGTCGGCGCGCGTAGCGTTGAACTGGTTGGCGCGATCGATCAGCTCGGCGAGCGACTTCGGATACTTCGGCCCGGTGCCCTTCAGGTACTCGGCAATCTGCGCCGTGAACTCCGGATAGCGGACGGCGGTGTAGAACTCCCCCTTCACGTCGAGCAGCCACTTCGGATACCGCATGTCGATCAGCGTCGCGCCCGCCTTGCGCATTGCCGCGAACCCCGCTTCCACGACCCAGTCGACGTCGGGATCGGCGCCCATGAAGTCCCGCGCCACGCCGATACGCGCGCCGCGCAGCGCGTCGGCGCGCAGCTCCTTGGTGTAGTCCGTCTGAAACCTTCCTTCGCTCTTGGAGGTCGCCGCATCAGCCGGGTCGATGCCGGTCATGATCCCCAGCGCGGCGGCGACGTCGTAGACGCTGCGCGCCATCGGACCGCCGGTGTCGAAACTGAGCGCGAGCGGGATGATCCCCGAGCGGCTGAGCAACCCGTGCGTCGGCTTGAGGGCGGCGATGCCGTTCGACGTCGCCGGTCCGCGAATCGATCCGCCGGTGTCGGTTCCCATCCCGATCGGCGCGTACGCCGCCGCCACCGCCACACCGGTGCCGCCCGACGAACCCGACGGCCCGCGCGCGAGGTCGTGCGGGTTGAGCGACTGGCCGCCGAGCGAGCTGTACGTCCCGCCGGAGGCGAACTCGGACATGTTCAGCTTCGCGAGCACGATCGCGCCGGCGTCGCGAAGCTTCTTCACCACGAACGCGTCCTTCGACGGAATCGATCCCTCGAGCAGCACCGACCCGCCCGTCGTCGGCATGTCGAACGTGTCGTAGTTGTCTTTCAGGACGACCGGGATGCCGTGGAGCGGCGAGCGCCGGCCTTTGGCCTTTCTTTCGACGTCGAGCGCACGCGCCTGCTCGACCGCCTTCGGATTCAGCGTCATCACTGCGTGAAGGGACGGCCCCTTCCGATCGAAGGCGGCGATGCGCGCCAGGCACATCTGGGTGAGCGATTCGGCCGTCAACGTGCCAGCGTCAAACGCGGCGTTGATGTCGGCGATGGTCGCCGCGTCGAAGTCGATCGACTTCGCGAACGCGGGCTCGAGCGCCAGCAGGACGATCGCGGCCAGCCCGGCGCACAAACGGCGGATGTTCATCACGGCTCCTCCAGGCCGGAGATTATGCTGCTTTGCGCCGTTCGTGTCAGGTGAGAGCGCTATTTCCTGGGGCTCGGGGCGCGATAGGCCTCGCGCGCCCGGATGCGGTGCCGGCCCTCGACTTCAACCTTCAGCTGCCTGAGCGTGCCGTCGTGGGCGGTGTTCGTCGGTGTGTACCCGAGCAGGTACTGATGTGACAGCTCGTCGAGGAGCTCGGCGAACGCGCCGCGGAGATCGTCGATCTGTTCCGTCACAACCGCACGGCCTCCGGTCGAATGCGCGAGTCGGGTTATCCGCTCCTTCAGCACATCCATCTTCAGGGCGCGACCCTGACCGATCACGTACAGCGTCACGCCGCTCGCTTCCAATCGACGCTCGACGTCGGAGAACGATGTGTGGCTGCCCATGTCCTCGCCATCCGTGAACACCACCATCGCCTTGCGCCCGTTTTCACGGCCGAGCAGGTTGATGCCGGTGGCGATGACGTCGTACAGCGCCGTGTTGCCCCAGCACGCCAGCCGATCGACCGCTATGACGCGCTCGCCCGGGTCGGTCGCCTTGCGTGCCAGCGGGAAGATCGTGTCGTTGAACCCGAGCAGGGTCACGCGGTCGCGCGATGACACGGCGGTCAGGAATTCTTTGACGGCCGTCTTCATCTTCGGCAACGAGTCGCGCATGCTGCCGCTGATGTCGACGGCGAGCACGAGATCGAGCGCGACGTTTTCCGACGCGAAATGCGTGATGGTCTGCGAACGGCCGTCCTCGGAGACCCGGAACGCGTTCTGCGGCAGCCCGGTCACGTATTTGGTTCCGCCATCAGTCACGGTGACCGTGACCTCGACGAGGTCGACATCGACGGACTCGGCGTAGCCGAGGCCCTTCGTGCTGATGGTCGCGACAGCCCGTGCCTCTGTGCCGTCGGCGCTGGCCGCGACCACGCGGATGCGATGCTCGACGATCGCGCGGCCGGCATACCAGTCGCACTCGTACGGCGCCTTCGCCATGCTGCACACCTGACGACCGTCCACAAAGAACGACACGATGACGGCCGCGTCCACGGGCTCCACCTGCGCGCGCAGCATGGTCGATCCGCTCACATAGCTGTCGGCGGCCGGCGAGAGAATGCGCACGCTCAGGGCCGCCGCGATCATCACCGTTGCGATCATCGGAACCTCATTGCAGCGCGAAGTTCACCACCACCGTCATGATCACGGAGACCGCTTCGCCGTTGAGCCATGACGGTTCGTACGCCCATTGCCGCACCGCGTCGAGCGCAGCCTGATCCAGCAACGGCACGACGGAATGCAGCACTCTCGCGTCCTGAACCCTGCCGTCCGGACCGATCGTCGCCTCAATCACCACCGCGCCTTGCGCGCGCAGCGGCAACGCACCGGCTGGATAGACCGGCTTGGCATCCCGGATCTTTCGCGGCGCCTTGAAGCCGGCGCCGGCCCGCACGACAAGCGGACCGGCCTGGCCCGTTCGGGCAGAGCCCGCGCCGCCAACGATGCCGCCGGCGACGCCACCAGGCACGCCGCCGGCCATGCCTCCGACGATGCCACCCGCGACGCCGGACTCGTCTCCCACGTTCCGCGCTTCGCCGCCGGTTTCGGGGGTGACCTCAGGCGGAGCCTCGACCGGCGCCGGCGCCGGCACGCTGGTCCCGAGAGGTGGCGGCGCCGCAGGCGCAGTGGGGGTCGCGTCGACTTGCGGCGGCCGCGGTGCGGCCTTCGGGGCTGCGAGTCCGTCAAGGACCGGTCCCGTCGGAGGCGGCGATGCAAACGCCGGCATCGCCAGCGACTCCATCCGGACGACGATCGAGTGAATCGGACGGGATAACAGATATGCGATCACTGCTGCCACGACAAGCAGATGGACGACAAATGACGCACCGTACCCGCCTCGCGAATGACCCTCAGGCGACTCGGCAAACAGGCGATCGCTGAACCATTCGCGCTCCCCGCCCCGCGCCGTAGCCGTTCCGTCCGGCTGCGGGTGCCAGGGTGTGCGCTTCCTGATGCGTCGTGGCGAGCGCTGGGGCACTGCCGCAATGTCGCCGAGGTTGAGCAGGGTGCGTGGCATATCCTCGTGGAGGTAACATATCGACCGCCTACGCCCGAGTCTCAGGGGACTTCTGGGGACTTTTCAGGTTTTTTCCAAGAGGACGGTTGTGAGGATTCGCTTCGGCCCGTTCGCCCTCGATCTCGACACCCGGCAACTGATTGAGGACAAACGCGAAATCCACCTCACCCCCAAGGCGTTCGATCTCCTGACGATGCTGGTCCTGGACCGCCCGAAGGTCCTGTCCAAGGCCGCGCTTCAGAATCACCTCTGGCCGGACACCTTCGTCGCCGAGGCGAACCTCTCGAACCTGGTCGCCGAGATCCGGGAGGCGCTTCGCGATCACGCCCATGCCCCGACCTTCATTCGGACGGCGCACGGGTTCGGCTATGCGTTTTCCGGAGAGGCCGCCACGCTGTCGGAGACCGCGATCTCTCCGCACGATCGGCCGTCGTGCTGGCTCGAGTGGGATCGCCTCCGCTTCCCACTCGCCCTGGGCGAGCACGTCATCGGACGTGATCCCGACGTGGAGGTCAGGCTCGACGATGCGACGGTCTCCCGCCGCCACGCACGGCTCGTCGTCACCACCGAAGGGACGGTGCTGGAGGATTTCGGCAGCAAGAACGGCACGTTTCGCGGCGGCGAGCGTGTCACCGCCCCGGTGCGGCTCGCCGACGGCGATGCGATTCGGATCGGATCGCTGCTCGTCACGTTCCGCGCGCGATCGCTGATGATGTCGACCGACACGCAGACGCAGATCGGACCATGACCGGCCGGGTTCATCGTCGAGTCAGGGTGACGCTGTGGTTCTTCGACGCGCACTGTTCACGTCGGTCCGTCTGCACCGACGTGCATCCGTAAGAAGGGTTGCCGTCAAAGGTCGTCACGCAGTATTCAATCGTGCCGTCGAACGAGGCGGAGATCGGAGCGCCCGACGTGCCGACGGTTGTGCCGGCGGCACCGAAGAGTCCCACGTAGGTTCTGGGGGCCAGCTGCTCGACTACGCCCGGACCCTCGCCGTTCCAGACTTCAAGGTTCACGAAGCTGCCGGCCACACCGATCGGGAAGCCATCGTTGCCCGGGACGAGGGCCGCCCCGGTGATCGCGAGTCTGAAGAGCGTCCCGGCCGGCACGAGTGGATCCGGTGTCGCCGCAATCGTCGCCGCGTAGGTTCGTGAGCGCGCTTCAGCCGGAAGGCTGGTGCAGGAGGCGTCGGCGGTGAAGGTCACCGTGTAGTCGCCCGCGATGTTCGCGTGAGCGGCGACCGGTTCGAGCCGGACGTACGCCCAGGGCCGGCCGCCCGGCGCGCTGACTCTCGACGTTCCGGTCGCGCTGACATAACCGTCCTTGCTGACACGCAATGTCACGGACGACGTAAACGTTCCCGTGTACGTGAATTGACCGCCGCCGTCCGACAACATCGACAGCCCAGCCTGCGGACCATCCAGAACTTCGACTTTCGCACCGGCGACAGCCCTGAACGCGGTATCGGCCACATACCCGGAGAGGCTCTGTTGCGACGCCGCTGGCGCGGACGCCGATGGCGTCAGCGGCGGTGTCGCGTTGCGCGAATCGCCGCAGCCGAATCCCATCGCCGCCACAACGACGACCGCTCGAGACATTCTCAGCACCGCATCACCTCGCGGGAGGTAACATAGCGGCTACTCCGCGCTCAGTCTCAGGGAACTCTCAGGAAACCCTCAGGGACTTCGCAGGTTTCTTCCAGGGGGACGATTCTGACCTCCGAAACGTCCGCGCGCATCGCGGCGGGCACGAAGATCGATCACTACGAGATCGTCAGCTGGCTGGGCGCCGGTGGCATGGGTGTCGTCTACCGCGCGCGCGATCCGCGCCTCGGTCGCGACGTGGCGATCAAGCTGATCTCCGAGACGGTGGCAACCGACGCCAGCCGGATACAGCGGTTCGAGCAGGAGGCTCGCGCCGCTGGGCAGCTAAATCATCCCAACATCGTGGCAGTCTACGACGTCGGCCGGCACGCCAGCGCGCCGTACATCGTCTCCGAGCTGCTCGAAGGCGAATCGCTGCGAAGCCGTCTGCTCGGTGGCGCACTCCCATCGCGCCGTGCGATCGACTACGCGCGGCAGATCGCCGAGGGGCTGGCTGCGGCACACGAGCGGAACATCGTCCACCGCGACGTGAAGCCCGACAACCTCTTCATCACGAAAGACGGACGCATCAAGATCCTCGACTTCGGCATCGCGAAGCTGTCGCGGTCGAGCGACGACACGGTGCTGCAGACCGGCCTCGCGACCGAGACGGAAGCCGGTCTGGTCGTCGGCACCGCCAGCTACATGTCGCCGGAGCAGGTGCGCGGCGAGGCTGTCGACCCGCGCTCCGACATCTTCAGCTGCGGGGCTGTCTTCTACGAGATGCTTGCCGGGCGTCCGGCTTTCACGCGCGACACCGCACCCGAAACGATGACGGCGATCCTGAAGGACGATGCACCGGCGCTGCGCGCGCCTGACGTGCCGCCGTCGCTGGCGCGCATCGTGTCGCGATGTCTCGAGAAGACGCGCGAGATGCGGTTTCAGTCGGCGCGCGACCTGGCGTTCGGCCTGGAAATGGTTTCCGATACTGCCGCGACGGCGATGCCGGCGGTGGCCGCGACGCCGCGGCGCTGGCGCTCGGCGCTGGGCCCGGTGCTGGTGGTGGCGAGTCTGTTGATTGCCGCCGCCAGCTGGTTGCTTCGCGGCGGATCGACACCGTCGATTGACGACCTGCTCGCACGGGCGACCTTCACCCCGTTCAGCAACTTCGACGGCAGCGAGCTGGACGCCGCGGTCTCGCCGGACGGGCGGTTCGTCGGGTTTCTGTCGGACCGGGACGGTCCGTACCACCTCTGGTTGAAACAGATCGGCACCGGGGCATTTCAAGACCTGACGCCGGATGCAGCGGATCAGCGCGATCAAGGGCCGAATCGAAGCGTTGGCTTCTCGGCCGACGGGTCGGAAATCTGGGGTCACGGCGGCAACCGCCTCCGCCTCCGGCCGCTCACCGGCGGCCCCCCGCGCGCCTTCCTCACCGACAACGCGGTCAACGTGGCCTGGTCACCCGATGGCAGTCAGCTGGTGTACTTCGAGTTCGCGGCGGGCGATCCGATGTTCATCGCCGACCGGACCGGTGGCAACGCCCGGCAGATTCTCGTCAGCGATCCTGGCGATCACAACCACTTTCCGGTCTGGTCGCAGGACGGCAAGTGGATCTATTACACGCACGGGATCCAGGCGGTAGACGAGTTAGATATCTGGCGGATTCCCGCGGCCGGCGGCACGCCGGAACAGCTGACCAACGAGAGCAGCGACAAGCGCTATGTGACGCCGATCGACGCCAACACGCTGCTGTTCGTGGCGCCGGGACCGGACCGGACGGGCCCGTGGCTCTGGGCACTCGACGTCAAGCGGCGTGCCGCGCACCGTGTGAGCGTGGGGCTCGAGCGGTATCTCTCCGTCGCGGCGAGCGCGGATGGCCGCCGCCTGGTCGCCGCGGTAGCGAATCAGACCGCGACGTTGTGGAGTGTGCCGGTTCTCGATCGTCTCGTCGAAGAGCGGGACGTTTCAGCCTATCGGACGCCAACCGGACGCGCGCTGGCGCCCCGATTCGCAACCGACTCGCTGTTCTTTCTGTCCTCGAGCGGACCCGGCGACGGATTGTGGCGGCTTCAGGGCGACAAGGCCTTGGAGATTTGGAAGGGATCGGACGAGCCGCTCATCGAATCGCCGGCCGTGTCGCCGATGGGCGATCGGGTCACGGTCGTGCTCAAGCGGAACGGCAAGCTGCAGCTGACCCTCGTGTCCGCCGATGGCGCCGCCCATCGTTCGTTCGCTCCGGAGATCAATGTCCGTGGCACGTCGACGTGGTCCCCGGACGCGAAATGGATCGCCACCGGAGGCAGCGATGCCCAGGGCGCCGGACTCTTCAAGGTTCCGGTGGACGGGGGCAGTCCCGTCCGCCTCGTGAAGGGCCCGGCCGACAACCCCGTCTGGTCACCGGACGGCAACCTGATCGTTTACGAAGGGCAGCAGACTGCGTATGCGCCGCTGCAGGCGGTGCGTCCCGATGGCAGTCCGGTGACGATTCCCGTCATTCGGGTTCCATCCGGCGGCGGTGGTCACTTCCGCTTTCTTCCGAGCGGCAACGGGCTCGTCTCCCTGCAGGGGCCGAGCGGCGATCACAATTTCTGGCTGCTCGATCTGGACTCGATGAAAAGCCGTCAGCTCTCGCGGCTCTCGAGCCCGGCGACCATCAACACCTTCGACATCACCCCGGACGGGAGTCGGATCGTGTTCGACCGCGTTCGGGAGAACGCCGATCTCCGCCTGATCGATCTGCCGAAGTAGAAGTCTGACTTCCTACCGCCCCAGGTTCAACCGCGCACTGATCATCGCCCGGCGCGGATCGACGAAGGCAATCGGACGGCCGAAGTTCGGACTGAAGAAGTTGTCGGTCGCCAGCCCTTCCTCGGCGGTATCGTCGAGCGCGTTGAGCAGATCGAGCAGCAGTTCGACACGTCCGGCGCCGCCGAGGGCGAACGTCCGCGACACCCGCAGGTCGAGCAGCGACTGCGACGACAACCGGCGCGAGCCGCGCGGCTCGAGCATCAGGCGCGTGTCGCCCTGCGGCAGCAACACCTGTGTCGTGGCCGCCCACGGCTTGCCGCTGAAGCGCTGCAGGTCGGCAGCGAACACGAAGCCGGTTCGTGGGATGTCGACGCTGCCCATCGCCCGGAAGATGTGCGGGCGATCGTTTGGCAGCAGGCCGCGCGCGTTGGTGAGGTCGTTGGGATCGCGCCCGAACGTCAGGTTGCCGGGCGGGCCTACGGTGCTCACCTGCGGACCCGCGGCCGTTGTTCCGCTCGAGGGCTGCAGGCCGGAAGCCCTCGAATACGTATACGAGCCAAACGCCTGCCACCCGTGGGCGCGCTTTTCGGCGACCATCACCAGGCCGTTGTAGGTCAGCGAGTAGCCGTCGGGATTCGTCAGGAGGAAGCGGCGGGCCGAAGTCGGCGTCACCGCCGTATCGAGCACGAACACCGGCACGCTGCGGCCGTCCGACAACGTCCGCGTCTCCGGACGATATTGACCGGCGGTATCGGTCCAGCCAATGAAGTTCGCGCCGTCCTTGCGCACGTACGCGACGGCGACCGCCAGCCGGCGGCCGACCTCGCGATCGACACCGACCGAGAGCTCGTCGGTGCGTGGCGCGCGCGTGTCGGGATCGATCCGCAGGTTGATCCGGGAATCCACAACCGAGACGACCTGCGTGTACCCGCCGGTCGCGGCAACAAACGCGTTGGTCCGAATCGGCGTCACCGCTGGATGGAACATGCCGATCTCTCCGGTCAGCACGCCCTGACTGAACCTGCCGTAACTCGCCCGCAAGATCGTTCGGCCATCGGCGGTGAGCTTCGTCGTGACGCCCAGTCGTGGCGACACGATGTTCCAGGTGTAGAGCGTTCCCAAACCGCGAACCATCTGGTTGGTTTCGTGGCCCTGCGCATCGAGTGCGCTCAGGTCCTGACTGATGGCGCGGCTGTTGTCGAAGCGGACGCCGGCATTGATGGTCAGCCGATTCCCCACCGAGATCGTGTCGCTCGCGAACGTCATGGGATGGGTCGCGGGAGATGGACTGGAAGGGGTTCGCGCCATCGTCCACATATCTCGTGCCCGTCAAGGTGAGCGAAGGCACGTGGTGCTCGCCGCGCTCGACCTGCGCGCCGATTTTCCATTGATGATCGGCGCCCAACTGTCCAGGACGGTAGTGACTCAGCGTGGCCTTTGTGGTCGTCCGCATGATCGTGAGAAAGGCCAGCTGTGCTGGAGCCCCGCTTGTGACTCCCGTCGCGCGGTTGAAGCGGCTGGGTATCGTCGGGTTGCCCGTGCTCGGTTCCTCGTCGCGGGAATAGACGAAGCGTCCCACGCGCACATCCCACAGCGTGTTGGCCGACACCGTGTGCGTCAGGTGGCCGAAGGTGATGGCCGGCACCGATCCGGTCGGCCGCGCGATTGCGTCGAACGGCGTCACGAGCGTCGGAGCATCGGGATTGAGCCAGAACTCGTCGTGAACGCTCTGATCGAGCTGCCACGACGGCGACAGCCGCCACGTGAGCTTCGCAAAGATCTTGTCCTGCTCGTACGTCCTCGGGCGGGCCGGGTCGGTGCCTGGCTGGTTGTCGTAGTCGCGCAGGTACTGGTAGCCCCCGAAGAACCAGAGACGCTGCGGGCGCACGGGCCCGCCGAGGTTCGTCGTCAGGTCGCGGTATCTCGCTCGACCGTATCCACTCTGCCCTCCTCCGGCCGTCACCGGGAGGACAACCGGCTGGCTCGTGAGACCGGCTGTTTGCGCATGGTACGAGGCGTCGTACAGGAAACGCTCACTTCCCTGCCTGGTGATGATGTTGATGATGGCGCCCTGCGCGTTTCCGAACTCGGCGGACGCTCCGACGGTCTGGACCTGAACTTCCTGTATGAAGTCGACGCCTGGCTCGGCGCGCGCGACGCCGTTGCACGGGCAGGTGAAGTTCGTGCCGTCGAAGAGAAACTGATTCTCGTTGGTCCCCGATCCGAACGCCGACACCGTCGTGTTCGTCCCGCTCGACGGAGATGTGGGCGAGATACCCGGCGTGGCCCTGATCGCGTCGAACATGCTCGACCGCCGCGTCGGGATCGCCTGGAGATCCTCTGGACCAAAGCGTGTCCCGAATCCGGGGTTGCGCGCCTCGATCCGCGAGCCTGCCCCCTCGACGACGATCGATTCGGCCAGGCCGGCCACGTTCAGGATGGCGGTCCGCTCGATGGTGGCGCCGGCCCCGATGGTGATGGCGTCTTCGTGATAGCTGTCAAACCCCTCGAGCTCGATGTCGAGCGCATACGGTCCGGGCGGCAGCGTCTGGAAGCGCAGCTGGCCCTTTTCGTCGGTGGTCAGCGACATCGGGCCGCCGATCAGAGCCGGCGAACTGACGCGAACGCGGGCGCGAGGTAGAACGCCGCCGTGGGCATCCCTGACGGTGCCGATGAGAGCACCCGTCAGTCCCTGAGCGGCCCCAACCGCGGACAGCAGCGTGCAGATAGCCGCAACGCGAACCGATAGCGTGATACTCGTAATCCGCCTCCTTCTCGATGCGCGCCCTTGATACCGTGATCGCTGCCGGCGAATCCCATGGGATTTACAGGAATCTTCCAGGGTTTTTCCCATAAGATCGCCGTCACATAGAGGAGCGGACACCACCATGACACCGATCGCCGGAATTGCCAGGCAATTCTTCGACGCCTGTGAGGCAGGCAAGGGCTGGGACGCCTGCAAGGCCTACTGCCACCCGAACGCCACGTTCACCGCGCAGGCCGAACCGCTGGCGGACGTCAAGACCCTTCAGCAGTACACGGACTGGATGACGGCCATGATCTCGATCATGCCGGACGGACGGTACGAGCTGAAATCGTTTGCTACCGACGACGAGCGCAAGAACGTCGCTGCCTACGGCGTGTTCCACGCGACGCACACCGGCCAGGGCGGTCCGCTGCCGCCGACCGGCAAGCATGTCAGCACGGACTACGTCTACGTGATGGAGTTCGACGGCGACAAGATCAAGCACATGACGAAAATCTGGCATGCCGGATGGGCGATGAAAGAACTCGGGTGGGTCTGAGCAGCTGCAGGGCATGACCCCCTTCAATCGGCGCAGGTTCCTCAAAGCCGCGGGCGCCGGCGTTGGCACGCTGGCGCTTGGCCCCAATCGACTCTTCGCCGGTCAGCAAACCGTCTCCAACACCACGGCCGAAGTCGTTGTCGTAGGTGCGGGCGCGTTCGGCGGATGGACAGCGCTCTACCTTCGGGAGATGGGCCATGCGGTGACGATGGTCGACCAGTACGGCCCGGGGAATTCGCGCGCGACGTCGGGCGGCGAGTCCCGTCAGATCCGGGCCGGCTACGGCGAGCGCGAGATCTACACGCGGTGGGTGCTGCAGGCCTTCGAGCGCTGGAAGGCTCGGGAAGCTGAGTGGGGCAAGAAACTCTTCTTCGAGACCGGCCAGTTGTCACTGGCGCGCGAGTGGACCAAGGACCTCACCGACACCAGGAAGGTGTTCGACAAGCTCGGCGTCAAGTACGACGTCGTCCAGCACGACGACCTGCTCCGTCGATATCCGCAGATGAACATGCAGAACGTCGACGTCGCGATGCATACGCCGAGCACCGGCGTATTGAAAGCGCGCGAGGGATGCGTGGCAGTGGCGCAGGCATTCGAGAAAAAGGGCGGGCGGTTCTTAATCGCCAAGGTGGACCTGGGCCGCCGGTCCGGCACGACACTGCAGGACGTCGTGCTATCGACCGGCCAGCGGGTCGCCGCGCAGACCTTCGTGTTCGCCTGCGGACCGTGGCTGCCGAAAGTGTTTCCGGCAGTCATGAAGAACAAACTCGCCACGCCCAGACGCGTCGTGTTCTTTTATGGCACGCCGC
>Ga0193696_1000270_pt1 | contig 19677 bp, 20 predicted proteins | sample L3m1metaG_FD_145074 | JGI IMG/M metagenome (GOLD analysis project Ga0193696, IMG submission 145074) | Soil microbial communities from a riparian zone of the East river system, Colorado, United States - L3m1 | ecosystem: Environmental > Terrestrial > Soil > Riparian zone | place: USA: East River... | reverse complement strand
ATCTCGGTGCGCACGACGAGCGTGCCGCCGTGCGGCATCGCCTGCATCGCGTTGCGCGCGAGATTCCAGAAGACCTGCCGGATCTGATCGGGATCGCCGTAGATGAGGAACGACGACGGATGGATCTCCGGCTGGATAGCGTGATCGGGACGGAGCTCGCTGGAGTTCGCGAGCAGATCGAGCGTCTCGGAGAGCATCACGGCGATGTCGAACTCGCTCGGCACGCGCTCCTGCGGCCGGACGAAGCGTAAGAACTCGGCGATCGATTTGTTCAACCGCTCCGACTCTTTCAGCACGATCGACATCAGCCGCTGCTCCTGCGAGGAGAGCGACTTCGAGCCTTTCAGTACCTGCACCGACCCCGCGATCGCCGCGAGCGGGTTGCGGATCTCGTGGGCGATGCCGGCGGAGAGCTCGCCGACGGCCGCCATGCGGTCTTTCAGCCGCAGCTCGGCCTCGAGCTTCTTCATCTCGGTGAGGTCCTGGAAGATCAGCGTGTACCCGTACGAGCCGCCTTCGATGGTGCGGAGCGGCGTGAGCGCGTAACCGATCGCGCAAACGCCGTTGCCGACCGGGAAGTCGAGCTTCTCGCGACGCACGACGGTGCCCTCTTTGAGCTCTTCACGCACGCGGCCCCATTCGCTCGGATCGAAGAACGGCAGCTCGGTGGCGTGTCGCCCGAGGACCGAGACAGGGACGACCTGCATGATCTGGCAGCCCGCGGGATTGATGAAGGAGACGGTGCCGTATTGCGTCAGCGTGATGAGTCCCGAGGGGATCGACTCGACGACGTTCTGATTGATGGCGCGCAGCTCCGCGAGGTTCTGCCGGTTCGCGTCCAGCTCCTCGGAGGTCTTCTGCAGCTTCTCCGCGATGTACGACGTGAGCAGCGCCGTCGCGTAGAAGCCGGCGAAGTTCGTCGCCATGTTCAGGTAGAGGCGCGACGACGACCACGGCGTCGGCACGAACCACGACTGATCGGGAAGCGGAAGGAGCGCGTAGTACATCAGATCGGCGAGGACGCCGTAGAGGATGACCGCGCCCGACGCGGCGAGGATGCCGCCGCGCCGCTGCAGCATCATCGAGGCGGTGATGATCGAGACGAGGTAGAGGAACGAGAACGGCGAATCGAGTCCGCCGGTGAAGTAGACGAGGAAGGTCTCAACCAGCAGATCGCCGCCGATCTGGATCATCAGATTGGCGCGCCGCGACTGGATGACCTGTGCCACGCCGATGTAGATCAGCGTCAGCGCGTAGGTCAGCCCGGCGGTGAGGTAGACGTAATTGATCGGCAGAAACTGCGCGACCGTGTACTGGATGATGAGCGAACCGATGAGCAGCGTCGTGACGATGACGACGCGAACCGCGATCAGATTGCGGGCATCGGGGTGCATGACGGAAGTTGCCGGTTACCGGTTGTCAGTTGCCCCGCGGCAACCGGCAACCAGACAACCGGCAACCAGTTACTGAACCTGTCCGATCAGGGCGAACATCGGCATGTACATCGCGATGACGATGCCGCCGATGGCGACGCCGAGGAATGCGATGAGGATCGGCTCGAGGAGCTTCATCAGGCCGGCGACGGCGGTGTCGACCTCGTCCTCGTAGAAGTCGGCGATCTTGGAGAGCATGGTGTCGAGCGCACCGGTCTGCTCGCCGACCGCGATCATCTGAATGACCATCGAGGGGAAGACGTCGGTGTCGCCGAGCGGCTCGCTGATCGTCTTGCCTTCTTCGACCGACTTGCGCGTGGCCATGATCGCGTCTTCAACGATCGAGTTGCCAGCGGTCTTCGCGGTGATAGTCAGGCCGTCGAGGATGGGGACGCCCGACGAGGTCAGGGTCGAGAGCGTGCGGCAGAAGCGGGCGACGGCGATCTTGCGGAGGAGCATGCCGAGGACCGGAAACTTCAGCAGGATGCCGTCGAGGACGCGCTTCCCTTTCTCCGTCTCGTGATAACGGCGGAGGGCGTAGACGGTGGTGAACCCGACGATGCCCATCAGCCACCAGAAGTCGCCGATGAAGTGCGAGAGGTGGATGACGATGACGGTCGGCATCGGCAGCTCGGCTCCGAGGCCGGCGAACAGCGACGCGAAGACCGGGATGACCTTCCAGAGAATAACCATCACGACGATGACGGCGATGGAGATGACGGCGACCGGATAGATCATCGCCGACTTCACCTGCGAGTTCAGCTTGACCGACTTTTCGATGTAGGTCGCGAGACGCTGAAGGATGGTGTCGAGAATACCGCCCGCCTCACCGGCGGCAACCATGTTGGTGAAGAGGTCGTTGAAGATCTTCGGATGCTTGCGCATCGAGTCGGCGAGGTTGGAGCCCGATTCGACGTCCTGGCGGATCTGCACCAGCGCGCGCTTGAAGGTCTTGTTCTCCTGCTGATTGGCGAGGATCTCAAGGCACTGCACGAGAGGAAGACCGGCGTCGATCATGACCGAGAACTGGCGCGTGAAGATGGCCACGAGCTGCGGCGGCACTTTGCCGCCGAACTTCGGGATGGCCAGCTCCTTCCCCTTCTCTTTCACCGCTGTGACGACGATCTGCTGGCGCCGCATCATGTTGATGACGGCGTCCTTCGAGTCGGCCACGAGCACGCCCGTCTGGACCTGTCCGTTGCGCGCGGTTCCTTTCCATTCAAAGGTCGGCATCGTTTCCCTCCGTGATCGACTTCTTTACGCCGGCCGCGGCCGGGCAGTGGCCGGCGACGGAGTTCCCTGCGGCAGAATGGCTCCGGCGCCGCGGGAGATCATTTCCTGCAGCTCGTCGGGATTCGACGAGCGCGACAACGCGATCTGAAGCGTGATCATCTTCTTGAAGTAGAGCGTGGCCAGCGACTGATTGAACGTCTGCATCCCGTACTTGGCCTGGCCAGTCTGCATCATCGAGTAGATCTGATGGACCTTGTCCTCGCGGATCAGGTTCCGGATCGCGGCGTTCGGCACGAGGATCTCCATCGCCATGACGCGTCCCTTGCCGTTGGCTTTAGGGAGCAGGGTCTGGCAGAGGATGCCCTCGAGGACGAACGACAGCTGTGCGCGGATCTGCGGCTGCTGGTGCGAGGGGAAGACGTCGACGATACGGTTGATGGTCTGCGCCGCGGAGTTGGTGTGCAGCGTGCCGAAGGTCAAGTGACCGGTCTCGGCGATGCGCAGCGCCGACTCGATGGTCTCGAGGTCGCGCATCTCACCGATGAGCACGACGTCGGGATCCTGGCGCAGCGCGCTCTTGAGTGAGTTGGCGAACGAGTGGGTGTCGGCATGCAGCTCGCGCTGATTGACGATGCAGTTCTTGTGTTGATGGAGGAACTCGACCGGATCCTCGATGGTGATGATGTGCTCGTGGCGCTCGCGATTGATCTTGTCGATCATCGCGGCGAGCGTGGTCGACTTGCCGGAGCCGGTCGGCCCGGTGACGAGGACCAGTCCGCGCGGCTTGTTGCAGATCTCTTCGACGACCTGCGGGAGGCCAAGCTCCTTGAATCCGAGGATCTCGTACGGAATCTGCCGGTAGACGGCGGCCGTCGCGCCGCGCTGATTGAAGATGTTGGCGCGGAAGCGGGCCAGTCCCTTGATGCCGAAGGAGAGATCGAGCTCGAGCTCCTCTTCGAACCGGTGCTTCTGGGCGTCGGTCAAAACCGAATAAGCGAGCTGTTTGGTCTCCGGCGCCGTGAGCGGCGGCATGTCGAGCGGAACGAGCTTGCCGTCGATCCGGATCTGCGGAGGAGAGTTGGTCGTGACGTGGAGGTCCGAGCCGCCGCGCTCGACCATCGTCTTGAGGAGCTGATGCAGGGTAACGGGCATTGGTTTCTCCGGCTACAACACCGTTTCGCGGACGACTTCCTCGATTGTGGTGACGCCGTCCTTGATTTTAATCAAACCACTCCGGCGCAGACTGATCATTCCGATCTCCGCGGCCTTCTTCTTGATGTCGATGGCCGTGCCGCCGGAGAGGATGAGCTCACGGATGTCGTCGTCGATGACCATGACTTCGATCAGGCCGACGCGTCCCTTGTAGCCGGTGTTGTTGCACTTTTCGCAGCCCCGGCCCTTGTAGACGGTGAACGTGCCGATCTCGTCTTTCCTGAAGCCGACGTTCAGCAGCGCCTGAGGCTGCACTTCGACCGCTTCCTTGCACTGCGAGCAGATGCGTCGCGCGAGCCGCTGCGCGGCGATGAGCTGCACCGACGTCGCGACGAGGAACGGCTCGATGCCCATGTTCATCAGGCGGTTGATCGTCGACGGCGCGTCGTTCGTGTGCAGCGTCGAGAGCACGAGGTGTCCGGTGAGCGCGGCCTTGATCGCGATCTCGGCCGTCTCGAAGTCGCGGATCTCGCCGACGAGGATGATGTTCGGGTCCTGGCGCAGGAATGACCGGAGCGTCGCCGCGAAGTTGAGTCCGATCGATTCCTTCATCTGCACCTGGTTGATGCCCGGCAGGTTGAACTCGACCGGATCCTCGGCGGTCATGATGTTGACCTCCGGCGAGTTGACCTTCGCCAGCGCCGAGTAGAGCGTGTTCGTCTTTCCCGAGCCGGTCGGGCCGGTGACCAGCACCATCCCCCACGGCTTGAAGATCGCCTCTTCGAACTTCACCAGCGACTCCGGCTCGAAGCCGAGCTTGGTCATGTCGAGGCGGAGGTTGTCCTTGTCGAGCAGCCGGAGAACGATCTTCTCGCCGAAGAGCGTCGGCAGCACCGAGACGCGGAAGTCGAGCTCCTTGTTCTTGTCCTCGAGCTTGATCTTCAGCTTGATGCGGCCGTCCTGCGGGAGGCGCTTTTCCGAGATGTCGAGCTTCGCCAGGATCTTCATGCGCGACGTGATGGCGTCACGCAGCTTGAACGGCGGGTTCATGATCTCGTACAGGATCCCGTCGATGCGGAACCGGACGCGATACTCCTTCTCATACGGCTCGATGTGAATGTCGGACGCGCCGCGCTTGATGGCGTCGGTGAGGATGAGGTTGCAAAGCTTGACGACCGGCGCTTCTTCCGACGCATCGGCGAGCGCGTTGACGTCCATCTCCTCGTCGTCCTCGAGGACCTCGAGGTCGGCGCTCTCCTGCGTCTGAAGGTCTTCCATGACCTTCTTCAGCTCGAGAGAGGAGGTGGTGCCGTAGTAGTTGTCGATCGCCGCCTTGATCCCGAGCTCGGAGGCCACGACCGGCTCGACGTTGTAGCCGGTCATGAACTTGATGTCGTCCATGGCGAAGACGTTCGTCGGATCGGCCATGGCGATGGTGATCGTGGCGCCGGTCTTGTTGACCGGGAGAATGTTGTATTTGCGGGCGACGTCGCCGGAGATCAGCTTGATGACGCCGGCATCGATCTCGAAGTGCTGGAGGTTGATCGACGGCACTCCGAACTGCTGCGAGAGACATTCGGTGATGTCTTCCTCGGAGACGAATCCGAGCTTGATGAGGGTCTCGCCGAGCTTCCCGCCCGTCTCTTTCTGGACCCGCAGCGATTCCTTGAGCTGATCCTGCGTGATCAGGTTTGCTTTGGTCAGTAATTCACCGAGACGAACGCTCATAGACCGTCTTAAATCCCCCGGAAGTGACTGAACATCAAGATGTTACCGATCGGGCGAGTTTACTCCCCGCGTCAAACAGCCGTCAAACCAGATTTATTTTGATTTTCTCAGCCACCGCGTCGACGGTGATGGCGTCCATCGAGGCGGCCGTGACACACCGTTCGAGCTGCCCGAACGGACCGTTTCGCCGCACGTTCGTCGGCCCGTAAAGGCCGACCACACGCGTGCCGAGCGCGGCCGCGAGATGCAAAGGACCGGTGTCGCCACCGACGACCAGCGCCGCATCCCGTAAAACAGCCGCCAATTCCCTGAGGTTGGTCGGCGGGGCAAGCTCGAGCCCGGTTCGCTCCGCGAGCCCGCGCTCGTTCGGACCCCAGACCGTGATCGCCGGAACGCCGAGGCGACGGATGACCTCGCCATATCGCTCGGGAGGCCAGATCTTGTTCGGCTTCCCGGCGCCGGGGAGGACGACGATCCGTTTCGCGAACCGCGGACCGTCGGCGAATCTCGAGAAATCGAGGTCCGGCATCGTCAGCTCGCGACGCGCGACCGCCGAGGCGAGCTGCATGTTCCACTCGACGACATGTCGCGATTGATCGACCGGCACGTGTTTGTTGATGAAGCGCGCCGCGAGCTTTTCGCGGATCGCGTCGCGGTCGAAGCCGTAACGCTCGCGCGCTCCGGAGAACCGCGCCACGAGCGCCGATTTGATCAGTCCCTGAAAATCGACCGCGATGTCGTTGCCGCGGATGCGGCTCACGAAAATGCGGATGTCGTTACGTGACCCGAAAATCGCATGTCCCCACTTGCGGATCGACGCCCGTACAGCCCGCACGCCCGCGACGGTCTCGACCAGCTCCGCGTACGGACGCTCGACCGCCCATTCGATGTCGGCGCCGAGCGCATCGCGCAGCGCGACCACGGCCGGGATGGTGTGGATTACGTCGCCGAGGGCGGAGAGCCGGACTACGAGGATGCGCGTCACTTGTCGCGCATTTTCTCCAAGATCGCGCTCGTGGAGTGGTCTTTCGGATCACCCACGATGATGACGCGCCCGCCGTACGCCTTCACGACCTCGGCTTCGGGCACCGAATCGGCGCTGTAATCGGTCCCTTTCGCCTGGAAGTCGGGCTTGAGGACGCCGAGGAGCCGTGCGGGGGAGCGCTCGTTGAAGATCGTGACGTAGTCGACCCCTTTGATCGACGCGATGATCTCCGCTCGCTCCTGCGCCGGCATCACGGGACGTCCTTCGCCCTTGAGCTCGCGCACCGAATCGTCGCCGTTCACGCCGACGACGAGGATGTCGGCGGCGTCTTTGGCGCCCTGCAGGTATCGGATGTGGCCGACGTGCAGCACGTCGAAGCAACCGTTGGCGAAGGCGATCTTCCGATCGCGCTTCGTGGCGAGTGCTGCGAGCAGCTCTTCTTCGGAGAGGATCGGCGCGTTACTCATTCAGGTCTTCGTCCCGCTCGATCGCGTGCCGCAGCTCTTCGTTCGACACCGTCGCCGTTCCCATCTTCATCACGACGATGCCGCCGCCGTAATTCGCGAGCTTCGCCGCCTCGACGTACGACGCGCCTGCCGCGAGCGCGAGAGTGAACGTGGCGATGACGGTGTCGCCCGCGCCGGTGACGTCGGCAACCTGGTCGGTGCCGTAGACGGGGATCAACAAGGGATCGCGTGTGTTGCGCTCGAACAACGCCATGCCGCGGCTGCCGCGCGTGATCAGCAGCGCCTCGCAGTCGAGCGACTGCTGCAACGTCTCGCCGACGAAGCGGATGTTGTCGCCATTAGTGTCGTCGCTCAGCGACATGCCTGCGGCGTTCGCGGCCTCTTCCTCGTTCGGAGTCGCGGCCGTGACGTCGGGATAGCGGAGGATGTCGTAGCGCGAGTCGAGCGTCACTGGCTTGCCGTGCGAGAAGCCGGTGAGGTTCGCGGCGAGCGCGGGAGTGACGATGCCGTAGCCGTAGTCGCTGATGAGCGCCGCGTGGGCGATGGCGATCTGATCGCGCAGCAGCCAGGCGAAGCGCTCCGCCTCCTGCTCCTCGAGCGTGAGCTGGTCCTCGATGTCGTAGCGGACGATCTGCTGCCGCGCGGCGTGAGGAAACCCGCCGAGGATGCGCACCTTCGTCGGCGTCTTGTAGCGCGGCGTGCGGAGAATCCCGCTGCAGTCGATCCCCTGCGCCGTCATCGTCTCGATGAGCTTCGAGCCTTCCGTGTCGTCGCCGAGGACGGAGATCGGCATCGGGACGCCACCGAGCGAGAGGATGTTGTTGATCGCGTTGCCGGCTCCGCCGAGGAGGATGTCATCGCGGTACTGGCGAAGAATCAGCACCGGCGCCTCGCGCGAGATGCGCTTGGGAGTGCCGTAGACGAAGCGGTCAGCCACGATGTCGCCGTAGACGACGATCAGCTTCTGCTTCATCTGTTCGGTAAGCTGAAGAAGGCGGCTGCGTGAAAACACGTGGCGCAAAGAATAGTTGATGGCGCTAATCGAGGGTATCGACTTCTACTTCGAAGGCCAATTCATGGTCTTCACGGAGAAGTTCCTCCGCGAGCGCGGCTACTGCTGCGAATCAGGATGCCGGCATTGCCCGTACGGCTTTCGCCGTGATCAGCGCGCCGACGTGCCGGCCGATTCGGCGGCCGATGACGACAAGTCCGCTTCCTGAAGGTCGCGCTTCTCGCCCGAGGTCAGCAGGTTCTCGAGATCGATCAGCAGATAGATCTCATCTTCCTGCTTGATCACCGCGATCAGCAGCTCGCCGCGGATGCCGCGCACGAGCGGCGGCGGCGGGAGGAGCTCGTCGGATAACACGTTCACGATGCGCCGCACTTCGTCGACCTTCAGTCCGATCATCCCCGCGCTGGAGTGTGTGATCAGCACCAGCGGCTGCTGCTCGCCGCGTTCCTTCAGCTGCGGGTAGAGCCGGTCGCGCAGATCGATGATCGGGATGACCTCGTTACGCAGCACGATGATCCCTTCGACGAAGTCGGGCGCGGTCGGAACGGACGTCGAGCCGCCGTAGGTGATGATCTGCCGCACGGCCATGATGTCGAGGACGAAAGTCTCGGGACCGACGCGGAACGTGATTAAACGCAGGTCTTTCATGCCCGACCTATGCTCTGACACGGAACTTCTTCACCTCGTCATCGAGACTGCGGATCGCATCGCTGAGCAGCGAGATCGACTCCGACATCTCCGCGGCGGTGGAACGGTTGCCGTCGGCGATGAGGCGGACCTGCTGCATGGTGGCGACGATCTTCTCCGACTCCGTCGACTGATTCGCCGCCACCTGGAAGATCTCGTGGATCATGTCGATCATCCGCTCGGCGGCGGACGAGATCATCGTCGATCCCGACTTCTGCTCGACCATCGCCTGGCGGACGTACTTCGTCACCTCGCGCATCGACTCGACGGCGCGCATGATGTGCTCCGAGCCCTGCGCCTGCTGCGTGGTTGCGCCGTTGATCTGCTTGACCATCTCCTGCAACCGGTCGACGGAGTGCGTGACGGTCTCGCTTCCCTTGGCCTGCTCGCGCGTGGCGTTGGCGATCTCTTTCCCCATCCCCGAGGCCTTCGAGGCCGACTCGAGGATGTTGTTGAGCGCCTTGCCCGCCTCGTGCGAGAGCGACACGCCGTCCTCGACGAGCTTCGAGCCGTTGGCCATCGTCTTCAGCGCGTTGCCGACCTCTTCCTGCACGCTGCGAATGAGGTTCGCGATGTCGCGCGTCGACGACGCGGTCCGCTCCGACAGCTCGCGGATCTCGGCCGCGACGACGGAGAAGCCTTTGCCGTATTCGCCCGCCTGCGCCGCGAGGATCGCGGCGTTGAGCGCGAGGAGGTTCGTCTGCTCGGCGACGTCTTCAATGACGTTGAGGATCTTGCCGATGGCGATGGAGCGCTCGCCGAGGCGCGAGACGACCGCGTTCGACTCGTGCACCGACTTGCGGATCTGCTCCATCCCCTCGATCGTTTCGCGCACCGCCTTCATCCCCGACTCCGCGGCGTCGGCGACGGCGACGGCGAGATCGTAGGAGCGCGCGGCGTTGGTCTCGACCTGCGCGATCGACGCACTCATCTCGATCATCGACGACGAGGTGTCGGTGGTGAAGTTCGTGAGGTAGACGACGTTCTGATCGACCTCGTTGATCGACGAGACCATCTGGTGCGTCGCGGACGCGGTCTCCTCGACCGAGCCCCACAACGTGTCGGTGTGGCGGCTCACCTCTTCCATCGAGGCGACCATCTCCAGCATCGACGACGACGTCTCTTCCGACGATGCGGAGAGTGCTTCGACGTTATCGGTGATCTTGCGGACGCCGCCGTTGAGCTTGTCGATGGAGTGGTAGGTGGCGTCGATGATCGAGCGCTGCTCGTCGACGCGATCGATGACCGTACGCGAGCGCGTGCCGACGGTCTCCACGACCGACTTCAACTTCGCCTGCGAGGCGACGAGGCTCTTCACCGTCCGCTCGAGATTGGCGGCCATCGAGTTGAACGCTTCGTACAGATTGCCGATCTCGTCGTCGCGATCGACGACGGTCCGTTGCGTGAGATCGCCCTGCGCGATGCGGCTCGCGGTGGCGACGAGCGCCAGGATCGGCCGGACGATGAAGCGCGACCCGAAGTAGGCCGCGAGGATGGCGAGGAACAGCGCGAGGATCGTCACGCCGATGTTCCACCACTTGAGCGACGCGATCGCCGACAGTGCATCCGACTCGTTCACCACGAGGCGGAAATAGCCCTTCGCCTTCGCCGCCGGATCGGCGCGGTTCTCCGTGAACGGAACGACATAGAGATGCAATCCGCCGCCGAGGTTCACGCGCTGCTCTGCCGCGAGGGTGCGCTTCGCCAGGAACGGGGGCGGCTGCGGTTTGCTGGCGGCGAGCGTTTTTCCCTCGGAGGAAACAAAGTCGGCGTACTCGACCGACTTGTTCTTCGAGAGGTCGGAGATGATCGATTTGAGGTCGTCGGTGAGGCCGAACAGGACGTAGTAGCCGGCGGTGGAACCGATCGTGGCGGCGATGGCCGAGCCTTGCTGGATGGTCTGGTCGGTCATCGCCTTCTTCACCGCGTAACGCTCGATGAGGAGGATGACGCCGGCGATGACGAGCGTCTGCAACGCGAAGATGGCGATGAACTTCTCGCGCAGACCGAAGCGTGATTGGGTCTTCGACTGGTTGTCGGCGACGAGCATACGGACCGGGCGGAAGTGTATCATCCGGCCATGCCGCTGATCCGCTGTCCGAAGTGCGGCCAGGCATACGACATCCCAGGCGTCATCGCGGTCCGGCTTTCCAACTCGATCGCCACGTGTCACTGCGGTGAATGGCTCGCCGGCAGCAAGGCGGCCGTTCTCGCGCGGATGCTCAACCCGCAGGAGATCAAGGAAGTCGACCTGCAGCCGTACAGGGTCGAGATGCCGGCCGTGCCGCGAGAGGCCGTCGCAGTCGTCGGTGCGACCGAAGCGCCGTTCGCGCCGCGCTCCGTCCGCGTCATCACCAGCGGCGTGAAGCAGCCGCTGAACACGATTTTCACCATCTACGAGTTCCCGCTGCTGATCGGCCGCAAGGGTTGTCACATCGAGATCGACGGCGCGGAGCTGTCGATCCGCCACTGCTCGATCTTCGTGCGCGGCTCGGACCTCGTCGTCCGCGACTCCGACTCGCACATGGGGACGTTCCTCGATGGTCAACAGATTGACGAAGCCGTGATCGGCGAGGGCGTACACCTCATCCGCGCCGGCTCGGCGGTCATCTCCATTGAACCAGTGGATGAGCTGGGCAAGACGGTCGAACCGATTCACCTCGACGCCGCGGAGCTGGTCGACGAATCCGCGCTCGCCCGCACCATTCAGCAGCGCCGCGAGAGCGGCCCGGCCGGCAACGGCCGGATCGTCCTGATCTGCATCGAGGGTCCGCTCAAGGATCAGGAGTTCGAAGTGCCGCCGACCGGCCTCGTGGTCGGACGCGAAGGCCACGTCCGCGTGCCCGACGAGTTCCTGTCGCGCAAGCACTTCGAAGTCGTCCCCGACGCCGAAGGAATCATCCGCGTGCGCGACCTCGGCTCTCGCAACGGCACCTTCCTCAACACGTTGCCGGCCACGAACACGAAGGTGCAAGCAGGTGACGAAATCCGTGCAGGAGTGAATCGCTTCAAGATCGAACATCGGTCATGAAAAGCTGACTTCCAAATTTGTGCGTAGCGTTCTCCCCTTCCGGATCGCTATACTTCCGCGAATTTTCCGAGGGTGGCTATGAGCATTGTTGAGTACGCGGCGGCGCGGATTCTCTCTCCCCTGTCTGCGCTGCTGCAGAAGCCCCTTTCTCTCGTCGATTCGCATTCCCCTGAAGCACGGCAGGCGTTCTCCGTGCGCAGTCCGATTCCGCGCGTGTCGATCGTCTCGAACGACGGCAAGCCGTTCACCGAGGATCAGCGCCAGCTGCTGCACGAGATCTTCGACGTCATCCGCACGGCCGAGGAGAACGACGCGCGCTTCCGCGAGCTCGAGAGCCGGATGCTGATGCTGCAGCGCGAGAACCTCGATCTCGTCGTGCGCAATCGCGTGCTCTCCGAGGTCACGACGCGCGACACGCTGACCGGCCTGTACAACCGCTGGTACGTGATGGAAAAGATCGAGAGCGAGATCAACCGCTCGGTGCGTCACGGCTCGCCCGTGTCGCTGCTGATGATCGACATCGATCACTTCAAGCACGTCAACGATTCGTACGGCCACGCCGTCGGCGATCAGGTCCTGCAATCGTTTGGACGGACGCTTCGCGACAGCTGCCGCGTGTACGACGTTCCGGGCCGCTATGGCGGCGAAGAGTTCTGCGTCGTGCTGCCGGAGACGCGCATCGGCCACACTTCAGTGGTCGCCGAGCGCATTCGCACGCGCCTCGCGGAGACGCCGACGGTCATCGGCGACGAGTCGATCGTCGTCACCGCGTCGATCGGTGCCGCCGGCCTCGACTCTCCTCCCGAAGACGGAATCCTCAGTCCCTCCGCACTCCTCGATCGCGCCGATCGTGCGCTGTACTCGGCCAAGAGCCGCGGCCGCAACCGTGTCGAGATGTGGGACAACCAGTTGCTCGAACTCCCGCCCGACACGGTGAATCATTGACCACGACGATCGCCCTTCATCCAAACATCGAACGACTCATCACCACGATCACGACGCTCACGGGACACGAGGTCGCCCTCGAGTCCCCAGCGTCTTCCATCGGTCATGACGCACACCGTTGGGACGTGATCGGCACCGCCGGAGAGCGCTACGGCGTCCTCTCCGTCCGAGCGCCTCAGCTCACCGACCCGCATCGCGCGCTCTACGCGAACCTCTCGCTGATGATCGCGCACGAAGCTGAGTTGCGCCGCGAGAAGCACGCGCTCGAGGACCGCTTCCGCCGCCTCGATCAACACGCGACCGAGCTGGCGACGCATCAGCACGCGCTCTCGTCCGCGGCGTATCGCGATTCGCTCACCGGCCTCTATCGCCCGTGGTACCTCCACGAACAGATCCGCCTCGAGCTCGCCCGCGCGATGCGCTACAAGCGGGCGCTGTCGGCCGTCATCCTCGATTTCGACAACGAAGGTAACGATCATCTGACCCGCGCCTTCGCTGAAGGGCTGACTGCCACCTGCCGCAACTCCGACATCGTAGCGCGCCTCGGTGCCACGGAGTTCTGCGCCGTTCTTCCCGACACGAACGAGGAAGGCGCGGCGCGCTTGATCGAACGCCTGCGCCGGCGGATTCACGACCTCGTGTTCATCACCGGGATGACGACGTTCACCGGCGGCATCGACGGGCAGACGACGTCCGAGCAGTTGCTAGAGATCGCAAAGCGGCGGTTGCACCGTGCCCGTAACTCGTTGCGAGGCTCCGCGACCGCGGAGCTGTAGGCTCATCAGCCTTCGAAGCTGATCCTGCTCTCCGCCCCCTCCTCGAGACGGCGGATCGTGTCGACGTTCGCGCGCTCGATCGACGAGAGCGACACCTCGGTGAACGACGGATCGGGCTTGTACCAGGGGAACGACGTGAAGTAGCCGCGCAGGTCGGCGTCCTTGAACGTCCGTCCGTGCCGCGCGTACACCTCATTGCGCAACCGCCGCAGATCCTCGGTGAACAATCCCTCGAGCATCGTGGGATTGATGTTCTTCGTCGCCAGCGCGTCGTGCAGCTCGCGCTCGCGCGCGGCGATCACGGCCGCGTTGTTGATCTGCAGCTTCGTCAGCACCGGCTGCTTCTCCAGCGGCGTGTACCACTCATAGCCAGCGAACCAGCTCGCCAGCCAGACGGAGTGGAACGACCAGCCGCGCCGCGCGTAGATCTCGTTGCGCAGCAACCGCAGCTCGTGCAGTCCGACGCCGTCGAGCATCTCCGGCGTGATCGGCTTGTCGAGATACGCCGCCATGTCGCCCGGCAGGATCACGATCTTGCGCTGCCGCTTCATCGCCGACTCGATCTCCGCCATGTTGTGGCGCTCCGTCGCGGAGAGCACGGCCGGGTTGTACTTCGCCGCCTCGTACCAGTAGCGGTCGTTGAAGTAGTGCTGCAGCGTGAGCGACTCGTCGAACGACTTGCCGTGAATCGCCTCGATCTCCGCAAGCATCACGCGCAGTTCCAGGCCGCTGTGCTCTCCGAGCTTCTCCTCTGTCAGCTTGCGCGTCTGCCACCAGCGCATGTCGCCCGGCTCGACGTGCTCGTGCAGCTTCGCCTCCGCTTCACGGATGAGGTCGAGGTTCGCGCGATCCTCGTCGGTGAGCTGGTCGTTGCGGTAATCGCGATCGGGCTTGTACCAGCTCTGCGCGCGCAGCCAGCGATCGATGTCGTGGTCGGCGCCGAAGATCCGCCCGTGCCGGCCGAAGACCTCGCCGCGCATCAGCCGCATTTCGGCGAGCGATTTGTTCGCGACGTCAGCCGGAGTCAGCAGTGCGAAGAGGAGAAGCAGGACAGTCATCGGAAAAGCTTACACTCGCGGCATGCTCTATCGCTGCCGGATTCCGAAGCCTCCGCTTTCGGATTTCGTCGATCAGATCTGGCTCTACTCCGGCTACACCGTGTCGCACAAACAGGAGCGGCTCATGCCGACCGGCACGATGGAGCTGGTGTTCGATCTGACGCTCGGCGATGCGGTGCTCGCGGGCGTGCACTCGGTGCCGACGACGATCGACACCTCCATCTGCGCGCACATCATCGGCGTCCACTTCCGGCCCGGCGGCGCGTTCCCATTTCTCGGCGTCCCCGCGTCCGAGCTCCACAACGAGACGGTGCCGCTCTCCGCGATCTGGGGCAACGACGCGGAGCTCGTGCGCGAGCAGATCCTCGCCGCGCCCGATGACGAGTCGCGTTTCGACATCCTCGAGCAGACGCTTTTCCGGCGCGCATCGCGGCTGCAGCGGCACGTCGCGGTGACGCACGGCATCTTCCGCCTCGGCAAGCCGGTCGCGGTCGCCGATGTGGTCGAAGAGACGGGATTGAGCCAGCGGCGCTTCATCGAGCTGTTCGACGCCGAGGTTGGATTGACGCCGAAGGTGTACGGGCGGGTGCAGCGGTTTCAGCGCGTGTTGCGGCGCATCCATCCGCTGAGCGACATCGACTGGAGCGACGTCGCGGTCGCCTGCGGCTACTTCGATCAGTCGCACCTCATCCACGACTTCCGCTCGCTCGCCGGCATCACCCCGACCGAGTACGCGACACACAAGACCGAGCACCTCAATCACGTGCCGGTGATTTGAAGGGCCTGCCCTGAGCGAAGCCGAAGGGTCAAATTTCTCCAATACGCGGCCGCGGCGTTCTGCGAGATTGAACGGCGAAGGAGAACCAAATGGACAACGTCATCCCGTACCTGATCGTGAAAGGCGCCGCGAAAGCGATCGAGTTCTACACCGCGGCTTTCGGCGCGAAAGAGACCTTCCGGATGGAGGACGGCGGCCGCATCGGCCACGCAGAGATCCTGATCGGCGAGTCGAAAATCATGCTCGCCGACGAGCATCCCGAGATGGGCTACCTCGGGCCGCAGGGCCGCTCGCCGGTCACGCTGGTCATCAACACCGGCGATTGCGACGCAATGTTCGCGAGCGCCGTCGCCGCCGGGGCGAAGGTGGAGCGCGAGCCGAAGACGCAGTTCTACGGCGACCGCAACGCCGGCGTGATCGATCCCTTCGGGCACACCTGGTACCTGTCGACGCATGTCGAGGATGTGTCGGAGGAGGAGATGCAGCGCAGGATGGCGGCCGAGCAGAAGTCGTAGTTTTCGCGCCCCGCTGCATTCGCATCCCGTTTTTCTGCGTATAAGCCTGCAGATGACGCTGATCGCGGATGAAGTCGAGATCGAGGGCCCGGACCCGCTGGCTCGTGCCCGGTCAGGTGACGGCGATGCATTCGCCGAGCTGCTGGCCGAGCACGAGTCGATGGTCTACAGCCTCGCGTATCACTTCTTCAACGATCGCGATCGCGCTGCGGACATCGCGCAGGACGTCTTCCTGCAGCTCTACCGCAGCCTCGGCGACATCGATTCGCCGTCTCATCTCGTCCACTGGCTGCGGCAGGTGACGACCCGCCGCTGCATCGATCAGCTTCGCCGCAGGCGCCTGCGGCCGGTGCCGATCGAAGAGGCCGGGCATCTCTCCTCACCATCCGGCGATCCGACGCTCGGCCGCGCGTTGCGCCAGCTCGTCGCCACACTCCCCGAATCGCAACGACTCGTGGTCACGCTCCGCTATCAGGAAGACCTCGGGCCGGAAGAGATCAGTCGCATCGCCGGCATGCGATTGAACACCGTCAAAAGCCATCTCCACCGCGCGCTTCGCTCGCTGCGGCGGATGCTGGAGGGCTCATGAATCTCGAAGACGAACTGAAACTCGCATTGCAGCGGAAGGAGCCGCCTCCCGGCTTTCGCCAGCGCGTGCTCGCCGCCACCCGCCGTCCTCGTCATCCGTATCGCAGCCTCGCCGCGGCCGCGCTGCTCACGCTGCTCCTCGGCGGCACGACCGCGCACTTCATCGAGCAGCGCCGCGAGGGCGAGCGGGCGAAGGAGCAGGTGCTCCAGGCGCTGCGGATCACCAGTCACGAATTGCGCGACACACGCCAACACATCCACGAGCTCACGAAATGAGGTAGCCATGAGAAAAGCATTTCTTGCCCTTCTGATCTTCGCCGTCACAAGTTCTATAACGGCGCCGCTGCAGGCGCAGAAGGTGACGATCGACATCCCCGGCCTGGCCGACAAAGCGCGCGAAGTCGTCGACATCACGCTCGACGCGCAGATGCTGCGGCTCGCCTCGAAGTTCCTCTCGTCGTCCGATGAAGACGAGCGCGCGGTGCGCGGCATCGTGTCGAAGCTCGAGGGGATCTACGTCCGCAGCTACGAGTTCGACAAAGACGGCGAGTACGACCACACGGTCATCGACAAAGTGCGCGCGCAGCTCGGTCCTTCGTGGAAGAAGATCGTGAACGTCCGCAGCAAGTCGAAGAAAGACGCGGAGATCTATCTCGACATGCGGGGCGGCGATCAACCGCTCGGCCTTCTGGTCATCAGCGCGGAGCCGCGCCAGCTGACCATCGTGAACATCGTCGGACCGATCGATCTCGATCAGCTCTCGCATCTCGAAGGGGAGTTCGGCATCCCGAAGATGTCGAAGCGAGGCGATCATGAATAAGCGCCTGCTGGTCGTCATTTCGCTGGCGCGGGAGGACGAGTCGAGCTGCTGATCCTGACGAGCGATTCGGGCGAGACGGTGCTGATCCGCTGCGACGTCGATGCGCGCACGTTCGCCGACGAGATGGGCAAGCCGGAGAAGTTCGCGCAGATGGGACGCTGACGCCTCAGGGCGTCAGCGCTGCGCTGCCCGGCATCAGCAGAACCTCATCCCCATTCATCGTGAAGTCGATGCGCTCGGGGACGTTGTCCTTGTGCCGGATCATGAACTCCGACAGCTCGTCTTCGATGTGCCGCTGAATCGCGCGGCGCAGCGGACGGGCTCCGGAGTTCGATTCTTCTTCCGCGCGCTTGAGCAGCCAGTCGACGACCGAGTCGTCGATCGCGATCTGCACGTTCTTGTGGATGAGCGCCTGATTGACGTCGTCCACGAGCAGGCGGCAGATCTGCCGCAGCTCGCTCTGCGTCAGCGGATTGAAGATGATGATGTCGTCGATGCGGTTGATGAACTCGGGAGAGAACTCTTTCTTCAGCTCCTGGTTGATCATCTGTTCGGCCGACTTCTGATCGCCCTCGGACGTCTTCTCCCGGAATCCCATGTGCCCCTTCGTACTGAGGAAGCGCGTGCCGAGGTTGCTGGTCATGATGATCAGCGTGTTGCGGAAGTCGACCTGATTGCCGAGCGAGTCGGTGAGGATGCCGTCCTCGAGGATCTGCAGCAGGATGTTGGCGATGTCGGGATGCGCCTTCTCGATCTCGTCGAGCAGCACGACGCTGTACGGATTGCGCCGCACGCGCTCGGTGAGCTGCCCGCCTTCTTCGTGACCGACGTAGCCCGGAGGCGAGCCGATGAGCTTCGACACCGTGCTTCTCCATGTACTCCGACATGTCGAAGCGGATGAGGTGCTTCTGCGATCCGAAGAGGAACTCGGCGAGACGCCGCGCCACTTCGGTTTTTCCGACGCCGCTGGAGCCGAGGAAGATGAACGAGCCCATCGGGCGATTCGGCGACGCCACGCCGAGGCGTGAACGGCGAATGGCGCGGGAGATCGCCTTGATCGCCTTGTCCTGACCGACGATGCGCCGCATCAGGATCTCTTCCATGTTGATCAGCTTCGCCGCTTCGTCGGCTTCGATCGACGTCACCGGGATGTCGGTCCAGGAGCTGATGATCTCCTCGACGTCCTTCTTCGTGACTTCCATCATCTCTTCGCCGACCGACTCGCGCTCGGCTTTGAAACGCTCGATCTCTTCCTTCAGCTCGATCTCGCGCTCGCGGAGGAAGACGGCCTTCTCGAAGTCTTTGTCCGAGATCGCCTTCTTCATCTCCTTCACGATCGAGCGGATCTCCGCCTCGAGCCGACGCAGGTTCTGCGTGTCGGCGACGCGGCGCAGCTTCACCTTCGCGCCCGCTTCATCGAGGATGTCGATGGCTTTGTCGGGGAAGAATCGATCGGTGATGTAGCGGTTCGACTGGTAAACCGCCGCGCGGATCGCGGTATCGCTGTACTTGACCTTGTGGAAGCCTTCGTAGCGTTCCTTCACGCCCTCGAGGATCTGCAGCGTCTCGTCCTCGTTCGGAGGAGCGACGTTGATGGCCTGGAAGCGGCGGAGCAGCGAGCGGTCCTTCTCGATGTAGCGGCGGTACTCGCGGATGGTCGTCGCGCCGACGCACGAGATCTCGCCGCGCGACAACGCCGGCTTGAGGATGTTCGCCGCATCGAGCGATCCCTCGGCGCTTCCCGCGCCGATGAGCGAATGGATCTCATCGATGAAGATGATGATGTCGGGATTCTCTTTGAGCTCTTTGATGATGCCCTTGAGCCGCTCTTCGAACTGCCCGCGGTACTTCGTGCCGGCGACGATGAGCGAAAGATCGAGCGAGAGGATGCGCTTGTTGGCGATGAAGAGCGGCACGTTGCCGTCGACGATGCGCTGCGCGAGTCCTTCGACGATGGCCGTCTTGCCAACGCCCGGCTCGCCGAGGAGGATCGGGTTGTTCTTCGTGCGGCGGGAGAGGATCTGGATGATCCGCTCCACTTCTTTTTCCCGTCCGATCAGCGGATCGAACTGCTGTCCATGCGCCATCTGTGTGAGGTCGCGCGCGTACTCCGCGAGAAACGGAAGTTCTTTTTTCTGCTTGTCCGCCTCGCGCTCTTTCAGGATGGAGATCGTTTCCTCGCGGACGGAATAGACGTTCAAGCCCTTGGCGGTGAGGATTCGCGCGGCAGTCGACGACTCGACGCGGAGGATTCCGATGAGCAGATGTTCGGTGCCGACGTACTGATGAAGCATCGACTCCGCTTCATGCGCGGCATACGCGAGAATTTTCTTCGACTCCTCGGAAAGCGGCAGTTCGGCCGAGGAGGAGATGCGGTCGACGAAGAGGCGGTCGCCTTCGACCTCGCGCCGGATCTGCTCCGGCTTGACGTTGAAGCGCGAAAAAATCTCCTTGATGATCTCCTCACCC
>Ga0193696_1000268_pt1 | contig 19698 bp, 12 predicted proteins | sample L3m1metaG_FD_145074 | JGI IMG/M metagenome (GOLD analysis project Ga0193696, IMG submission 145074) | Soil microbial communities from a riparian zone of the East river system, Colorado, United States - L3m1 | ecosystem: Environmental > Terrestrial > Soil > Riparian zone | place: USA: East River... | reverse complement strand
TACATCAGCTGTTCCGGTCGCGGATAGTCGAGCGCACGCAGGATCACGCCGTTGACAATCGAGAAGATGGCCGTATTGGCGCCGATTCCTAATGCCAGCGACAGGAGCGCGACCGCCGTGAACACGGGAGTGCGCCGAAGCGTGCGCAGCCCATGGCTCACGTCGCGCGCAAGGTCGTCCAGCCACGGCAGCCCTCGCTGATCCCGGAGAGTGTCCATCGCTTGCGAAGCGGCTCCGGCCTCAATCCGCGCGGCGCGCACGGCATCCGCCGGCTCAAGGCCACGACGTCGCGCTGCTTCTGCAGCCATCGCCAAGTGCAGCCGGAGCTCCTCTTCCAGGTCAGCGTCGCGCCGGCTTGGAAGCAGCGTTCCCCGGAGACGGTGAATCCATTCGCGAAGGACGCGCATGCGATCTTCCTGCGTCATGCCTCGCCGTGCAGCACCGTGTGAATGACGCCCGACATCCGGTCCCAGGCGTCTTTTTCCCTGGCGAGCTGACGCCGGCCTGCCGACGTGACGCTGTAAAACCTCGCCTTGCGATTGGTCTCCGTCGTGCCCCACTTCCCGCGGAGCAGGCCACGCTGCTCCAGCCGCATCAATGCGGGATACAGCGTGCCCATATTGAGCTGCAGCGCGCCGCTCGACACCTGCTCAAGACGCGCGGCAATGGCGTAGCCGTGTCGCGGCCCCAGCGAATACAGCGTCTGCAGGACCATCAGGTCGAGCGTCCCCTGCAGGACGTCAGTCTTTGGTCCCGCTCTATTAGACACGCTAATGGAATATCATCTGCCGCATTAGACTGTCAAATGAGGCCGAGCGTGCGGAAGAAGGTATGGCGCCACGCGCGTGAGGAATACGGAGAGACCCACGAGCAAACTGAAGAGAGTTGAGCCGCAGAGGAATCGAACCGACGGCGAGGCCTATCGCTCCCCACACACGCGCCGGACCCCGTTTTCAGCATCCGCGCTGCTGATGGGATTGGCGGCGGCGGCGCCATTTCGTCGCGCCGCTCATTAAACAGCCCTTCCTCCCGTAAGATGACCCACGTTTTCGTGGGCTCCGGCGCAGGCATAAAAATTTCGTCTAGACACGTCCAATCGCACCAGGTACGGGCATACTGGAACGCTAGATTCGCACGCGTAATCTCGCGGCGGAGTCACATGACAAAGCTCTTCCCTTTCGCGAGAGTGTTGACGGTCGGGTCCGTTGCAGTGGCGGTAACCCTGTGCGTTTGCCTCCAGGCGCAAACGTCTGCACAGCCGGCCAGTCGGCCGCAGGTGGCAGGCTCCCCGACAAGCCCGGCCGCCGCGCCGAGCCCCCGTCGTCTCGTTGATCAGTACTGCGTCACGTGCCACAACGAACGCCTCAAGACAGCAGACCTGAGGCTGGACCGGCTCGACGTCGACAACCCCGCAGCTGAAGCCGAAGTCTGGGAAAAGGTGGTGCGCAAAGTGCACACGGGCACCATGCCGCCGTCCAACATGCCACAGCCTTCTCAGGACGACCGGCGCGCGCTGCTGACATGGCTGACAACGTCGCTCGATGCAGCGTCCGCCACCAAACCGAATCCCGGCCGCACGGACACGCTACGTCGCCTGAATCGGACCGAGTATCAGAACGCCATCAGAGACCTGCTGGCTCTCGACATCGACGCCGCCTCGCTTCTGCCAGCCGATGACAGCGGTCATGGCTTCGACAACGTGACGGTCGGCGACCTGCCGCCGACGCTCCTGGACCGCTACATCTCGGCCGCGCAGAAAATCAGCCGCCTGGCGATTGGGAGCGCTGAGACGTCGCTCCAGAGCGATATCATTCGCCTGCCCGCCGACCTCACGCAGGCAGATCATCTGCCCGGCCTGCCCCTTGGCACGCGCGGCGGGGCGTCGGTGTCCCATACATTCGTCCAGGACGGCGAGTACGAGATCCAGATTTGGCTCGCGCGCGATCTGGGCGGAAACGTCAGCGGATTGCGAGAGCCGCGTGCGCACGATCTGCTGGTGCTTGTCGACCGGCAGCCGGTCGCGAACTTCAAAGTCGAGAAGCCCGCCGGCGGCGACGATACGCTGCTGGACAAGGATTTGAAAGCGCGCGTCACCGTGCGTGCAGGCCCGCACGAGATCGGCGTCACTTTCGTCAAGGACGGCTCGTCGCTTGAGGAAACGGCCAGGCAGCCTCTGCGATCGCACTACAACGACAGGCGCAATCCGCTTATCGCGCCCGCTATCAACCAGATTTCGCTGACCGGACCTTACGAGGCGAAAGGCGCGGAGAACACACCGAGCCGCCGCCGGTTGTTCGTGTGCCGGCCTGAAGCGGGGCGACACCCCGGCGCGACCGGCTCCCCGTCGTCCCACAAGGAAGAAGAGGCGTGCGCCAAAACTATTCTCGCCACGCTGATGCGGCGCGCCTATCGCCGGCCGATCGCGAAAGCGGAGGTCGACGGCCCGATGGCGTTTTATCGCGAGGGCCGGGCCGGGAAGGATTTCGACGCGGGAATTGCGAGGGCGTTGAGCGCGGTGCTCATCAATCCGGAGTTCCTGTTCCGCGTGGAAAGCGAACCAAAGAACATCCCCACCGGCGGCGTCTACCGAATCAGCGACGTCGAGCTGGCATCCCGCCTGTCGTTCTTCCTGTGGAGCAGCATCCCCGACGATGAACTGCTCGACGCGGCGATTGGCGGCAAGCTCAGTCGCCCGGAGGAGCTCGAGAAGCAGACGCGCCGAATGCTCGCCGATCGGCGCTCGTTCAACTTCGCGACCAACTTCGCCGGACAGTGGCTGCGGCTACGCAATCTGGATGTGGTCAGTCCGAACGTGAGTCTTTACCCGGACTTCGATGACAATCTTCGTCAAGCGTTCCGGCAGGAGACCGAACTCTTTTTCGACAGCGTGTTGCGCGAGGATCGCAGCGTGCTCGACTTGATTAAGGCGGACTACACCTTTCTGAATGAGCGCCTGGCCAAGCACTACGGGATTCCGGATGTCTACGGCAGCCGCTTCCGGCGCGTGACCCTGGGACCCGAGAGCAGGCGCGGCGGCCTGCTGCGGCAGGGCAGCGTGCTGGCCGTCACGTCGTTCGCCACGCGAACGTCACCGGTCATTCGCGGGGTGTGGGTCCTGGGCAGTATCTTCGGTGCTCCGCCGCCGCCGCCGCTCCCGAACGTGCCGTCGCTCGACGAGGGCACCGTGGCCGCCAACCTTCCGATGCGCGAGCGGCTGGCCGCACACCGCAGCAATGCCACGTGCGCCAGCTGTCACCGCACGATCGACCCGGTGGGTTTCTCACTGGAAAGCTTCAACGCCGTTGGACAGTGGCGCGATCACGAAGCTGACGGCGTACCGATTGACGCGTCGGGAGCTCTGCCAGGCGTCGGTGAGTTCCGCGGCGTCGCGGGCCTCGAAAACGGATTATTGAGCCGTCCCGAGCTGTTTGCCGGAACGCTGACGGAAAAACTGTTGACGTTCGCGCTGGGACGAGGCGTTGAGTACTACGATGCGCCCGCGGTCCGCAAGATCGTGCGCGACGCCGGGAAAGACCGATACCGCTTCTCGTCGCTCATCCTGGGCATCGTGAAGAGCACGCCGTTTCAAATGAGGAAGTCGTCATGATCATCATGAAGAAGGCGATACCCAGGCGCACATTTCTGAAAGGCGCGCAAGCCGCGCTGGCGCTGCCTCTGCTCGACGCGATGGTTCCGGCGGCAACAGCGTGGGCGAAGACGCCGGCCAGGCCAGTGCCGAGACTCGGCTTCGTCTTCATCCCGATGGGATGCGATCGCGCGCGATGGACCCCGCCGGGCCAGGCGAAGCTCACGGAGCTGTCGCCCATTCTGTCTTCGCTCGAACCGGTCAAGGACCAAGTGACCGTGATGACCAACACGCGCCTGCAGAACGCTTACCCGGGCACGCACGACACATCCAACGCGGGGTTCCTGAGCGCGGCCTTCGCCAAGCACACCGAAAGCTCGGACTATTTTCTGGGCACGACGGTCGACCAAATCGCCGCCCGGCAGATCGGCCGCGAGACGCAGCTGGCGTCGCTCGAGCTCGCGATGGACCTGAACCCGCTCGCCGGCGTCTGCAACAACGGATACGCGTGCGTGTATCAGAATTGCCTTTCCTGGTCGTCGCCGACCACCCCGCTCCCGTCCGAGGCGCACCCGCGCATCGTTTTCGAGCGCCTCTTCGGCGAGGGCGGCAACGCGGCCGCGCGCCGCGAGGCCCTGCGCAGCCGCGCCAGCCTGCTCGATTCGTTCAGCGGCGACATCGCGCGGCTCAAGCAGCGCGTGGGCATCCCTGATCGTGTTCGCGTCGATCAGTATCTCGACAGCATTCGCGAGATCGAGCGGCAGATCCAGCGTGCCGAGGCCGCGACAATGGATGACACGATGCCCGACCTGGATCGGCCGGTGGGAGTTCCCGCCGCGTTCGCGGATCACGCGAAGCTCATGTTCGATCTGCAGATTCTGGCGTTCCAGGCGGATATCACGCGCGTCATCACGTTCCAACTCACGCGCGAGCAGAGCAATCGCACGTATCCGGAGATCGGCGTGGCCGACCCGCACCATCCCACGAGCCATCACGGCAACGATCCAGAAAAAATGGCGAAGATTGCCAAGATCAACACGTTCCACGTGTCGCTGTTTGCGGAGTTCCTCCAGCGGATGAAGGCGACTCCCGATGGCGACGGCTCGCTCCTCGATCACACCGTCTATTTGTACGGAAGCGGCATGGGCAATCCCAGCCTGCACGATCACGAGAACCTTCCGATCCTTGTCGCGGGTGGTGCCGCGACGGGCCTGAAGGGCGGCCGGCAAATCAAGTACGACAAGGGCCTGCCGCTGGCCAACGTTCACCTGACGCTGCTCGACCGCGTCGGCGTTCAACTGGATTCGTTCGGCGACAGCAGCGGAAAGGTCGAAGACCTCTTCGATCCCGTCGCACTGTAAGTCACGTGAGGGAGACGCACATGCCTTGCCGAAGAATCGGTGAACTCCTTCTCCTGGTCCTGGGACTGGCCGCCGCAGCTCTGGGCGCCGAACGCGCGACGCTCGCCGACGCCGAGGAGCACCGCGACAAGGCGCGCGTCCGCGCCCTTCTCCAGACCGGCGTCGACGTGAACGCCGCCCAGATCGACGGAACGACCGCGCTGCACTGGGCCGCGTATCACGATGATGCGGAGACCGCCGCATTGCTGGTGCGAGCGGGCGCCCACGTCAACGCCGTGAACCGTTACGGCCTGCCGCCGCTGTCGGTGGCGTGCTCGAACGGGAGCGCCGGCGTCGTGAAGCTGTTGCTGGCCAGTGGCGCCGACCCGAACGCCACGATGAAGAGCGGGGAGACCGTCCTCATGCTGGCGGCGCGATCCGGCAATCTCGAGGCAGTGAACGCGCTCCTGGCGCGCGGCGCCAGGCACGACGCGCGTGAGCGTCGCGGGCAAACCGCCCTGATGTGGGCAGCGGCCGAGGGCCACGCCGCCGTCGTCCGCGCACTGATCGACGCCGGAGCCGATATCAGCGCAACGCTTGATTCCGGGTTCACACCATTCTTCTTTGCCGTACGCGAAGGGCACATCGACGTGGTGCGCGCGTTTCTGGAGAAGGGTGTCGACGTGAACGCGACGCTGCAGCGCCGGCAAGACAAGCCCGGACCCACCCTGTACAAGCCGGTCGGCAAGGACGTGAGCCCGTTGCTGCTCGCGGTGCAGAACGCTCACTTCGAGCTCGCGATCGCGCTCGTCGACGCCGGCGCTGATCCAAACGATCGGCGGACCGGATTCACGCCGCTCCAGACGCTCACCTGGGTACGAAGGCCGGATTCCAGCGACGCCAGCGAGCCCGCGCCGGTCGGGTCCGGCCGTCTCACGAGCCTTCAGTTCGTGCGCGAAATCGTCAAGCGGGGCGCGAACGTCAATCTGCGTCTGGACAAGGGCGCACCGAAGATCCCCAACACGTCCTCGCGCGTCGGCACCGAGGGGGCGACGGCATTTCTCCTCGCCGCCGATCGCTCGGACGTTGGGTTGATGCGGCTGCTCGTGGAGTTGGGCGCCGATCCCTTGCTGCCAAACTTCAACAACACGACACCGCTGATGATGGCGGCCGGCCTCGAAACGACGGAGCCGCTCGAGGAAGCGGGCGAGGAACCCGAGGCGATCGAAGCGGTGAAGCTGCTGCTCGACCTTGGCGCGGACATCAATGCCGTGGACAACAACGGCGACACCGCCATGCATGGCGCCGCCTACAACAACTATCCGCTTGTCGTGAAACTGCTGGCAGACCGTGGAGCCGATCCGAAGGTTTGGAATCAACCCAACAAACAGGGCGTGACCCCGCTGTTCGCGGCCGAAGGCCATATCGGGCGGCTCCCAAGGCCGGATCCACCGACGATCGCCGCCGTGACGTCTCTGATGCTGGCGGCGAGCCTTTCAACCGATGGGCAAAGGCCGGCGATCGTCGATATCTATGAGAAGCCCGCCGCGCCACCCAAGAAGCCGGAAAAGCCCGAGAAGCCGTAGCGGGCGACACTCTGGAATCAGTCCCGGAACTTGTGCAGCAGGCTGTCCATCATGGACGGTTCGTGGCGTTCCGGCACGTCGGCGAAGCGGAACCGCTTCACCGCATCAGCTCCCCAGAAGCGGCCAACCGCGATCATCAGATCCAGATCTGGCCGAATCGAATCCGGCACGGATGTCTTGGAACTCATCTCCTCGAGTTCCTCGTAGCTGAGCTCGCGCAGACGGATGGTCTGCCGGCCGCGTTTGACGACGTGGTCTGGCACTGTCGCATTCTCGATCAGGACGTGCAGGAGACGCTCGCGCCAATCCCGCGGGAGCCGGTTGAGCACGGTGCGAAACCACATCGTGCCGAGAAGCCGTCTCAGTTCGGTTCTGTCGACGGGCATGTCGAATGTGGCGCCGTCGCCTGCCAGCGCCAGTGCCGCTGGATCGGAACGGTTGAGGGCAACCGCAAATTCCCGGAACGTTGTAAAGGCACGCGCCCGGGTCGGATCGAGGACCTTCTGATCCGATGAAGCCCTGGGTTGCTTGACCGGCTCAGGCGTTTTCGCAGCTGCCAGTGGGGCATCCTCGGCGGCGATCTGTTCGACCATAGTCGCAGTCGTACGCACGCCTCCCTCGAGGCTCCAATCGACTTCGAGCGGCTGCTGCGTTCCTGTGTACTCGGCAAACAACGCCGTCACGCCCCACGGTCTCGGCATGCCCACCACTCGGGCGTACAGCGGACTGTAAGGGCTCTTGGCATCGACGCCCATCGCAACCGCAACCCGTCCCTTGATCTGAGCGTCCACGAGGTTCGACCAGTCGCCCTCAATGCAGATCAAGGACGTCCCCGCCGGCTTGTGAAAGGCGTAGTACGGATTGTCACAGCATCGGCGGGCCGCGTGCTCCACCTGTTCATCGCTTGGATCGCAGCCCTCTGGAGGATCGATCTCTGCGAAGCCGATGCGCAGGCGGCCCTTGCCCGCAAACAGGATCGAGAGATCGGACGGATCGACCTGCGAGAGATCCCACAGGACGTAAATCAGGCCGCGGAGACCGCGCGCGATCGGAACGTTCATGCGTTCCCAGACGACCGGCTGCGGCTGCGGATCGTGTTCCGCGTATCCGCGGTCGTTGAGAATCTCGATCAGCCGGATGCCTGCTGCATCGAATTGCTCGATCGCGCGCACCGCGTGGTCGTAGTGCCGTTTGTCCACTTCGTGCCGCTCGAACGATGGCCGAACGAAGATCGGGATCACGAGCTTCTTCTGCTGACGCGCGATCCGCGCCAGTGGAAACATCGTGCCCGAACCGGTGCCTTTGCCTCCCGTGCCGATGAGGATGATGATCGAATACCGGCTGAACAGCTCCTCGACTTCGCTGCGTGACTCCTCGAGTGCGCGGAGCGCCACCTCCGGGTCGTGCCTCGCGCCGAGACCGCCGGTCGTGCGAGCACCGATCAGGCACCGCTCCTCCCTGAGCAAATCGGACAGCGCAAACTCGTTGGTGTCCAGAAATCGAGTGGTCACTGCGTTCCTGAGCCGTTCGGCGTGCCCGGGGTCGGTCTTCTGCGTCACCGCCAGGTCGCGCCCGAACGTCGCCATCACCGATCGCAGAATGTTTCCACCGCCGCCGCCAGCGCTCATAAGGAGGATATGCATGTGACACCTGATTGCTTGGGACCAGCCGTGAATTGAAGCGGCACCACGATCCATCCGGCTTGCGTGTAGAGCGCACCGCTCACGAAGGAGTCATCGCCGAGCACGTGCATCACCCGGGCCACGTCGTATTCGACGTTCTTCCTGTGGTCCGACAGGTTCGGATAGCGCCTGCCCTCGCCCGGCGCAAGAAGAATGTCGAATCGCCCCAGTCGCACGCCGCTGCGGAGACGCGATCTCACGGGACGCTCCCAGACGTCGTACCGAACCAGTGGCCGTTCGAACTCATCGACGAAACGATCGACAAAGTACCGCACGACGATGGATGCCGTCTCCCTGCGAGCGAGATAGTCGTCGACGATCAGCCACCCGAGCCACGACACCACGATCGCGGCGCACAGCCACAGCATCGTGAGATCGACGCCGCCGAGCCTTCGAAAGACGTCGGAGTCTGCGGGCTGCGGTCTATCGCCGGCGCCATCGCCGGCGTCGGCGCTCGCGAGTAGAGTGGGCGCCGCGACTACTTTGCGAACACCGGAGCCTTTAGGAGCTTCGAATACGTCGGCGGCTTCGGACTCTTCGACGTGATTCGCGTTCGAAGACCGGCTCCGGATGGCCGGCACGACGCAGGCCCGCCAGCCGGCATGAATACGGTCGTATTGCGACTTGGGAACGAACCTCGACGAGGCGTTCATGATTTGGAACCACGCCCGATACGCGTTCCGCGCGTTGCCGGTCGTGCGCCGTGCGGCTTGTGCGGCAGACTCGCCCCGCCGAATGGCATGGCAGACAGGTTGCGCGAGGGTGTCGGTCGCGAATGCCACTAGCATCACGACGATCAGCGCAGACCAAACGACGCGCGTCATCGGCCGTAACCCTCACCTCATCCGGAAGATAGGAATCGCCAGGCCCAGCTCACCGTTAGCATAACGCTCCTGCTCGGTCTGGTCAGCCCTTTCCCCCTGCGACGGGCGGAGGCCATCGTCTGCGGTTGAAGAGGGCCTTCACGAACGCTATCGCAGCACGCCGCCGACAGTCGTCCGGCCGGTGCCGCTGCAACCCTCTTCGCCGTAGCGGACGAACTTCTGCAGGCGCTTTCCGGTATCGACTTCGGCGGTGTAGATATTCCCTCGAGAATCGAGGCTGACCTGGTGCAGCCAGTGGAACTCGCCAGCTTCTCGCCCGCTCCGCCCGAGCCGGCCGAGCTCTTCGAGCGTGTCGCGCTTCAGCACGTAGATCGTCATATTGGAGTTGTCGCCGACGTAGAGGCAGGACTGTTTGGCGTCGGTCGAGAAGTTCATCGACACCGCCGATCCCGGCAGGCCGTTGGTGTGGACCGAGACGAACTGCTCTTTCACGAAGCCGCACTTGCCCGTCTCACCAGACGGATTGCGGCATTCCTGGCCAAGGCTCGGATCGCGGCCGTTGAATACCTGCACGCGGTTGTTGCCGCGATCGCAGACATAGAGCAGGCCGTCCTTGGCGATCTTCGCGCAGTGCACTGGCGTGCGGAAGAACGCCGGCTTCATGTTGCCCTTGGCGAGGTCGTTCATCCAGATTCCCGCGGCGGCTGCGGCGTTGTCGTCGATCGGGTTGTTGCCGTAGGCGCCGAAGTGCCCGATGTACTTCCCGGTCCCGGCATCGACGATCGCCACGCGGCGATTGCCGTAGCCATCCGACACATACATGCGGTTGGTCGACGGATCGACGGTGATATCCGCCGGCAGAAAGAACAACGGCGTGCGGTTCTTGCCGCCGTCTCTGTTGTTGCTGTCGGGTCCTTTGGCGCCGTGGCCGCCGATCGTCATCACGAACTTCCCGTCCTTGGTGAATTTCAGGATCATGCCGTCGGCGCCGTTGTTCGACGCCCACGCCGAGCCGTTCGGATCGGTGTTCCTGCTGCTGCCGCCGAGATAGACGAAGCCGTTGTGGTCGACGAAGATGCCGTGCTCGCTGGCCGGCCAGACGCAGCCGTCTTCCATCCGGCACTTCCCCGGATCGGCCGGACCGCCCCAGGCGCGGAGCAACTTGCCCGACGCATCGAACTCCATGACCGACGGCGCGGGCACGCAGCAATCGCCAAGGACGCCGTAGGGCCGCGGGAAACCCAACACGTCGACGGGCTTTCCGTCCTTGTCCTTGCGCGTGGCATCGGTCAGCGCCGCTTCGTCGTTGGTCAGCGTGCGCGGCCGCTGGTAGACCCAGATGTGATCATCGGGCGCGACGTAGAGGCCGCCGACTTGTCCGATGATCCAGTTGTTGGGCAGCTTCTGCGGCCAGCCGGCGTCGGCGATGAAGCCCGGTGTTTTCGCCGTCGGCGGAACGCCGTAGACGCCAGTGCGCTCGGCGAGCCGCTCCATAATGCCGGTCGCGGCGAGGGCCGCGCGATCCGGCTGCGCAGTCTGGGCGTGGCCCGGCGCTGCGACACAGGCGGCGATGACGGCTCCGACAATGGCAAGCAGGGTCGGTCTCATTTTCATATCCCTCATGAAGCATCCACCACGTGGCGAAAGGCGGGTTTATTCAACAACGGACCGCACCTGCTCCGCCACACGAAAGCGCGGCGAAAACTTGAACACGACTCGAACTGACCCGAAAGCAGGCGCCGCCCATGCACCGCGGGTGCCGACCCGCACCCGACCCGCTATGTGAAAGTTGGGTTTCCGCTCCGGATCTTCAGCGAGGTGTACTTGTGTTCGAGATCAGCGGTGAGCCGTATGAATTCGGGTTTCTCACGCAGGTGTTCGAGATGTGGATCGATCCGGAAGAACGGCCAACAGGCGAAACCGGTGTCGACACTGCGTTCCAACCACGCCATGGCCTTGTCGGTGTCACAGAGTACTGCATACACGCAGGCGATCTGGTAATACGTGTGGTGCGTGTGGCCGAACGAGCGCGGCAATTCGAGCGCCTTGCGAACGCACTCGAGCGCCGGGCCAGTCTGTTGGCGACGCGCGTGCAGCATGCCTTGAAGACTGGTGATCAAAGGCTCGTCGGCAAGTTGTTGCAGAGCCGTCGCCAGCCGTTTCTCGGCCAAATCCAGGTCTCCGCTCATGAGCGCCGGCTGTGGGTGGAAGAAGAGCGCGTACTTCGCTCCAGGTCTTTCTCGAAGCCATGCCTCACCTGTCTCTTCCGCGCGCGCGAAGTCCCCGCTGTAGAGATGGAAGAACTCGAGGTTTCCGCTCCGGGTCTTTGGATTCGACTGCTGGGCCCGCTGGTGGGCGATGCGCGTCTCGTGAAGACGTCCCACGTGGAGACAAATCGAGGCGATCCGATTGTGCGCCTGCTCGAGATTTGGTTGCACGGCGAGAACCTGCTCCAGCGCTTCGAGCGCCTCAGCGTGCTGGAAACCCTTCGCCGGACTCCACAGGATAAACGCCCGCGCCAAATGCCCCTCTGGCAACGCGGGGTCAAGCATGAGGGCCCGGTGGCAGTGGTGTTCCGCCTTCTCCAATCTCGCGGGCCGCGGGTCGAAGCTGAAGTGCACGTTGGTCAAGACATAAGACAGCCAGGCGTGGGCCAACGCAAACTCAGGGTCGCGCTCTGTGGCCGTCGACAAATACCGGATGGCGCTCTCGAGCGTGTCCAGCCGATCAGAGTAACTCTCGCGGAGACCGGCCATGAACTCGCTATACGCTTCCGGGTCGCTGCTGTACCGATCACGGGATTTCCGCACGGCACGCGGAAACCGTTTTCGAAGCGATTCAACGACCTGGCGTCCAATTTCGTCCTGCACCTCGAAGACGTCGTCCAACGCGAAGTTGTACTGCTCGGAAGAGATGCTCTTCTGCATCATCGCATCGAAGAGATGTATCGAGACGCGCCAGCGGCTTCCGAACTTCTGGACGTTCCCCTGCAAGAGGTGACGCGTTCCCAGATCGCGACACGCGCGGGCTGGGTCGGCCCCAGCAGCGTAGTTGAGAATCGCCGATGTCGGAAGGACAGTGACATCTTCAATTCGCCCGAGCATCGTAATCAACGCATCTGCAAACCCCAGCGACAATGCCTTGCCTTCTTCAACGTCACTCAAGATGACAAACGGCAGCACGGCAATCGACGTGAGGGGTGTCGGGCCCGTCACACTGGTGCCAGAAGATCCCCGGGAAGCCGCACGGCTGCCGAGGGCCTCAAGAACCGCATCTGCCACCTGATATCGCTCCGCGGGACTCTTGCGGAGAAGCTTCTGAACGATGGCGGCCAACTCTGCGTGCATCAGAGACGCGGCCTGAATCGCAGGTGGGTCATCGTGAAGGATCGCAAGGAGCGTATCTACCGGTGATGGGCGAGGCCACGGATGTCGCCCTGTCAGCATTTCATAGAGAATGATCCCGAACGCGAAGAGGTCAGTGCGCTGATCGACCTCGCGCCCTTGGATCTGTTCCGGTGACATGTACGGGATCGTCCCGAGGATCTGACCGGGACGACTGAGACGTCGATTGTCGACGTCGTCGATTTTGAGTGCACTGAATGTCGAATCGGTCGTTGCGACGCTCTCTGCCTGAAGCGCACGAGAGGTCGGCATCCGCGCCGCAAGACCGAAATCCAGCACCTTCACGTAGCCATCAGAGCGGACCATGACGTTCTCTGGCTTCAAGTCGCGATGGACGATGTCGGCATGATGCGCTGCGCGAAGTGCCTCGAGCACCTGCCTAGCAATCTCGAGGTTGCGCTCGATGGGAAGCGCGCGCTTGAACCAATCCCGCAGCGTTTCTCCGTCCACCAACTCCGTCACCAGGTAGTTGGGGCCGACGTCATGAATGGTGCAAATATTGGGATGATTCAGCGTCGCGATCGCTCGGACCTCGCGGTCGAATCGCTCGCTGAAGCGCTCCGCGGCAATCTTGATCGCGATCTCGCGGTGGAGCCGAGGATCAAAAGCCTTGTAGACCTGGCCCATGCCGCCAGCTCCCAAGAGGCCGAGAATCTGATACGGCCCCAGTTGCGAGCCAGGGGCCAGCTGGATCACGTTTGCGTCCGGACGTTCCTTGGCATCCATGAATGAGATGTCGAGGCGGTCATTCTGGCCCCCGAGGACCCGGTGAGCAAGTCCTTCCTTGGTTTTCGCGTCTCTAACCAGGAGAGAAAGGGATGGGCCCACTCTGAAATCCAAAGGATAACAAGGACGCAAACAATAACGGACGAGAGTAGATGTGCCTCAGGCATCGACGCTTCTTATCGACCAATAAGTTCCGGCCCCACTACAATCGGCGCACGCGCAAAGCCAATTGCGTCCGGAGGTTGCCATGAACGGATTCGTTGTCAATCGCGTTGTGCTCGCGCCGGCGCTGGCCGTGAGCGCCGCGCTGCTGCTGCCGAGCGCCGCGGCCGCGCAGGGGACGCCGGCCGACTATGCGCGAGCCCAGAAGCTGCGCGCCACTTACGAGAGCCTGGCCGTCGACATCGCCGGGCCGGCGACCGCGATCGGCAATACGCACCGGTTCTGGTACCGCAAGACCAGCCGCGGCGCCCAGCAGTTCGTCATCGTGGACGCCGAGACGCTGCAGCGGCAGCCCGCGTTCGATCACGAGAAAATCGCAGCCTCGCTCTCGAAGGCGGCCGGCAGCACGTTCAAGGCGACGGCGCTTCCGTTCAACACGCTCGCGTTCACGACCGACGGCGCGGCGTTCACGGTCAACGTCGAAGGCGCCCCGTACCGGTGCACGGTTGCGGACGCCACGTGCCGCAAGCCGGAGGTCGGCCCTCGCGGCGGCGGCGGACTCGGCGTCGGACGCCGCCGCCAGGACGACGGCCCGCGTCTCTCGCCCGACGGCCAATGGGAAGCGCTGATCAGCAACTTCAATGTCGCCGTCCGTCCGGCGGGTGCGCGCACCGCGACCCGTCTCAGCACTGACGGATCGGAAGGCAACGCCTACGAACTGTCGTCGATCGCGTGGTCACCGGACTCGAAGAAGATTGCGGCATACCGCGTGAAGCCCGGCTATCGGCGTCAGGTGCACTACGTCGAATCCTCGCCCGAGGATCAGATTCAGCCGAAGTACTCGTCGCTCAACTACGCGAAGCCCGGCGATGTGCTCGACAGCGACCAGCCGATGATCTTCATCGTCGATTCCAAGCGCCAGATCGTCGTCGACAACGCGTTGTTCCCGAACGCCTATGCGATGTCAGAGCTCGAGTGGCGCAAGGACAGCCGGACGCTGACCTTCGAATACAACCAGCGCGGGCACCAGGTGTACCGCGTCATCGAACTCGACGCGACGACCGGCGCCGCGCGCGCGGTCATCTCGGAAGAGCCGAAGACGTTTCTCACCTACCGCACAGCGAACGGCACGCTCGCCGATTCCGGCAAGCAGTTCCGCTACGACGTGGACGATGGCCGGGAAATCGTCTGGATGTCGGAACGCGATGGCTGGAACCATCTGTATCTCTACAACGGCGCCACCGGCGCGGTGAAGAACCAGATCACCAAAGGCGAGTGGGTCGTGCGCGCCGTGCAGCACGTCGATCCCGTCAAGCGGCAGATCTGGTTCAGCGCAGGCGGCATGTACCCTGGCAAGGATCCGTACTTCGCAAACTACTATCGGATCAATTTCGACGGCTCAGGGCTGACGCGACTCACCGGCAGCGACGCGAACCACACCGCGGCCTTCACGCGCGACATGAAGTACTACGTCGACACCTACTCGCGCATCGACCTGGCGCCGGTCGTGGAGCTGCGGCGGACGGACGACAATTCGCTGGCCTCGACGCTCGAGCGCGGCGATATCAGCGAGCTCCTCAAAGCCGGCTGGAAGGCTCCGGAGGTCTTCGTCGCCAAGGGACGCGATGGGACAACCGACATCTGGGGCGTCATCATCAGGCCGGCGCGGTTCGACGCGTCGAAGAAGTACCCGGTGATCGAGAACATCTACGCGGGCCCGCAAGGCTCGTTCGTACCGAAGTCGTTCTCGGCCTTCAACCAGATGCAGGCACAGGCGGAGCTCGGCTTCATCGTCGTGCAGATTGACGGCATGGGCACGTCGAACCGATCGAAGGCGTTCCACGATGTCGCATGGAAGAACCTCGGCGACGCCGGCTTCCCCGATCGCATCCTGTGGCACAAGGCGCTCGCGGCGAAGTACTCGTACTACGACATCACGCGCGTCGGGATCTACGGCGGGTCCGCCGGCGGGCAGAACGCGCTCGGCGGTTTGCTCTTCCACCCGGAGTTCTACAAGGCCGGTATCGCCTACGCCGGCTGCCACGACAATCGGATGGACAAGATCTGGTGGAACGAGCAGTGGATGGGATGGCCGATCGGGCCGCAGTATTCCGCCTCGTCGAATGTCGACAACGCGTATCGGCTGCAGGGCGACCTGCTGCTCGTGGTCGGCGAGCTCGACACGAACGTCGATCCGTCGTCCACCATGCAGGTGGTCAAACAGCTGATCAAGCATGACAAGAATTTCGACCTGCTGGTCGTCCCCGGCGCCAATCACCCCGCCGGCCGCGGCAACGATCCGACCGCGCCGTACGGCGACCACAAGCGATTCGATTTCTTCGTGCAGCACCTGCTGGGTGTGGCGCCTCCACCCTGGAACCGCTCCAGCACGCTGGCGACGGATCACGTTCCGCAGCAGTAGCGGCAGCCGTGAATGAACAGTGGATGGGTTGGCCGTCGACAAGCACTACGAGGAGCAGTCGAACTAGAACTCATCTCATAAATGCGGCGCAGCATCGAGGGCGGCGAGGCGCCCGGCTGGCCAGGCGCGACGACCGAGAATATCGGCAATATGCGAGGAAGGAGCAACGCCGCCAGGCGGGATGCATCGCCGGCCGAATGCCGGCGCATTTATGAGATGAGTTCTAGACGCTTGCCGAACGGTTGCAGGGCAGGTTGTTCCTGGCGCACGGCGACGTCGACGAGAACGTCCCAATCCCGGTGTGTGGCGCGGCCCGAGAGGCGCCGCTCAGGAGGTGTGATGCGAGCCTGTCTGTTTCTGTGTGCCGTCGGGCTCACCGCGACCGTCGCTGGGGCCCAGGACATCTCTCCTTTCTACGACGCGCTCAGCCGCGAGACGCTGCCCGTGAACGACGGCTGGGCCGCGTTCGGCGCCGGCACAACGGGCGGGTCCGCCGCGTTGCCCGAGCGCGTGTTCATCGTCCATAACCGCGCCGAGCTCATTGCCGCTCTCGGCGGCACGGCGTCGAAAATCATCTTCGTCTCCGGGACCGTTCCCCTCAACGTCGACGATTCCGGGCAGCCTTTGTCGTGTGACGCCTACGCCGCCGGGACGGGCTATACGCTGGAAGCGTATCTCGTGGCGTTCGATCCCGCGACCTGGGGACGGACCCGCGTTCCGAGCGGTCCGCTCGAGACGGCCCGCGTCGCCGCGCACACGAAGCAGCAGAACCGGATTCGCGTCAACCTCACGAGCAATACGACGCTGGCCGGCCTCGGACCCGATGCGCGCATCGTCAACGCGCACGTGCGCGTCAACAATGTTCAAAACGTGATCATCCGGAATATCACGTTCGAGGATGCCTTCGACTGCTTCCCTCAGTGGGATCCCACCGACGGCGCGCTCGGCAACTGGAACTCCTCGTACGACAACATCTCGCTCACCGGCGCCACCAACGTGTGGGTCGATCACAATGGGTTCAACGACGGCGAGCATCCCGACAGCGCTCAGCCGGTCTACTTCGGCCGCCCGTTCGTCATACACGACGGCGCTGTCGACATCACGAATGCGTCCGATCTCGCCACGGTGTCGTGGAATCGTTTCCACGAGCACGACAAGGTGATGCTGATCGGTAGCAGCGACGGCGCGACCGCGGACGTCGGCAAGCTGAGGGTGACCGTGCATCACAACGTCTTCGACACCAACGTACAGCGCACGCCGCGCGTCCGCTTTGGTCAGGTCCACGTCTACAACAACTACTATGTCGTCAAGTCCGAGACCTACGGGTACAGCTGGGGCGTGGGAATCCAGTCGCAGATCTACGCGGAGAACAATTACTTCGTGACCGACGGGACGGTCGATCCGTCGCGCTTCATCAGCCGCTTCAACGGCACCCTGATCTTCATCGGCGACACGTTGCTCAATGGACGCTCGCAGAGGTCGCACGTCGATGTGCTGGCGGTGTACAACGCCGCGCGCGATCCGGATCTCTCGAATGCCGTGACGTGGACACCGTTCCTGGTCGGCGAGTTCCACCCGACACAGGCGGTAGCGGGCGTGGTCAGGAATACGGCCGGGACGTTCCGCGCAGAATAGGCCGTTGGGGATTTCAACGAGACTTCGCGAGACGGAATGGTTTCGGTAGGGGTATTCCCTCCGCTGCGAGCTGCTGCCGATCTTCCTCGGGGAGGAGCAGCGTGAGATCGGCGGTGTTCGGGTCGATGAGTCGTAACTCGAACTTGCTGACGTTCTGACCGTCGTCATCATAGGAAAACGACAAGACGTTGTCGTTCCGACGCACGTCAGTCATCGGCCTGAGCGTCAATGGCGCCTCGGTGACCCGGTCGACGTTTCCTTGCCCGTCGACCTTGATGCTGTTGCAGATGCTCATTGCGCCCTGAGGGGCACCGGCCTTGTCATTCAACGCAAGGCGGAGGTAGGTCGTTCCGTTAAAGTCGGCGGTCCAGTCGCCGCTGTAAGGACCAAGTGGCTGACCGAGTATGACGGTTACGAAAGCCAGTGCCAGCAGTCGCATGTGCCCTCCGTTCGACGAATTTAGACTGACATCCGGACGGTTTGGCCGTTCAAGCGAGGCTCGCCCGGGCACATTTCCTCGAGGCGATCCGGGCGGTTGTATCGCCGAGACTGGTAATTTGACCGCGCCTAAGCCTCAGGTTGACGCGGACTCGTTACGGATCTCGCTGTCTGTCCCTTTCACCCAATGCACTGGCCGCTCACGGTATTGTTGGCTTCATTCGATTCGGCGACGAGTCCAGTGGCATCCACCGTAATGCGGAAGGAGCAATCCGGCTGGAAGCAGCTCGCTGGGAATGGAACCGGCGGTAACGCAACCTGGGCCCCCGGACCAAGCGGCGGAGTCGGGATATCGACGGACGCGCCTGTTCCGAAAGTTACACGAGTGACCGAGGCCCCCGCAGGTCCGGTCCCTTGATTCTTCACAGTAACCACGAGGCCTTGCGCCGTGGCGTTGCAGAAGCCGCCGCCGGGCAGGGGCACTGGAATCAGGTCTGGCTGTCCCGGAGGAGGAGGTGTGTCCTTACAGCCACAGCCCTGCTTGCGCGGATGAACCCGCTCGGTGTGCAACGCGACGACCTGGCCGTCGCGGCCAGAGGCGGTGTAGACCGCTACGACATCTAAATCCGTGTCGCTCTCGATAATCACGAATCCTTTGACGAACGGTTCATTCGAGCCAATGTGTCGAAGAATATCTTCCGTGTCGATCTCGAGAGCCTGGTCCGGACCCAACTTGGCGTTGAAAAATCGCGTGACCGGGCCCGCTTTCTCCGACGGCAACCCGACGGCAAACTTCTTGCGCAAACGAATCGTCGTGTAAGTCGGGTTGTGGACGTTGACCGCCGTGAAGTATGCGCCCGGCGACAGAATCCTCCCCTCGGATTTTCCGCAGACAAACTTGACCGCATACTGACAAGCTGGTGTGTTCTGCACCAATTCCAGCTTGGCGGCGGACACGACGGAGTCGTCTCCGTAGGCCATGGGTATTTTGCCAAGCCCTGTGCTCAGCGCCGACAGAATCGCTGCCGCCGTGTAAGTCGCCTGCGCGAGCAAATCAATCTGGATCGTGTTGGTGACGTTCACGGGTAGAACCTGAATCGGGTTGGTGATGTTCCCGAATCCAGCGACATCGATGCGGACCAAGTCAGTCGTAATCAGCTGGTCTTTGGGGGTCAGCGTAAGAGTGAGGATCGCCGATGCGAGTCCTTGCGCCGGCGAAAAGAACGGGTACGCTGGATCGCCGTTGAAATCGAACGTCCAGCGCGTTTCTTCGTCCACGCCCTCACCGATGTCAACCGCTATCGGATTGCCGGTGATGTGGAAATCGCCGTTTTGCACGGCGTTCGGGAACGTGGCGGTTGGCGGAACAAGACTTCCGCTTGCAGTAGCAGTGATCTTGATACTCATTGGACTTTCCTCGACTTTCTGACAATAACCGCCATGACTCGAAATAATCCTCTAGCGGCCGAGCGATCTCCATGAAGCAATCGCATGGCCATTGGATTTCGAAATCGTTCGTTTCGAAAGATCGAGCGATCCTCACGGCAGCATCGATCAAGGAGTCAAATCGACGCTAAAACGATTGAGAAAGAGGGAGCAGAGACGATCCGATTGGTGCGAGCACTATCCAAATGAATAGCGAGACACCACGCTTCACCAGAAATTGCTTCGACGAAATTCAGCCATCTGCTCGCCGCTTCGACAAGCCGAACGAGCCTCACGCGGCGAGGCGGTCGGCTGTGGCGAACCCGCTGGCGGGCTCACGGCCTCTCTCGGTCGACTTCACCGGCAACGTCTCTTTGTTTGACGGCGCGAAGTACACGATCGCCGCACCGATCCCGGCGCTGACCAACGCAATGATGGCGGACCTGGGTTCCTCGGGCACCGAGCTCC
>Ga0193696_1000267_pt1 | contig 19713 bp, 20 predicted proteins | sample L3m1metaG_FD_145074 | JGI IMG/M metagenome (GOLD analysis project Ga0193696, IMG submission 145074) | Soil microbial communities from a riparian zone of the East river system, Colorado, United States - L3m1 | ecosystem: Environmental > Terrestrial > Soil > Riparian zone | place: USA: East River... | reverse complement strand
CTCACTCGGCAACGAAGGCCGATCGATCGATCGTGTTTGTCCATGTATCTCGCTGGACGGCTTTGACCATGTCCTCGGCTGACTGGGGTACAACGTTTCGGAAGAGGCCGGTTTCTTTTGGGATAATCTGTACCATCGCGTCGGCCATCAGCTGAGGATCCAGTCGGTTCTGTTCATCACCGAGGATCCGAGCAAAGAAGCCTTCCACGTCGGCTCTCTTCACGTAATTCTTGCGATCATCCATCCAGTGAGAAGATGACTCAGCTTCGGTTTCGTTGAAACCGGTTAGATAACCCCCTGGGTTTATCACTTGCACTTGAATGCCGAACGGAGCCAACTCCGCTTGCATCGACCCGGCGATTGCCTCCAACGCATGTTTGGTCGCGGCGTACGGACCACCATAAGGAATGGAGATCAGACCACCAATCGAGCTCGTGAACACGATTTTCCCGGGTCGGCCTTCATCGATGAACTTGCGAACGAATCGTTGCGTCAGTTCCAATGGGGCAAAAAAATTGCCCTCAAACATGCGTCGAAGCAACTCCATGGGGATTTCGGTGATAGGGCCGCTTTCAGCAATTGCAGCATTGTTGACCAAGGTATCAATGTCCCAATTGAGCGCGTTCTGGACATCGTAGGGATGCAAGAGATCAAGTTTTTCAACTTGAAGGTTCTTCAAGCTCAGCGTCTCGACTTTCCGGCGGAGTGCAGTCGCCTGCGGCCAGATCTGCACCCCCGCAATCACATCATGACCCTCCTTTGCCAACCCGATCGCGGCTAGCTCGCCAAAGCCCGAACCGGCTCCCGTAATCAGAATTCGTTTCCTTTTCATGATCACCCTCCTTCTCTCCCTGGCGGATACGCTAGCGCCAGAGGGACGGCGAGCTCTTGTAGAAACTTGCTCGATCGGGGACGGAGCTAGAACTCATCTCATAAATGCGCCGGCATTCGGCCGGCGATGCATCCCGCCTGGCGGCGTTGCTCCTTCCTCGCATATTGCCGATATTCTCGGTCGTCGCGCCTTGCCAGCCGGGCGCCTCGCCGCCCTCGATGCTGGGCCGCATTTATGAGATGAGTTCTAGCGGCGATGGGGATAGACAGCGGGAGTTGTGCCGGTCACCGCGCGAAAGGCCCGGGTGAAGTGTGGTTGGTCATGAAACCCTGATTCCGCCGCGATGTGCGCCAGGGAGAGGGTTCTGGTTTTCATGAGACCAATCGCCCGTTCAATACGGAGTCTCAACACGAACTGGTGCGGCGGGATGCCGACAGTGCGGCGGAAGAGGCGGGCAAAGTGGAAGGGGCTCACATGAGCCTGCCGCGCGAGCGCCATCAACGACACATCCTCGCTGAGGTGTGCGTCAATGAAGTCAACGACGGTGCGAAGTTGAAACGCGTTCAACTTGCCTCGAGGAGCCGGCGCCTTTGGCTTGGCCACGCCATAGTGGGCGAGCAGATGGAGTACTAACCCGACGGTCAACGTGTCGGCGTACAGTGGACCCTTCGGGATCTCGGCCGCGAGTTCTGCATGAAACGCGGCGGCGTAGCGCGCGATGACGATGTCGTCGACCGAACGCTGCGTGGCGAATTCGATCCGATCCGCCGGCAGCCCATCCCCCACGACATCGGCGACGAACCATGGCTGAAGCACGATCGAGATCTCATCAAAGGTCCGCAACCAGCGCGGCGTGTTGAGCTCGCCTTGGGTCAGGAAGTGGCTCTCGCCGGGGTTGATCACGCCGTCGCGCCATCCCTTGCGCCCGTTCCAGCCGAAGGGAATCGGGTGCGCGCCAGTGTTGACGCTGATGCCGTGGCCGATGACGTAGTGCTGTGACAGTTCCCGTGGCGGAAGGCGATGCGACTCGACGATGACGCCCCGCCACCCGAGCGGCACGCTGCTGAGCAACAGCGATCCAGTCGGCGCAGCCGGAAACCGCGCACCCGTCGTCGTGTCAACGAGCACGTCTTCGCCGGCGCAGTGATTGTGACGAGTCAAGGTGTGGCGACCGAGCGGTCGGGGAATAGTCGCGCCAGACGCAGGGCCCGTCAAGCTGACACAGCGGAGGCAACCCGTCACGCCGTCTTCAGTGGCCACACCCCCGCTCGCGCGGACTTTCGGGATCGTCCGATTCGGCGTTATGCCCGATCGACGACGAGTTCGCGAACCTCGAGGTGTCCGACCGAAACCTGGTCCAGCCACAAGCCGCGAACGCGGCCGTGGCGGAGTGTGAGTGCGCCAATCGCCAGCCGTCCGATCGCGAATGCGCCAACCGCGCACGCACCAATTGCCAGTGCTCCGGTGGCCATCGCACCCAGCGCCATGCGGCTGGGAATGGATCGGCCCCCGCGCACCGCCGCAACTTCGTAGACGTGAGGGTCGACGTTGGTTGCCAGTTCGGTCGCCTCCCTCAAGTGCGGCATGGCTGCGGGGTGGCGCAGCATCGCCTCGAGAGCCGCGCGGCTTCGCCACTGAGCGTAGTTGGTCACACGCACGCCATCGACGCTTCGGTGAATATTGGCCGAGATGAATCCTGGCATGTGCCGAATCGTCTCGTCGGTCGCACGAGCCAGCAGCGCAACCAGGGCATCCTGCTTCGCTGGCTCAACGGTGAACACATTGATGATTGTGACGACGTTTCCGCGTGTACTGATGTTGGTCACGGCCGCTTCCTCCCACTCCAGAGCTCCAGGTCGAACGCGTGGTCGAGAACGCCAAAAAAGATGCAGGTTACGGTCCAGGATCGTTGCCGCCGACCGCCCGGGGCCTCCGGTCGCATGTGGAGGACGAGCGCCGTTACCTCTTCTGAACGCAGAGCGCGCTCCTGAGTGAGCAAAACGTCGATCGAGCCGATTTGAAAGCATGCTCGCACCCGCAGACGCAATGAGATATCGTTCGCGGAAGGAGGAGCGATGGGCGTACCACGATCTGTCACGTGCGTAGTGTTGGCGGCGCTCGGGGTGGCCGGCCTCTCGGTTTCGCGCAGCGGTGTGTCCGCCCAGCCTCAACGCGACGTGCTCGCGTGGGCGCCGATGCCAACTGAGCCTTCCAAATGGATCGCGCCGAACCGGCCGCACTGGAAGCTCGCCGAACTGCTCGCGAAGCACAAAGGCGAGCCGAACTGGACCGAATCCATCGTCAACGACGCCACGCTGCACGCTGACTACATCTCCATGGCCCCGGGTGCGAAAACGCCGCGCCGGCTCCATCCCGACACCCGCGCGTGGTGGATCGTCCAGGACGGACAGGTCCGCTTCACGATCGACGGTCAGGAACCATTCGTAGCCAAGAAGGGATTCCTGGTCCAGGTGCCGTACCGCAACATTTACAGCATGGAGACGGTCGGCGACACGCCGTCGCTTCGGCTGGAGGTGAACATCGGTGGCGCCACCACGATGTATCCGGCCGACGAGAAGCCGACATCGTTACCCGGCTTCAACTTCGTGAAGGTTCGCATCGGCGGTAAGGGCTCGTACGATACGCGCAACAAGCCGTACGTGGACTTCAACGCCGTCGCCGCCGGCACCGACCCCACGCGCCGCTTCATCGCCGACGATCGCGCGGTCGCCAACATCATTCGCGGCAAGCCACAACAGCCCGGGCCGAACGACAAGGGGCACTTTCATCTCGAGTCGTCGGAGTTCTGGTTCATTCTCGAGGGGCAGATTCGCTACCGCATCGGCTCGCTGCCGGTCTTCCTCGCCGACCAGGGCGACATCGTCTACGTGCCGAAACAGACGTGGCATCTCGCTTCCCACGGTCCGACACCGATGTCCACGCGGCTGGCGATGAACGGCTACCAGGATCTTTTGCACAACTGGGAACCGACGGAGGAGCAGACGCGGCGCTAGTGGATCACGCCGTCGACGGGAGGCTGATCTCCGGAGCAACATGCGCCGCCGCGACCGGCGGCCAGCCGCGCACGACGTCGACGTATCTGGCGGGTGATTCGCTTGGCGGCAGAATCACATGCATGTAACGCTGCAAGTCTTTTTCAGACTTGGAAAGCCGGGCTGGGTCGGTGCCGACCAGACTCGGCACTTTGTAGACGATCCTGCTCTTCTTGGGTAGACCACGGGGCGCGAACTCCTCACCCGATTCCGAAACGAAGACACGGCGGTTCGTGTCGAAGTGCCATTTCGGTTTCAGCTTGATGTCGATGGGCGTTCGCACCCCACTACCGCTCGGCAGTCGCACCGCTGGAAGCACGACCACACTCCTGGTTCAAACCTTCTTCATCGCCTCCGGCAGGTTGGGCAGCGGACCGATGTGCTGCGTGAGAGGGACGCCGGGACCCGTCTCCTGAGGTGTGCCGGTCGCCACGAGAATGTCGCGGACTTTTGCCGGCGTCAGCGGCGTCCCGTTTTTGGCCTTGGCTCGGCCCTGGAGGCATGCCACCGCGCCCGTGACAATCGGCGACGCGCTTGATGTTCCGGAGAATCGCAGGGTGTACCAGACGTTCTCCGTCGCGCCGCCCTGCGCATCGCCGTACCCCAGCGTCATCACATGCCAGCCCCAACCCTGAACATTGACGATCTTACCGTAGTTAGAGAACCAGATCCGAGATCGCGGAACGCCGAGCGACGCATACGTGGGAAGGGCCGCCCCGAAGCCGTCGAAATCGACGTGGTTTGCCGGTGGAACGCCCGCTCCAACGACAATGGCTCCGCTGTCCTTCTGCAAGCCGGTGTTGTTGAAGATCGGCAGCTGGAAATTCTCGTCGCCGTTTCCGGCAGCCTCGACAACAGTGATGCCCTTGGCAACGGCGCCCTTGATGGCCGAGAAGATGTCATCCCAGTACTGCATCGCGACGTACTTGCCGTTTGGGCCAGTCGCCTGCAATTCGATGAGGATCACATCGCCGGCCTTCAAGACGGACGCGGCCTTGGTGATAGCCGCCGCGGCATTGAAGACGTTGTTGATAACGGCGGAGTGGACGACAGCCTTCGCCTGATGGCTGATGCCAACCGTCCCCTTGGCGCTGGACACGGAGATCATTTCGCCGAGGACGGCCGTGCCGTGATTTCTCCACCCCAGATCGTTGATCACGGTGCCGCCAATCAATTGAATGCCGGCCGGCAGGTCCTCATGCTGGCGGTTCCAGTTGCCTTCGATGTCGCAGATCGTGATGTCCTTGCCCTTCGCGCCAGCCAGCGTCCAGGCCTCCATCGCGCCGATGCCGTCCGGCGGCGTGTACAAATAGCCCTGCGCTGGTTCGAAGAGACGGCTCCCAGCCGCGGAGCCCACGGCCCCCGCCGGTACCGGGCGCGGGGCAACGAAGGCTTGCCAGACGACTTTCTTGCGGTTCAACGCGTTCGCCAGCTTCTTCGCGTCGCTACTTTTCTTGGGCACGACCTGCACGAAGCCGCTGTGGATGAACGTGGTGTCCACCCCTTTCTTGGCGAACCGCTCAGGCTTCGGCTCCGGCGGCAGCGCGGCCGCTACCTCAACGCGCGCGCGGACTTCCGGCGCTTTCAAGCCAAAGTGCGACCGAATCGCCGAGATGTCGAATTTCTCCAGCACCTCATTCAGCCCATCGGCATCAGGGGCTGCGGCTTCGGAAGCGACGAATCTTGACGTGGTGTAAGCGACGGGACTCTCGTAGCGCAACTCGACGACCACGTAATCCGGAGTGTCTGGAGCCTCGAACTTCGTGCTGACGAACCCCTGCTTGGACTGCTGCCCGGTCTGACCGCCCTTCTTTGTCTTCTTTGCCATATCAATCTCCCAAAAAGTGAGCCGGTGCGACGATGTCCCCGCTCGGACTCCGATGGGTCGCTGATGGGGTACAACGAAGTCTAGGGCGAAACGAAACAGATGACGGATTGATCTTGTGTCACCCGCTGGCATTGCGGACGAGCCAGGCGTGGAAGCGATCGACAGAACGAGTCAGCTTGCGATGTCGCTCTTAGAGGAGTAAGCTGAAGTCGTTCCGCTTTCCTGAGCTCCTGCAGCCTTCCCGCGGTATCCTCCGCGTCCTCGCTTCAGCCCCTCGTCAAGGCCACCACGACTGGAGCGGCGCACGGGATCATGGGTCCATTACGGGAGCTGCTCGCGATCGATCCTCGGCAGGCACTGGAGTTTTTCGTGGTGCGCCTGCAGGACGTCTCCGAGCCGACGGTCGATCGACAGGAGTTGCTCTACAACGCGAGTCTATTGGCGCACTATGCCCATGTCTCTACACAACCTGAGGTCGATGTGCCTGCTCCCGCGAGCCTTAGCGCGGTCTTCGACCATTTTGTCTCGGATACGACCCTGCGGCACGACAGCCTGATGATGGAAACGGCGGGTGCACAGTGCATGCTGCTGACGGGCTTCTTCGAGGATCAGATGCGTCCACGGCACAACATTCGCTGGTATGCCGAGTTGGGCGCCGGCTTTTTCAGACAGGCGGCCCTTCACGAGCGCGCCCTGGACAAAGCCCGGATGCTCGATGCCATTGCGAGGCGCTTCGAGCTCTGGCGTCAGCGCCACGCCCTGCTCAGCCGCGACCTGCGGGATCAGCCCTTTCTACTGTCTGCACCTGTGCCGCGCACGCCTGACAGTGGGTAGGAAAGGAATCTTGCGATCCACTCAGTAACGTCAGTCAATCTGGAGTAGAAGTCATGAATGTCAGACCGTTGCACGACCGCATCCTCATCCAGCGCCTCGACGAAGGCGAACAGAAGGTCGGCGGGATCATCATCCCCGACAGTGCCAAGGAAAAGCCTCAGCAGGGGAAGGTGATCGCTGCTGGCAATGGCAAGTCCAACGACGACGGCAAGCGAGTACCGTTGGAGGTCAAAGCGGGGGACACGATTCTGTTCGGCAAATACTCAGGGCAGGAGATCAAGCTCGATGGTGAGGAATACATCATCATGCGAGAAGACGAAGTATTGGGCGTGATCGAAGGCGCCGCTATGAAGAAAAAGAAGTAGGAGCAGATCACATGGCAAAACAGATTATCTACGGCGAGCACTCACGCCAGGCCGTGCTACGCGGCATCAACCAGTTGGCCGACGCGGTCAAGGTCACGCTCGGTCCCAAAGGCCGCAACGTCGTGATCGACAAGAAATTCGGTTCACCAACCATCACCAAGGATGGCGTGACCGTCGCCAAGGAAATCGACCTCAAGGATCCGCTGGAAAACATGGGCGCGCAGATGGTGCGCGAAGTCGCGAGCAAGACGTCGGATACGGCCGGTGATGGCACCACGACCGCCACCGTGCTTGCTCAAGCGATCTACCGCGAGGGGGCGAAGAACGTCACGGCCGGCGCGAATCCCATGGACGTCAAGCGCGGGATCGAAAAAGCGGTGGAGGCGGTCACCGCCCAGCTGAAAAAGATGTCGAAGCCTGTCAGTGGCAACATGGTCGCCCAGGTCGGCACGATTTCGGCGAACAACGATGAGACGATCGGGAAGATCATTGCCGATGCGATGGACAAGGTCGGCAAGGACGGCGTGATCACGGTCGAAGAGGCGAAGAGCATGGAGACCTCGCTCGACGTCGTCGAGGGCATGCAGTTCGACCGCGGTTACCTGTCGCCCTACTTCGTCACCGACCCCGAGCGGATGGAAGTCGTGCTGGAGAACCCTGTCATCCTGATCCACGAAAAGAAGATCAGCTCGATGAAGGATCTCCTGCCGGTGCTCGAGCAGGTCGCGCGGCTCGGCCAGCCGCTGCTCATCATCGCGGAGGACATCGAGGGTGAAGCACTGGCCACACTCGTCGTCAACAAGCTGCGCGGCACGCTGCACGCCGCGGCCGTCAAGGCGCCCGGCTTCGGCGATCGCCGCAAGGCCATGCTCGAGGATATCGCTACCCTCACCGGTGGCAAGGCGATCACCGACGATCTCGGCCTCAAGCTCGAGAACATCAAGTTGGAAGACCTCGGTAAAGCGAAGAAGGTCACCATCGATAAGGACAATACGACGATCGTCGAAGGGGCGGGCACCTCGGCCGCCATCGAGGGCCGCGTGAAACAGCTCCGCGCCCAGGTTGAGGACACGACGTCGGACTACGATCGCGAAAAGCTGCAGGAGCGGCTGGCGAAGCTGGTCGGCGGCGTGGCCGTCATCAAGGTCGGTGCGGCGACCGAAACCGAGATGAAGGAGAAAAAGGCGCGCGTCGAGGACGCCATGCACGCGACCAAGGCGGCCGTGGAAGAGGGGATCGTCCCCGGCGGCGGTGTCGCGCTGATTCGGGCGTCGAAAGTGCTCGACAGCCTGAAGCTCGGCGGCGATCAGCAGATCGGCGTCAACATCGTCAAGCGCGCGATCGAGGAGCCGATGCGCTGGATTGCGACCAATGCCGGCCAGGAGGGATCGATCGTCGTGCAGAAAGTGCGCGAGATGAAGGACGAAGAGGGCTTCAACGCGCTCACCGACACCTACGAGAATCTCGTGAAAGCGGGCGTCATCGATCCGGCGAAGGTCGTACGCTCGGCGCTCCAGAACGCGTCGTCCATTGCGTCGCTGCTCCTCACCACCGAAGCGCTCGTCTGCAATATACCGGAAGACAACAAGGAAGCGCCGGCGCCGGGTGGTGGCGGTATGGGCGGAATGTACTGAAGACGTTCACGCACGGCTGTTGAACGCTCTACGGGGAATATCAAAGGCCCGGCCGAGAACATCGACCGGGCCTTTTCACGTGGTAGCGCTCAACCGTGGCGCAAAGGTCTCGACGATGGACCGCGGCACGCCGATGTGGAAGCCCTGCGCATAGTCGATACCGCTGCAGCGAAGGCGATCCGTCATCGCTTGATCGGTGACGAATTCCGCCACGGTTTTCTTCCCCATGCCCCTGGCGATCCCCACGATCGCCTCGACGACGAGCTGGTCGGTGGGATTGGCGCCGAAGCCACGAATGAAGTCGCCATCGATCTTGAAATAGTCGAACGGGAGATGCTTCAGGTAATAGAACGAGCCGAAGCCGGAGCCGAAGTCGTCCAACGCGAATCGGCACCCGCGACTCCTCAACTCAGTCGTGAATGTCTTGGCGTGGTCGATGTTGCCGATTGCCGCCGTTTCAGTCAGCTCGAAGACCAGACACGCAGGGTCGATACCCGAATCCGCGAGCGCTCGATCGATGATCGCAATGAGTTGCGGGCTGCCGATGGACTTCGCGGAGATATTCACATTGAGCGTCAATGAACGGCCCGCCCTGGCGTGGGTGGCAATCAGTGCGATCGCCTGGCGCACCACCCACGCGTCAATCGCGAGGATGGTGCCAAATCGCTCGGCGACGTAGAGAAAGGCGCTCGGCGGCAGCAGCTGACCGTCCTCGGTGCGCAACCTGAGGAGCAGCTCGTACTGGCTGATCTCGTTGGTCGCCAGATCGAGGATGGGCTGGCAGAGCAGCTCGAGCCGATCGTGCGTGAGCGCGCATTGAATACGCTCGGCCTCCGACAGCCGCGACGACAATCGAGGCGGCATGCCCGTCGACGGTCGGTACATCGCGAAGCGGTTTCGCCCCGCTTCCTTCGCCTCGTACATGGCCAGATCGGCCGCCGACAGAATCTCGATGCTCGTGCGACCGTCGAACAGCGCGATGCCGACACTGGCCGTCACCGGGATCTGGTGTTCGGCCAGCATCGCCGTCTGGCGGCGTAGAGTCTTCACGATGCCTTCGGCGACCAGCTCCGCTTGCTGGCTGTCGACCTGAGGCAGGATGATCCCGAACTCGTCACCGCCCAGCCGCGCCAGGACGTCGGTCTCGCGCATCCGGCCTCGGAGAGCCGCCGCGACAGTCTTGAGCAGGTCGTCGCCGGCTTTGTGGCCGAACTGGTCGTTGACGTCTTTGAAGTGATCCAGATCGACCAGCAGCACGGCGCCGCCACTGCCGTAGCGGGCCGCGGACTTGGTTTCCTGGGCAAGTGCCTGCTCGAAGCGCCGGCTGTTGAACAAGGCGGTCAGAAAATCGTGATCGACGAGCTGTTCCAGCCGCCCTTCCAGCTCCTTACGCTCGGCGATGTCCTGTACCTGCGCGATGAAGTACAGCGGGCGGCCCTCGTCGTCGCGGACCAGCGACACGCTCAACTGCACCCAGACCTGATGGCCCCAGGCGTGTCGGTACCGCTTCTCGATTTGATAGGTCGGCCGGTGCCCGTCGAGCAACTCGACCATCTGAAGGGCATCAACGTCGACATCCCGCGGATCGGATAAGTCGCGGAATGCGCGCGCGCCGACTTCAGCGGCCGTGAATCCGGTGATCCGGCACATCGCGTCGTTGACGCGCAGGACCTGCCCGGCCAGATCCACGAGGGCCATACCGATCGGCGCGTGGGTAAAGGCGTTTTCAAAGGCGCCGAGCACGGGCACAACGTCCCATAAGCCTTCAAACGGCGATGTTCAAAATTAGACAGCGGCGGTGCTCTGCACGCTGCTGCAGGGCCATTGTGAGCCAGGCTGTGCAATCTGGGACAGTGGGCCGCAACGGTCCGAAGTAGGCTGATCGAGTGAGGCCCATCGACCCGACCCATGCGGCAGACCAGCGTGCGCGGATCGAGCAGATGATCGAGCAATATCGCGAGGCGACCGAGCGACGGCTTCTGCAGCGAGCGATGACGTTGTGGCTCAACGCCGAGGCCGACCAACGGCTGTGGGCCTTCGAAGCACAGGTCGAACGCGTCCATTGATGACTTCACGGCGGGCCGGTCGACTGTCCGCGATCGCGGTCTTACGCTCCGCCGGGGCGGCGCCGCGGGCTAGCTGGGTTGCGCGGGTAGGCTGAATTTCCAGACCCGACGATAGGCATTCCCGCGGCGGAACCACACGTCAGTCCGGTTCTCGGCGGCCTCGCGTCTCGCCCGAGTCATCGCCGCTTCCCGGTCCGCGAATCGACCGAAGTCAGTACCGCCATAACGCACCCAATACGCGGTGAGCGGTTCTTTAGGATCGAGCTCCCAAACGATGACGCTATCTGGGGGACGTTCGTCTTGAGGTTGATCAGGCATCCAAACCAGAGCCAGACTTCATGTTTCGGATCGTCTTGCATTCGACCGCGAGCGTTCGGCCACAAAGCTATGCGGTTTGCCCGGCCGCGGTCTGTATCGGATTGCACACAAGAGGCCCTCTCTTGGACGTCTCGTTCTGAACAGCGCAGTCCATCGGATCCATGTAGAGTCAGTGGTGGAGTGTTCGTTGTGCCCTATACAAACAAGTCTCTCGCCTGCCTTTGGCTCACCACCCTTGGACTGTTTGCCTTGACCGCGTCCGGTGAGGTCGCGCGATCATGGCTGCCCTTGCTCCTGCTGATCGCTCTCACAGCGCCGGCCCTCATCCTCAAGAACCCGGGTCCTGTCGCCGTGATCGCGAGATCGCGCAACCGTCGGAGGATGGTCGCTGACGGGCGCCATCAGTCACCGTTCGATCCTGGCTCGATCGACGTCTATCAATGGGAGAACGAAGGCGGCGCCGCCAGGCGGCCCTTTCAGGTCAAGTAGCCCGTTATCGGGCGTGTGCGAGTGTGTTCAATCTCGCACACATCATTTCCGGGGTGCTCGGTATAGTTGGAAGGTAGCGAACGCACGGGAACTTCCGACACGCGTAACGTAAGGACACCAACATGACATCGATGAATGGCACCATCAAGCGCCTCGTGAGCGATAAGGGCTTCGGCTTCATCCTCGCGGGCAACGGCACCGAGTACTTCTTCCACAATTCCGCCTGCCAGCAAACTGCGTTCGACGATCTCCGGGAAGGGCAGTCGGTCACGTTCGATATGGGCCAGGGCCCGAAAGGGCCGAGGGGCGAGAACGTTCGCCTCGCTTAAGCCCTGACACCTAGCTTCGCGACCCGCCAGACCAGCAACCCGACGCGAACGAGGCTGACATGCCGACGAACATCGAGTCTGCAGTGGACATTGGCCCGCAGACCCTGGCCCACCACCCCGCCTTGGCCGCGAAGGCCTTCGGGGTGACCGATAGGGGCCGCGTGCGCCCGTCAAATGAGGATCACTTCCTCAGCGCGGAACTGACCAAGACGATGCGCATCTGGCAGACGAGCCTGCCAGATGCGAAGCCGCAGTTAGGCGTGGACCGCGGACACCTGTTTCTCGTCGCCGACGGCATGGGCGGGCATCGCGCCGGCGAAGAGGCCAGTGCGCTGGCCGTGGTCGCAATCGAGCAGTTCACGCTCAACACCTTCAAATGGTTCTTTGACTCCAACGGACCCGACGCGCAGAAAGTCCTCACGCAATTCCAGACCGCGCTCCGCCAGGCCGACGCCCGCATCCTCGAGGAATCGACGGAGCATCCGGAGTTGCGCGGAATGGGCACCACGCTGACGATGGCATTCCATCTCGATGCGCAGCTGTGCGTCGTCCACGTCGGGGACAGCCGCGCGTATCTGTATGGAGATGGCGAGCTCTATCAGCTCACCCACGACGATACCCTTGTGGCGGAGATGGTCAGCCGAGGAGAACTTCAACCCGAACAGGTCGCCGAGCACCGCTTCCGCCACGTCATTACCAATGTCGTCGGAGGAAACGAAACGGGCGTTCACGTTGAGGCTCACGCGCTGGACGTTCGTGCCGGCGAGCGCCTGCTGCTGTGTTCTAACGGACTGACCGAGATGGTGACCGACGAAGAGATTGCGGCCGTTCTTGAAAGGGAGTTGGATCCAGAGGCTGCCTCTACGAAGCTGGTGGCGTTAGCGAACGAAGCGGGCGGCCGCGACAATATTACTGTCTTGATTGTGCGGTTCGATGCGGTGGATCCCGACTCGGGCCGCGCGTAGGCGATCTTGCTCCGATCGGACATTGGCATCGTCTGATTCACCCGCAGCGGCGCGCTCGGACGTGACAACAAACCTCACGCCTTCACGACAAGCGTTGCACCTGAACGCCTGTGCATAACGGCACAGCCGGTGTCCCCACTCCAAGGACCCCTTCATGGAGACCCAGCGAGCTGGGCGGCACCAGGAACTCGGCTCACCACCCGATGACGATCTGCCGTAGCAGTATCCGTTGCCCTGGGCTACGTCAGGTGTTGTTGTTGGCCGGATCGAGCGCCGAAGCTAGTGGCACAAATCGTGCTTTTTAGTCTCATCCATGAACAAGTCGATTCACATTGTTTTGTTTATGTCGGCTCTGTTTCTCGCCGCTCCAGAGGCGCGTGCGCAGTCGCCCGACGCCGGCGACCAGGATGCGGGGCAGCCGGCGCGTCCGCAGGCGATCGAGTACAGCGACGCGTACTATACGCGCGCAAAGATTCATAAACTCGCGAGCTGGGCGACCCTGCCTCTTCTGGGAACCGAGGCGATCCTCGGGCAGAACCTGTACAACGATCCGCAGTCACATGAGAGCTCGTACCGCGGCGCCCACATCGCCGTCGGCACGGCGATCACCGGCTTCTTCGTGGCGCAGACCGCCACCGGTGTATGGAACCTTGTCGACAGTTGGAAGGACCCGAACCATAAGGCGCTGCGGCGGGTACACAGCATCATGATGCTCGGTGCCGACGCCGGCTTCGTGGCCGCGTACGGGACGGCCCCAGGCGGAGAAAACCTCGTGACCTTCGATCGGAACAAGCGCACGCATCGGACGATCGTGTTCACGTCCATGGGCGTGGCGACAGCGTCTTACCTGTTGATGCTCTTCGGAAACAAGTAATGACGGACTTATTACAAACCTGGGCTTCCTTCTACGCCAACCACGCGGCGATTCGCACGCTCATCGCGTTCGCGCATGTCGGCGCGTTGATCGCTGGCGGCGGCCTCGCCGTCGCCACGGACCGCATCATGCTCACCGGGGTCGTCGACGACGGGTCGTCGCGGCGCTCGCTGCTGGAGAGGCTCCAGAGCACGCACGGACCCGTCATCGCATCGCTCGTACTCATCACCATCAGCGGCGTCCTGCTGTTCGCATCGGATTTCGAAACGTTCCTCTATTCGAAGTTCTTCTGGAGCAAGATGGGACTCGTTGTCCTCCTCATGATCAATGGCCGGGTGCTCTGGGGCGCGGAGCGGCGCGCGCTCACGGGCGACCACCGCGCGTGGCGTACGCTGCGCTTGAGCGCGATCGCGAGCCTCACCCTCTGGTTTCTGGTCACACTTGGCGGCGTGGCGCTGCCCAACATCGGATGATGAGTTGTACGGATTGTCCGTCCCGTCGTGATTTTCTTCAGCTCGTCGCCGCGCTCGGGCTGGCGGCGCTACCCGTGTTGTTCGTTGACGGCGTCGAGGCGAACGGCACCCAGAAGTATCCCTTTCCGGCCGCCGACAGCGTCACGATCGATCGCAAGCAGCAGGTCATCATCGTGCGGACGCAGGGCCATGTCTACGCGTTCAACTTGTCGTGTCCGCATGAGAACACCGCGCTGAAGTGGCTGCCGAAGGACAACCGCTTCCAGTGCCCGAAGCACCAGTCGCAGTACCAGCCGAACGGCACGTTCACGTCGGGCCGCGCGACGCGGAACATGGATCGCCTCGCCATTCGGCGCGAGGGCAACGACCTCTACGTCGACCTTTCACACATCATCAAGTCTGACGCAGACCGGCCTGCCTGGGACGCCGCGACCATCACCGTGTAAGCCGGCCATTCAAACGATCACGTGATCACTCCTCGGCGCGGAGCGTGAATCCAGTGCCGGGGCTGTCCCGGAGAGGGCGAGCGCGCTCGAGATGAGCGCCAGATGCGTGAAGGCTTGCGGGAAGTTGCCGATGAGCCGCTTGCGCACCGGGTCGTACTCCTCCGAGAACAGCCCCAGGTCGTTCCGAAGCGAAAGCAGGCGATCGAACAGGGCGTGTGCTTCCCGGCGACGACCGATCAACGCCAGGTCGTTCACCAGCCAGAAACTGCACGCGAGGAAGGCTCCTTCGCCCGGCGGAAGTCCGTCCGCCGCGTGCTCGTCCGGGATGTAGCGCATCACGAATCCGTCTCGCACCAGCTCCCGCTGAACCGCGTCGACGGTGCCCACCACGCGAGGATCGGAGGGGGGCAGAAACCCGACCTGTGGGATGAGCAGCAGGGCGGCGTCGAGTTGCTTGGAGCCGTAATACTGCGTGAACGTGTTTCGCTCAGCGTCGTATCCCTTGCGACAGACCTCGTCGTGGATCTCGGTGCGCATCTGCTTGAAGCGTTCCAGGGGAGCGTCGAAGCCCACGGCCTCGACCGACCTGACCGCTCTGTCGAGAGCGACCCAGGCCATCACCTTCGAGTGCACGAAGTTGCGCCGGGGGCCGCGCACCTCCCACAGACCGTCGTCCGGTTCCTGCCAGTGGGACTCGAGCCACTCGATGATCTGACGCTCGACGTCCCATGCGTGCGCTGCCGGAGGCATCCCCAGCTTCCTGGCCCGAAACATCGCGTCCATGACCTCGCCGTACACGTCCAGTTGCCGCTGGCCGGATGCGGCGTTGCCGACCCTGACGGGACGAGAGTTCTCGTACCCCGGAAGCCAATCCAGCTCGTACTCGTCGAGCCGCCGCTCGCCGCCGAGGCCGTACATGATCTGGAGGTCGTCCGGGTCGCCGGCGACCGCACGGAGCAGCCAGTCCCTCCAGCTGGCGGCCGCGCCGACGTACCCGGCGGCCATCAGGGCGTCGAGAAGGAGCGCGCTGTCCCGCAGCCAGCAATAGCGATAGTCCCAGTTTCGAACCCCGCCCAGGAACTCCGGCAGCGAGGTCGTGGGTGCGGCGACGATGCCGCCCGTCGGCGCGTACGTCAGCGCCTTCAGGGTGATCAGCGAGCGTTCGACCTCCTCGGCCCAACCACCGCGATATGTCGACTGGCCCGACCACTCCTGCCACCACGCCTGTGTCTGTTGAAGCGCTGCCGCCGGGTCGACGGCAGGTGGCGGGGCCTCCCAGGAGGGATGGTAGGTGAGCACGAACCCCACTCGCTGCCCCGGTGCGACCGTAAACTCGGCCGCGTGCTGGACATCGTTGCCCTGCAGCGGCACGTCGCTGCGCAGCTCGAGCGCCTCTGGACCGGCCGCCGCCGCGAGGGCACCGTCCACCTTGCGCACCCATGGCCTCGTTCGTCCGTAGTCGAAACGCGGATTGAAGCGCGTCCTCATGGTCACCGCGCCGCGCACACCCTCTACCACACGCACCATACGCGGGTGGGACATCCGTGACGGCATGCAGTCGACGACCCGGACGGTACCGTCGGCGGTCTCGAACTCAGTTTCGAGGACAAGGGTGGGACCGCGATAGCGCCGCGTTGTCTGGCGCACCTCGCCGGCGGGCGCGATCTCCCAGAACCCGTTCTCGTTCGTCCCGAGCAGCGCCGCGAAGCATGCGGGTGAATCGAAGCGCGGCAGGCAGAGCCAGTCGATAGACCCATTTGCACCGACAAGGGCGGCGGTCTGAGTGTCCCCGATCAGCGCATAGTCTTCGATGCGAAGTGTCACGGCCATCCTCCTTGAGCTGCCGCGGTCAACGTCGGCTACGCGATGAGTTTCTTGCTGTCCAGTTCTTCTCGCGAAGCCAGGAGGCGTTCGAAGAGCTGCTTCGTGCTCAGCATCGTCGCGTCGTCGCCTTTTGCGACCACTTTCGTTCGGCCCCAGCGACCCGGAATGCCATCCAGGGTCAGCGTCCCCATCCATGGAGGCAGAACGGCGTCGTCGACAGATGTCAGCACATCACCCTTCGGTTCCAGGCCGAGCAAGGTTCGGATGCAGAGCATCGGCGACCCGGCGGCCCACGCCTGAGGGATACAGGCGGTGGGGTACTGCACGGGGTACCGTGTGTTCCCGCGATCGTAACCAGAGAAGACTTCCGGCAAACGCGAGTTAAAGAACCAGCTCGCTTCGAAGAGCCCGGTAATGATGGTCGCCGCGTCCTGGCGGAACCCATAGCGGGCAAGCCCGGCGGCGATGAAGCTGCAGTCGTGTGGCCAGACCGTTCCGTTGTGATACTCGATGGGGTTGTACCCGCCTTCCCCCATGGCCATGGTGCGAATCCCCCATCCTGAAAACATCTGTGGGCTCATCAGGTGGTCCCGCAGCGCCCGGGCCTTGTCGTCATCCACGATGCCGCTCCACAGCAAGAGCCCGATGTTCGAGCACAGGCTGTCGACCTTTCTCTTGTGGCCGTCGAGGGCCAGCGCGAAGAACTTGCGATCGGGGATCCAGAAATCCTGGTTGAACCGGCGCTTCAATTCGGCCGCCTGCGTTTCCAGGTTGACCGCGAGCGCTTCGTCCTTCCAGATGTCACGAGCGAGACGCGCGCAACGCCGCCTGGCATCGTAGGCGTAGCCCTGGATCTCGCAGGTCGCGAGTGGCGTGGGCGCAAGAGTACCGTCGTGGAACAGCATGGAATTCCAGGAGTCTTTCCAGCACTGGTTCTCGAGGCCGAGTTTGGTCTTGCGCTCGTACTCGATGTAGCCGTCGCCGTCGCGGTCCCCGAAGTGGTCCATCCAGCTCAACGCGGCGCGCGCATTAGGTTCGAGCGCGCGCACCAGGTTCACATCACCGGTCCAACGTTCGTACTCATCCAGCAATACGAGGAAGAGCGGCGTGGTGTCACTGGCACCGTAGTAGGGCGCCTGCGGCCGTTCGTGGAAATGAGTCAGCTCGCCGAAACGGAGCTCGTGAAGGATGCGTCCAGGTTCTTCTTCCGTCAGCTGCACTTCCTTCTTTCCCTGGGCCTCGGCCAGCGCGCGAAGCGTGGCAACGGCGAGTCCCGAATTGAAGGGCAGCATCTGATAGCTCGTAATCAGGCTGTCGCGCCCGAAGAGCGCCATGAACCACGGGAGACCGGCCGCGGGAAGCGAGTGCTGGACCAGCGTGTCAGGACGAAAGCGAAGCGCCGCGATGTCGATCAGGCTGCGCATGTACGTGCGAGCGGCGTAGGGATGGCAGGTGATGGTCGGCGCGGCCTCTATCCAGTCCCTCAGATTGCGCCGCATCACGTCGCCTTCTTCGGTCGCAAATTTGGGATTGTGCACGGTCTTGCCGGTCACCGGGGTCACATGGAAGCTTGTGGTCCAGGCAGACTTCGGGAGGAGCGCGACACGGAACGTCAAGTGATCGGGCGTTGCCTCTGTGGGAGAGACGGTCGACAGGATGAGTGTTTCCCTGACCCAGTCTTCGCGCTTGTAGCCCAGGACCTGCCGCCCGCCTCGCGTCGCCTGGTAATAGGATCCCTTCTTCTTGAGGGCATCCTTGACTTCGAAGAGATCGCAGAAGTCAGATCCGAAGTCCACACGCAACTCAAGGTTCTCCACCTCGCTGCCGTCGTTGAGCACGGTCAGCTCTTCGACGAAGCCGTTGCCGACAAAACGGCGCCGCACCAGTGAAAGAGTGGGGTTCTTGTAAATCGTCCCCGTCGGCGGAATGCAGAAGTGCTGCGCGTAGTAGTACTCGATGGAGTCCGTGGACAACACATCAAGTGCGATGCCGTTGATAGTGAGGATCCACTTCGACAAGTGACGCGTGTCTTTGAAGAACAGACCCTCCGGCTGATCGGGCCTGGCGTTGATATCGCCGTTGGGATTCGAGACGAGAAATGTCGAACCATCGAGAGTGCTAACCGTGTTGTCGCTCATACACAAGTCTCCTTAGCGGCCCAACGGCGAAGGCGACACCGAACATCGCGACGCCGAGCACCGAGGCCCACGAGTAGATGGTGTGAAATGACAGGCCTGCCAGGTCGCGCAGCGGGCCGACGCCGAAGGCGGCCACGCCGTAGCCGGCCTGATAGAAGGCGACGAGTTCTCCGGACGTCAGGGCGGCCAGTTTCGGAAACTCCTGTCCGCTGAGGCTGATCGACAGCGGAAGAAACGCCGAACAGCCAAGACCCGACAAGCCGAAGGCCACGATGCCTTCGACCTCTCCGCTGGCATGCGACACCATTTGAAAGGCCCCGATCAACACGACCGGAAGGCCGGCATAGATCCACGGCACGGTTCGCTCGGAGGACACCGTGGCAAACAGAATCCGTCCGACCGTGACCATCGCCCAGAACGCCATGAGCGCGAAGGACGCGCTCTCGGCAGACAGTCCGCGCTCGCGGGTCAGATACGGTCCTGACCAGTTGCCATTCAGCGTCTCAGCAACTCCGTAGAGGAGAACGGCGGTGGCAAAGAGCCAGAAGCTCCCTGGCAGACGTTCAGCAGCCGCGTCGTGTGCCACGTGACCGACTGATGCCTCGAGCGGCACCTTCGTACTCAGGAGAAGGAGTGCGGTCAGGGCGGCGGCCACCATCAACGGCATCAGCCACCAGACGCCCGCTCCTAGAAAGATCGCGACGAAGAGAGGTGCGAGTGCGGTGCCGGCACCGAGCAATGCATTGAGCACGAGCACGCTGCGATCCTCGTGGCCCGGAACAAACCTCTGCGCGTACGTGTTGATGGCCATCACGGCGGCACCGAAGCCGAATCCAAGCGATCCGGTCGCGACGAGGAGCATTCCGTACGCGGCGCCCGGCACAACCACCAACAGCCGGCTTCCGGCCAGCAGGATCATGGCCAGGAGGTCGCCGCTCAAACCGGCCTGAAGAACCCGCTTGAGTGTCCAACGGCGCGCGAGACTTGGACCCATGCTGGAGGCGAGTATCGCCAGAAGGACCTGCGGGACGAACATCATCCCGTAGCGCGACGCGCCGAACCCGAAGCCGCTGGGACTCGTGAAGATCGAGCTGGCGGCTGGAAACGTGACCAGCGCCAGCCCCTGGACCAGCCCGATGGCGTAAACCAGGCGGACTTCAGACCGCGAGGGCATCGGCGACAGCCCCGACTTTCGAATGCAACCGCTCTGCGAGATGCTCGGCCACCCTGATGGCATTGGCCATC
>Ga0193696_1000266_pt1 | contig 19778 bp, 16 predicted proteins | sample L3m1metaG_FD_145074 | JGI IMG/M metagenome (GOLD analysis project Ga0193696, IMG submission 145074) | Soil microbial communities from a riparian zone of the East river system, Colorado, United States - L3m1 | ecosystem: Environmental > Terrestrial > Soil > Riparian zone | place: USA: East River... | reverse complement strand
CCATCGACCTGCTCATGAAGGCGAAGGACGTCACGCTGGTGTCGCTCTTCAGCCCCGAGCACGGCATCCGCGGCCAGGTGGACGAGCGGGTCGCCTCGTCGAAGGACGAGACGACGGGGTTGACGATTCACTCGCTCTACGACGCGACCCGCCGGCCGACCGACGCGATGTTGACCGGCATCGACACGCTCGTGGTCGACCTCCAGGACATCGGCAGCCGTTTCTACACGTTTCCCGCAACGACTGCCTACGTGCTCGAAGAGGCCGCCAAGCGACGCATCCGCGTCGTCGTGCTCGACCGGCCGAATCCGATCGACGGCTTCGATATCGAGGGTCCGATGCAGGATGCCTCGTCCATCGGATTCAATGGCTACGTGCCGATGCCGATTCGGCATAGCCTGACGCTCGGCGAGCTGGCGCGGCTGTTCAACGGCGAGAAGTCGATCGGCGCGGACCTCAGCGTCGTGCCGATGAAGAACTGGCGCCGCGACGACTGGTTCGACGCCACCGGCCTGGCGTGGGCCAACCCGTCCCCGAACATGCGGAACATGGTGGCGGCGACCGTGTATCCGGGCATTGGCGCGCTCGAAGGCACGAACGTTTCGGTCGGCAGGGGCACCGACACGCCGTTCGAGCAGCTCGGGGCGCCGTGGATCGACGGCCCGGCGCTGGCGGCCGCGCTCAACGCGCGGGATCTGCCCGGCATTCGCTTCTATCCGGTCACGTTCACGCCATCGGCCGGCGCGAAGCTGGGCGGCCAGCCGTGTCACGGCATCTTCGTCATCGTCACCGACCGCGATCGGCTGAAACCGGTCCGCGTCGGGCTCGAGATTGCGGCGGCCCTGACCAGGCGCCACGGCGATCAGTTCAAGCTGGAGGATGCCGCCTACCTGTTCGGGTCGAAGGCGACGCTCGAGAAGGTCCGCGCCGGCGTCGATCCCGCCACGATTGCCGCGGCGTGGGCGGCAGACGAAGCGAAGTGGCGCCTCACACGAGCGAACTATCTGCTGTACTGAGCGTCTCGATTCGCTTGTGGGCTTTCGCGGAGTACCACCCGAGCCCCCACTTGAAGGGGCCGATCAGGAAGTACAACGGTCCCGCGATGGCGCTCGCCGCCCACGGTCCGCCGAGCGTCGCCACGAGTACTGAAGCGACGCCGATGAGTGCGATTCCCGCGTTGTCGATGATGTTGAGTCGTGCCTCGAGCTGCTGCCGGGCGTCCAGCCCGAGCCGTGCGCGCTGGCGGAACGCGTTGGCGTACATCAGCGCGAACATCGAGAAGACCGCTACGACGCCGCCGCTGTAGATCTGCATCAGACGCGGCGTATCGGCATTGCGGATGACCGGCCCGCCGGTCCCGTCGTGTGAAGCCGGGACGCCGATGATCTGGTTCACGACCAGCGTGAACACGAACTTCAGCGGGTAAACGTAGAACAGCACCACGAACAGCAGGATGCCGGTCAGGACGATGGTCGGCACGTCCTCCAGCCCGTAGCGGCGGAAGAAATTGAAGTGGCGCCACCAGACCTGGAAGAGCAGCGCGAAGCAGATCGCGAACGCGAAGAACTGCCGCATCGCCGCCCACAGCTCGTCGAAGGTGTGCGGGACCTCGAGCGACACGACGAGGAGCGTGACGGCGAAGGCGAACACCGCGTCGCTGAAGCCCTCAATACGGGAGACCTCGCGGCGATGCTGGGAACGGGGGGCGGACACGCGAGGATTCTATCTGGTGATCGGGAGATTTAGTGATTGGGTGATCGTTGGGGCATTGAGGGGTTGGATGGTTTCAGGATTGATCTCTGGCGGTTTGAATCAATCATCAGATCGAGCAATTCCGCAATCATCCGACGATCACCAAATCACCCAATCACCAAATCACCCGATCATCGGATTTACAGCAACCATCGTGGTTGGTAGAGGAGTACGTAGACCAGTACGCCGGTCACCGACACGTACATCCACACCGGAAACGTCCAGCGCGCAATTCGACGATGCTGGGGATATCGCGCCTTGAGACCGCGCGACAGCGTGACGAGCGCCAGCGGCACGACGGTCGCCGCCAGGGTGACGTGCGTGATCAGGATCGTGAAGTACAGCGGCCGGACGAATCCCTGACGTGTAAATGGAACGGACCCGACCTGCGCGTGATAAACGAGATAACACACCAGGAACAGCGACGAGGTGGCGAACGCCGCGATCATGAACCGGCGATGCTGCTGGATGCGGCGTGCGCGGATGTGCGCGTACGCAATCAGGAGCAGGAGGGCGGAGATGGCAGTCAGCGTCGCGTTGACAGCTGGTAGATCAGTTACAGACATCGTTGCGCTATCAGCTATCAGCTCTCGGCTATCAGCTTGACGCCTTCTGTCCTCTGGTCGCGATCGTTAGCTGAAGGCTGAGAGCCGAAAGCTGAAAGCCGACGGTTACTGTTTCCCGAGAATCATCACCGTCCACAGGAGCGGCAGATAGGTGATCGAGCCGACGAACAGCGCGCGTGCCGAGGCGTCGCTGCGCGTCATCAAAAACCGTAGAGCGAGGGCGAACTGAGCCAGGCCGAGCGCAAGGATCACCGTAAACGACACGGCCGACGTGCTCGCCGCGAGCGTGATCGGGACGAGCATCGCGGCGAACAGCGCCGCCTGAGATCCGGCCCGCACGCCGCTCGGTTCGATGACCGACACCATCGGGAAGCCAGCCTTGCGGTAGTCGTCGCGATACAGCCAGGCAATCGCCATGAAATGCGGGATTTGCCAGAGGAACACGATGGCGAACAACGTCATACCGCCCACTCCGACGCTGCCGTGCGACGCGGCCCAGCCGATGACCGCCGGCAACGCGCCGGGCACGGCGCCGACGAGCGTCGATGCGGGTGTGAGCAGCTTCATCGGCGTGTAAATGATCAGGTAAACGAAGACCGTCGCGAAGGCGAGCCCTGCCGCCAGCAGGTTGGCGCGCGTGGCCAGCAGCAACAGGCCGGCAATCGTTAGAACGAGGCCGAAGACGCGCGCATCGGCGGGCGACACGCGGCCGTCCGGCAGCGGTCGAAGGCGCGTGCGTCGCATCAACGCGTCGGTGTCGCGCTCGTAGAGTTGATTCAGCACCGCCGCGCCGCCCGCGACCAGCGCCGTCCCCGTGACGGCCTGCGCCATCAGCGCCAGGTCGGTCGATGGTGGTCCGCCCAGGTAATACCCCGCCGCGCTGGTCGCCACGACCAGCAGGTTCAGCCGCGGCTTGGCAAGCTGGATGTAGTCCGCCACCGGGCTGCCGGAACGGCGTTCGATCGCCAAGGGGGCCGAGGCGACGTCCTTCACGCGCGTACCTCGCCAGGCTTAACCGCCGAGCGCGCGGAGGCCGCTGAGACGATGTGTTCGTTGCTCTGCGTACTCGGCGAGCCCTGCGGTTCCGGTCTTTGAGCGGCGAATCGCACACGCCAGGATCTCAGTGTCAGCAGCAGCGACGTCGTCAACACCAGTGCGCCGACCACCACGTGCAGGCTGTTGACCAGCGGGTCGCGGCGGCTGATCACCGTGAGCGCCCCGAGCGTCACCTGGATGATGACGAGAAACATGATGAGCGTCGCCGGCCGCGCCAGTTCGGGTCGGTCCTGGTGCCGCCGCCAGACGTACAACGATGTGCCGAACACCGCAGCGATCACGAGCAGCGCGCCGGCCCGGTGCGCGAAGTGGACGGCGATTGCGGCGCTCCAGTGATCCGGGATGACATGGCCGAACATCCACGGGAAGTCAGGAATCGCCAGGCCGGCGCCGGTGTGCCGCATCGCCGCGCCGACGAGGATCTGCGTGAAGATGACCACGGTTGTCGTGGTGGCGGCGCGGCGGAGCGTACGATCCTCCACACCTGCGTCGCCGTAACCCTCGATCCAGCCGGGCGACGTGAAGAGCGCAATCGCCACGGTCATGCAGAAAAAGATCTCGGCCAGCCCGGCGTGTGCTGTCGATACCGCCGCGGGCAGGAGGTAGATGACCGTCAGTCCGCCGAGGATCCCCTGCGCCACGACCGACACCAGCGCGCCGACGCCGAACCAGCGCAGCCATCGCCGCGAGTCCGCGAACCAGATCCACGCCGCAAGGATGATCGTCAGGAAGCCGACCGTGCTGGCGATGAGCCGGTGGCCGTGTTCGTAGAAGATGCCGCCGACCCACTTCGAGGGCGGGAACGTGAACATGTTCCAGCCATACGTGGTCGGCCAGTCAGGGACGGACAAGCCCGAATCGGTGCTGGTGACAAAACTTCCGGCGAGGATCAGCAGGACGGTGCTGGCGGCGACATACCGGGCGAACTTGTGAAGCATCTCAGGGCAGCACTGGCCGAGTGGGCCGGGTTGGCCAGGTAGGTCAGGCGGGTCTGTTCAGCTGGTGGCGACCCACCATACCGACCTGACCCACCCGACTCACACGACCGCATCGGCCGCGCTAGTTGTTATTCGTGGCGGCCGCCGGGGCTTTGAACGTGAAGTTGACGTCCTTGGTTTCCTTCTGGCCCAGCGTGACGCTGGCGGTCTGCGGTCCGAGCTTCTCGTGCCAGGCCTCGATCGTATAAGTTCCCGGCGGCAGGTCTTTCAGCTCGAACTTGCCGTCCTTCTCCGTCGTCGCGAAGTACGGATGATCCAGCACGCCGACGTAGGCGTTCATCCAGCCGTGCACGTCGCACTTGAACGGCACCATGACTTCCTTGGCGGTGAAGGTGTGCGTCATCTTCATGCCCTGGATCGGCTGGCCATTGTTGAACTCGGCGTTGCCCTTTGGCATCGCGTGGATGTTGTGGAGCGTCGGGTCGCTGTTGACGATTTCGAGCGGCTGGTTGACGCGGATGCCGAACACGTGCGGATGATAGCGGCAGTTCTGCTGGTCGATCTTTGCCGGAGTCGTCGGCGTGTCGAAGATGTAATTGCCGAGTCCGTCCTTCACGTACACGAACACGTTGCCGAGGGTCTTGCCGTCGTCGGAGACCAGGTAGGTTTCCTGGAACTGCGGATCCTTGTTCTGCTTCACGCAGACCGGATCGGCGTTCATCTTGATCGCCTCGTTCTTAGGCGCGGTGCCTTCGAAGTTGACGACGCCCTTGACGGAGCCGGCGACGGCCGTGTCGACCTTTAGGGCGCCGGGCGTCGCGGCCGGAGCGGACGGCTCGGCCGACTTGTTCGATGTTTCCTGACTTCCGCCACACGCGAACGCCGCCAACGGGAGCAACACGACCCAGGCATTTCGTAGACGCATTTGAGACTCTCTCCTCTAAAAAAGCTATCAGCTATCAACAATCGGCTCCCGGCCTTCATCGATCAGGCTGACAGCCGAGGCTGAGAGCCGAAAGCGACGGATTAACCACTCATTCTACCTTGCTTCCTGAAGCTTCCGCTCGACCCGGTCGGTCATCCATTTCTTGTCCCACCACTCGACCGGATTGACCATGCGCCCGCCGACCAGCATCGTGAAATGGACGTGATCGCCGCCGGCGAGACCGGTGGAATCGCTGCGGCCAATCGTCTGCCCGCGCGTCACGTGGTCGCCCACCTTGACGTCGAACGACATCAGATGGCCGTACAGCGACTGCACGCCCATGCCGTGGTCGAGGACGATGCAGTTGCCGTAGATGCCGAGCCAATCCGCGTAGAGTACGGTCCCGGCGCTGGCAGCGATGACCGGCACATGCGCGGTGACCGCGAGGTCGAATCCCAGGTGGACCTGACGGTCCACTTCCTTTCCCTTGTAGAAGTAGGTGCGATGGTCGGCAAACGATGCCTCGACCTTCGAGTTGCCCAACTGCACGAACGGGCCTTCCCACTGGCGCGTTGGTGAGGATTTTTTGGCCAGCGCGGCAATCTGATCGGCGTTGATCTTCCGCAACTCGCCGTTGATCCTCAGGAACGCCGGCATCATGTCGCCCCCTTCGGGCGGCGGCGTCATCTTCAGCTCCGGCGCGTGCTCGAGGATATCCGGCACGACGCGATTGAGGAACTTGTCGTCGAGCTCGATGCGGCTCTTGTGCTGGGGCTTCTCGAAGACGTTGTCGATGAAGGTTGCCTTCGCCTCGTTGCCGGCTTCGTCGCGCGCGAACGCCTGGATGCGCGTGTTGAGATCCTGGTCGTAGAGGAGCGCGAAGATCGCGGCCTTGAGATCGCCCGACAGGGGATAGCCTGGATACTCGACGTCACCAACCCGCACGCCCGACGCGACATCCGCCGGTGTCGCGCGGTAGACGACCATCTCGGCGCCGCCGTGGTTAATGTGATGATGCGTCGACAGGACCGCGATGCGCGGCGCTTCGAGGCGCACCTGGAAGTCCTTTGCCGCCGTGCTCGTCAGGGGGCGCAGATTCAGAAACGACGGCCGTGTCGCGGTGACGACAATGCGCGCGGCGCCGGATTGCAGTTCGGGCACGCTCTGTTTGCCAAGCGGCCGCGAAATGCGAATCTGATTGCGATCGACTGCGGTGACGCTCGCATCCTTGCTGGCGGTCGCGCTGGCCGCGCCAGCCGAGGCGTCGAGAGCGAAGAGCGGCACGCTCTTGCCGTTCTGTTCGAGCGCGATCGTCAGCGCCGTGAATTTCGTGTTCGGCGCCTCCGCGGTGACATCCAACATCCCCGCTTGTCCGACCGGGCGATCCGGTTTGTTGATGGTGAGACGCGGCGGCGCCCCGCGGCCGGCCACGACATACGTGACGCCGGCCGCAAGCGCGAGGATCAGGAGCAGACCGACGAACCAGCGGAACATGGACTCAATAATACAAGTTTGTTAAAATTTAAGGTTCGTAATGGTCGGGGCGGTATCGTCTAACGGTTAGGACGGATGGTTCTCAACCATCAAATCGGGGTTCGATTCCCCGTACCGCTACCATCCTTCGCTCACCGGCATAGAGCGAGCTTCGGATGGCAAGCCAAGATTACCGAAAAGCGAGCTCAGCGAACACGCGAAGGATGTCCACCATAGCGGCGTAGCCGCGACGGTGGACCACTCGCTCATGGCGGGCCACCGTCACGTCGAATGCCCTGAGCGAGCTTCACTTTCACGCGAGTCGAAGGGCCATCCTTCGCTCACCCGCATAGAGCGAGCTTCGGATGGCAAGCCGAGATTACCGAAAAGCGAGCTCAGCGAACACGCGAAGGATGTCCACCATAGCGGCGTGGCCGCGACGGTGGACCACTCGCTCATGGCGGGCTACTGCAGCAGCCAGCGGCTGCACTCCCGAGGTGCTACCTCAGCGTTTGTTGATGGTGACAATGACCTGAATGGCGTCTACACTTCCGCGCCATGCGGAAACGCCGTCAACCCGCGGAACGACGACGATCCAGTGCCTCAGACAACGCGCCCGCTTCTCTGACCCCGGTGCCGCTGCTCGCCGTGTACTGCCCCCTCTGACAGTCACCACGTATCAGGCGCGTGGCTCGCCTGACCGATGCGGTCGTGTGCTGGTGTGACGAATGCAGCATGGAGTTCACCCTTCATACGGCGCGCCGAGTACTCCCGTGATTACCGTTTCCGCTTCCGCTGTTCGTCACAGCCACCGACGAACGCGCCGCGTATACGCCTCATAGGAAGTGCCGAACCGCCGCCGGAGATAGCGCTCCTCTGGAAGGATCACGAACAGCTGGACGATCACCAGCGTTGGTACAAGCAGTACGATGGGCCACCATGTGGCCAGCAGCAGTCCACATCCGATCGTGAGAAACGCCAGACTGACATACATGGGATTGCGCGTGTAGCGGTAAGGGCCAGACAGCACCAACGCTTCCGCCGGGCGAATCGGGACGATGCTCGTCTTCGAGCGGCGAAATCGACCGATGCTGTCGAACGCGAGGGCCAGCCATCCAAACACACAAACCGCCCCGACGACAGTGGTGAGCCGACCGCCGACGATGGGCAACGGCCAGCGACGATCGAGCAGAACGCCGCCGAGGACGGCGAACGCATACCAGAACGGCGGAGGAAACCAGACACCAGCGTGATCAGATTGCGCTGCCATGGAGAATTCGATGTTAGAACGTCGGAGTCTCAGCCGCCAGGAGCTTTACCAACTCCTGACGAACCCCGGAGTTCTTGCGGCGGCGGGACTAGGCCACTAAGCGGCGGGACTAGGCCACTAAAGCGAGATGAGCAGCACGCCGAGCATCACGGCGTAGCTGGCGGCGGCGTAGGCGAAGAGGATGAACAGCCGCGCTGCCGTTGAATGCGTGCGCCAAGCGGCGTACGGATGAAGGCACATCGCCAGCGACCGTCCGAGGAGAACCTCGAATTGTGTAACAGGGGAAGTAACGGTTGAGGCCACGTGACGACAAATCGCAAGAATGGGACCAGTGGCGCGCCCGCGGATTCGTGCGCGATCGCTCGTGGACGCGCATGAGAATCATGCGGCAGGGCGACCTTTGTCGGCCGGGGCAGCCTGCCGTGGTGGAATCGAAGGGATGAAGTGTCAGCGAGCGGGCGGTGGTTCGTTCACGACGGCCCAGAAGCCGCCGAGCAGCTTCACCGCGTTGACGAAGTCGTGGAAGTCGACCGGCTTGACGACGTAGGCGTTCACGCCGCTGTCGTAGCTGGCCACGACGTCCTGCTCTTCCCGGGACGAGGTCAGGACCACGATCGGAATCGACCTGAGCTGTTCGTTGCTTTTCACCTGCCGCAGAACCTCGAGGCCGTCGACCTTCGGCATCTTCAGATCGAGCAGCATGAGCACCGGATTGCCGCCGTCGCGATCCGCATACGCGTTGCGCCGCCACAGGTAATCGAGCGTTTCGGCGCCGTCACGCGTCACCGCGACCTCGTTCAGCACCCGATTGGTCTTGAGCGCCGCCAGCGTCAGCTCGACGTCGTTCGCGTTGTCCTCAGCCAGCAGGATATGTCGCAGTCCCGTCATAAGGAGTCGACCGCACTTTCGTTCGGCAACGAGACGTAGAACGTCGCCCCGCGATTGATCGCACCCTCGGCCCAGGTGCGGCCGCCGTGACGCTGGACGATGCGCCGGACGTTCGCGAGGCCAATGCCCGTCCCCTCGAATTCGTCGTTGCTGTGCAGCCGCTGGAAGACGCCGAACAGCTTGTGGGCGTACTGCATGTCGAAGCCGACGCCGTTGTCGCGCACGAAGACCACCGTGTCGTCGCGCTCCGGCATGACGCCCACTTCGATCTCCGTCTGCGGACGCTTCGCCGAATACTTGAGCGCGTTGGACAGCAGGTTGACGAAGACGAGGCGCAACAGTGCGGGGTCGGCCTTCACCGTTGGCAGATCCTGCACCTGCCAGCTGACGGCGCGACCGTTGATGTCGGCGCACACTTCCTGCTTCGCTTCCTGAATCAACCGATTCAGATCGACAGGGGAGCGGGCCAGCTGCGTCCGGCCGACGCGCGAGAACGCCAGCAGGTCGTCGATCAGGCGGCCCATCCGCGTCGCGGCGTCGACGATCGTGGTCAGAAACCGCTGCCCTTCGCCGTCGAGCGTCGACGTTGCGGATTCGCGCAGCATCATCGCAAAGCCGGTGATGTGACGCAGCGGCGCGCGCAGATCGTGCGAAACCGAATAGCTGAACGATTCCAGCTCGCGATTGGCGGCGTCGAGCTCCTCGAGGCGTTGTTTGAGGAGGACGCCGGCTTCTTCGAGCTTGGCGGTCCGTTGCCGGATGCGCTCCTCGAGATCGCGATGCGCGCCCTCGACCTCCTGCGTCATGGCGTTGAACGCGACGCTCAGCCGCCCCAGTTCATCGCGACGGCGAATCCCGACGCGCCGTGCGTAGTCGCCGGAGGCCACGGCCTCTGACGCCAGCGTCAATTCCTGCAGCGGCGTTGTGATGCGCGCCGCGATCATCCGGATCCCGATCGCCGACAGCACGACGAATCCCAGCGCGATGAGCGACATGCGCTCGAGGAACGCGCGCGCCGGCGCCAGGATCAGCGCCTGCGGGAACTCGACCCACATCGACCACGGTGTGCCCCGGATGTCGGTCAGCGCACCGACGGATCCACCGTTCGGCCCGGCGTACTGTACGACGCCGGGATGTGAGCGATCGATTGGCGGCGGCGCGATCGCCTTCACCAGGTCCGTCCAGACATCGCCGGCCTTGTTGCCGAGGGAGATGACCGCGCCCTGACCGACGAGCCGATTCAACAGCTCCGCGGTCGGCGCGCCATTCAGCGGCCGGCGCACGACGAGAAAGCCGAGGCGCGCCCGCGCCGTCCTGACGCCGTCGCGCTCGCCCGCATCGGCCGCGATCTCGGCCACGCTTTCACCGACGACATGATCGCCGTGACGCTGCAGCGGCGCGACACCCGTGCCCGCCGGCATCGAGCCGGGCGGCAGTGCGTTCTCGGCGCCGGGCGGCGTCGCCACGGACAGCACGCATTCGCCGGCAGCGTTCCACACCTCCATGATCTGCGGGCCCGGGCTGCGAATCTGCGCCAGGTGTGCGCGCGCCACATCGCGAGTGTCGTTGTCGGGATGCTCGAACAGCTGCCGCAGGCTCGGATGGTTCGCCATCCGCTGCAGCTCGTTCATCCGCTGTTGCGTCATCTGGACGAACAACCCGGCGAGCTGATCGGCGGTGGCCTGAGCACGAATCCCGGCGGCCTGGATGAGGTTCGCCTTCACCTCGCGATAACCCACCGCGACGACGGCCGCGATGACCAGTCCCGTCGAGGCAGCCATGGCGAATGGGAGCCGCCACCGCAGGGAGTAGCGTGCGGGCGTCTGGCCCGGCGTCAGATGAGCGTCGGTGTCGCGCATGATCCAAACATCATTTTTATCGGCCGGTAGCCGGGCCGACCGTTCGTGTTCGACAGGAGGCCGAGAAGAGGCGGCAGCACAGGCGCCAATGCGCGCGGTGCTGTGCACTTTCGGGCAGCATCTACTCGGGGAACGGCCCCCGGTCGATAGCCTTGTATCGATGCCTCCAGCATCGGCCCCGGCTTCGCCGAAGCGCGTTCGCCTCCTCGTGGTCGAGGACTCACCAGCCGATGCGGAGTTGCTGATCCACGAGCTCCAGAGCGGTGGCTACGAAGTCGCCGCGACCCGGGTGGAAACCGCCGACGCCCTGCGGTCGGCGCTCCAGACCGACACCTGGGACGTCGTCATCTCCGACTACAGCTTGCCGAAATTCTCCGCCCCCGAGGCCCTGATGGTGCTTCGCGAAACGGGCCGCGACATTCCATTCATCATCGTGTCCGGAACGATCGGCGAAGAGACCGCCGTGGAGTCGCTCAGGGCGGGCGCCTGCGACTTCCTGATCAAGGGACGGCTGGCGCGCCTGATTCCCGCGATCGAGCGAGAGCGCCGCGAAATCGAGCTGCGGCGCGAACGTACCCGCGAGCGCCAGGCGCTCGAAGAGCAGCTGCGGCACGCACAGAAGATGGAGGCAATCGGACAGCTGGCGGGCGGCATCGCGCACGATTTCAACAACATGCTCACGGCGATTCTCGGCTACGCCGAGCTGTTGACTGAACAGATCGGCCCGGACAAACCGATCGGCGTCGACTTGCAGGAGATCGTGACCGCCGCGCAGCGTGCCACTTCGCTGACGCGCCAGCTGCTGGCCTTCAGCCGCAAGCAGACGATCAAGCCGGTTGCGCTTTCGCTCAACGCCGTTGTCGAAACACTCGAGCCGATGCTGCGGCGTCTGATTTCCGCCAATGTGTCGATCCGGACCCGGCTGGACCGCCAGACCCACGTCGTGCTCGCGGACAAGACACAGCTGGAGCAGGTATTGATGAACCTGGTCGTGAATGCCCGGGACGCGATGCCTGACGGCGGCACGCTCGCGATCGAGACGGGCAATACCACACTTGGCGCCAGCGACCTGGCGCGGCTTCCCGGCGCGGTGGAAGGCGAGTACGCCGTCATCACCGTCTCGGATACGGGCGTCGGCATGACGCCCGAGGTCCAGCGCCGCATCTTCGAGCCGTTCTACACCACCAAGGAGCGCGGCCGTGGTACCGGGCTCGGGCTTGCAGCGGTGTACGGCATCGTCAAACAGCTGGGCGGCAACATCTGGGTGGAGAGCGAGCCGGAGCGGGGCTCGAGCTTCACGATCTATCTCCCGCGGACCGCCGCGGCGCTGGTCTCGGCGGCGCCCCGCCGCGAGCGCAGCACGCCGCCAATCGGAAGGGAAACGATCCTGCTGGTCGAAGACGAGTCAGGGGTGCGATCGTTCGCGCGGACCGTACTCGTTCGATACGGTTACAACGTGATCGAAGCTGAATCGAGCGAGCAGGCGCTGACGCAGCTCTCCGGCTACGATGGCCCGCTCGACCTCTTGTTGACGGATGTGATGCTGTCGGGGATGGACGGTGGTCAGCTCGCCCGCCACCTGACGCCCGGACGGCCGAACCTGCGCGTGATCTTCATGTCGGGTTATGCCGACCCGTCGGTCGAAGAAGCGCTGCCCGACGGGTGCGACCTCATGGAGAAGCCATTCACGGCCCACACCTTGTTGTCCCGCGTGCGCGAGTCGCTGGGTTCGCGCGTCGTCACACACGCCTCGTAGTCTCTTTCGCCCGCGCCCGCGCCAGCGCTCTCCCACTCACCGCGGCTGGATGATTGACAATCAGGGCGCGTGGTCGCCATCATGATCCGCCCGCGAACGTGCCATTTCCCGGAGAGATCCTGCGTCGTTCGAGCTTCGGCCGCCGGCCGCGGCTTGTCCTGTGTGCCGCGCTGTATGCGTTCGCCGCTCGCACCGCCACCGCCGCGGATCCGCGCATGGTTACGGCCGTCGAGACGCGGACGCCGATCACGCTCGACGGCGTCCTCGACGACGAGGCGTGGATAACCGCGGAGCCCGCGACCGACTTCGTTCAGGCCGAGCCGCACGAAGGGCAGGCCGCGACCGAGCGCACGACGGTGCGCCTCCTGTTCGACCGCGACGCGCTGTATGTGGGCGTCCGCTGCGACGACGCGATGGCCTCGGCGCTGATCGTCAACGACATCCGCAAGGACTTCACGCCCGGCGAACAGGATACGTTCGAACTGCTGCTCGACACGTTCGCGGATCGCCGCAACGGCTTCGTGTTTGCCACCAACCCCGCTGGGGCGAGGTCCGACACCCAGATTGCCAACGAAGGGCGCGACGTCAACACCAGCTGGGATGCCGTGTGGTCCGTGGCGACGAAGGTGGATGCCACCGGCTGGTCCGCGGAGATGCGGATTCCGTTCAAGACGCTGCGCTTCGAGCGCGGCGAAGGGCGCATCTGGGGCGCGAATTTCAGCCGCCGCATCCGCCGCAAGAACGAGGTCGATTACTGGTCGCCGGTTCCGCGCGTCTACAACCTGTATCGCGCCGGCCTGGCCGGCACGTTGACGGGACTCGGCGATGTCAGCCAGGGACACAACCTCCGAATCAAGCCGTGGGTCGCCGGCAACTCGACGCGCGCGGTCGGCGGCGGCGAGTTCGCCCCCGCGTCGCATGCCGGCCTCGACGTGAAGTACGGCGTCACGCCGTCGCTGACGCTCGACGTGACCGTCAAGCCGGACTTCGCGCAGGCCGAGGCGGACGAGCAACAGGTCAACCTGACGCAGTTCAGTCTCTTCTTCCCGGAAAAGCGCGAGTTCTTTCTCGAGAACTCCGGCATGTTCTATTTCGGCGACATCCCGCGCGAATCACGACTCGGCAACGCGCGGTTCGCACCGCCCGAGGAAGAGATGCTGCTGTTCTTCTCGCGGCGGATCGGTCTGACCGACACCGGTCAGGAGATCCCGATTGCCGCCGGCGGCCGGCTGACCGGCAGGGTCGGCCGCACCGGCGTCGGCCTGATGACGATTCAGACACAGCAGGAAGGAGCGCGCGACGGGGACAGCTACACCGTGCTCCGCGCCCGGCGCGACGTTCTGCGCAACTCGGACATCGGCGCCATCTTTCTGTCGCGGTTGTCCTCGGGGTTGTCGAGCGATCGCAACGAGGTCGCCGGCGTCGACGCGAATTTCCGGTTCATGAAAGCGCTCAGCATCAACGGGTTTCTCGCCCGGTCGTTCACGCCCGGCGTCTCGGGCGGCGAGATGTCCGGCAAGGGCTCGATCGTCTGGAACGACAACTTCCTGCACACGCAGTACTCGCTGCTCAGCGTCGGCGACAACTTTCGCGACGACGTGGGGTTCATCAAGCGGCACGGCGTCCGCAAGCACTTCGTCGACTTCGGCATCCGGTTCCGGCCCGAGTGGTGGCGGAAACTCGGGGTTCGCGAGCTGCATCCCCACACGCGCTACAACATCTACACGGACCAGTCCAACGCGAAGGTGTCGCACACCAATCACGTGGCGATGGCCTGGTTCTTCGAGCGCGGCGGCTACATGGAGGTCCAGTGGAACCCTCGCTTCGAGCGCATCGCGGTGCCGTTCAAGGTCCGGACGGATCAGTCGTTCGCGATCGGCAGCTACGGCTGGAACGAATACGCCCTCGAGCTCGAGACGAACCACAGCCGGAAGGTGTCTGGATCGGCGCTGATCACCACGGGCGGTTTCTGGAACGGGACGCAGAACACGATCAAGGGCGGGGTCGTCTACCGGCCGTCGTATCAGTTGACGTTCGACATCGCGCTGCAGCGCAGCGACATTACGCTGCCCCTGCCGATGCACGACTTCGTGACGAACCTGGTGACGTCACGCATCGGTTACGCGTTCAACACGCGAACCTTCCTCGACACGCTGCTGCAGTACAACACAGATTTGAAGCAGTTCAGCGCCAACATCCGCTTCGACTTGATCCACCGTCCGTTGAGCGACCTTTTCGTCGTCTACAACGAGCAGCAGCTGACGAATGAGCCGACGCCGGTCAACGCCGGACGCGGGTTCATCGTCAAGTACACGCACATGTTGGCCTTCTGAGATCTGGTGATCTAGTGATTTGGTGATTGGGTGATCGTTGCGGGATTGGGTGATTGAGGGATTGAGTGATTGGGTTGGAAATCATCAAACGGCCCAATGATTCAATCACCAGACAATCACCCAATCACCAAGTCACTCAATCACCAGATTCACCGCGTTCCGTACCCTTCCCGGTATCCCTGTTGGAAGGCGGCGCGATAGTCTCGCTTGTAGAGCTCGCGATCGCCGTAGCGGTTGTTGTAGTCGTGGTCGCCGTCGCGGTAGCGCTTCGATCGAGCCGGGTCGAAGCGGTTGCGGTCGCGCACGTCGTTGCGCCCGGCGTCGAATCCGTCGCGGTAACCGACCTGCGCCGCATAGTTGTTGCCGTAGCCGCCGCGCGGTGCGACGACGACCGGACCACCCAATACGCCGCCACGGTTGCCGTAAACGCCGTATGCCCCGTTCGAGCGCGCGATACGGTCGTAGCTTTCACGGTAGCCAACCTGGAATCCCTGACGGTAATGCTGCCGGTAGAAGGTGCGGTCGCCGTCACCGCGGCGGTAGCCGTCGTCAGCGTCACGGAACTCGCCATGGCGATCGGGTGAAAAGCTGCGGTTTCGCCGCGCGTCGTTGTTTCCCTGTTCCAGACCCTCGCGGTAGCCGTAGTCGTAGGCGCGCCGCTCGAGGTCCCGGCCGTAGACGCCGCCGGTCGGGTAGCCATACCCATAGGTCTGCGCCGCGCACGCCGGCGTCGCAACCGCGACTCCGGCCACGAGCAGAAATGCGGGGAAGTATCGATGTGCCCTGAACATGTATGCCCTCCGTCCACCTGTCAAAACTACAAGCGACATGCCACGAAGATCGTCCGATTTCAGGCCGAAATCATGCGGTCTTCTTTATGTCGTCCTCTGATGGGGACGGTTGGGGTGGATGGGTCGTGGTCCTGCAGGCTACTCAGTCCAAACGAGGACTTGCGATCCGCGGCGATCGGCCTGATCGAGCACCAGCCCCGGGCCTCGACCCTCGAGGTCTTCCAGGGTCAGGTGCACGCGATCGGTATCGAAGTCGATCCCGTTGTCGTTGAGGAACGATACCCTCTTGCCAGAGGGCGCGAGCCGCAGCAGCCAGAAAGGAATCGTAACGCGCACGAGCTTTCGCGCGCGGTTGTCGTACGCCAGCACGCGCAGCGAGACCAGTTTCGGCCGCGACGCGTCGCGCCTGGTCGCGCCTTCGCGATGGAGGATCGGTTCGTCGTCTTCCCTCATCTCGATAAGCGGCTTCTGTCCGGCGAAGCGCGCGCGCGCCTGCGCGAACTCGGTGTCGGCGTCTTCGGGAGGCGTGAACGACGCGTTGATGTGGCGGTAGAAGAAGTACGCGGTTCCGCCGACGACGGCGATCGCCAGGACGCCGACGATGATGACCGACGCGATCAACACGGACACCCATGTTCTCCGGGTGCTCCGCGACGGTCGATCGGACGAATCCGGCATCATGGCATCAGGCGTCTCGCTTCATCCGCCCACGCCTCGTCATTATCACTCTCGCACAACGGAATGGCCGCCCGGAATTCCTCGCGCGCCTCGGCGCGGTTGCCCGCCTTGAGCGCGATCTTTCCGAGCTCGACGTGCGCGCGTCCATGCACCCATTTGCGCCCCTCGTTGGCAATCGCCTGCTTCAACTCGGGGGCCGCCTCCCCGCGGCCCAGCGCGGCGAGCGCGGCGCCGCGCTTGTAGTGCCACAGGGCGAGCTCGCCGAACATGCGCGGACGCCGGTCGTCCGCGAAGCGCGCGAATCCGTCGTTGAGGATTCGCAGAGCGTCCGCCGGCCGGCTGGCACGAAGCAGCGTCGAGCCGTTCTCGAGCCACAGCAGCCGATTGCGCGGATAGGTCTCCCTGAGCGCCGCCAGCTGCTTCAGGGCGTCGTCGTACCGTTTCTCGCGGTTGTACAGCAGCATGAGGGCGAAGCGCGCGTCGGTCTGATTCTCGCCGGCATACGCCGCCGCTTCTTCCACCAGCTGAAGACCGCGTTCGCGTCCGCCGCCGAATCCCGCGACGTACGCGACCCACCGGACCGGCAGCGACAGCGTCGCGACGATGTACCGGTAGGTCCCCACGACGAGACCGGCATCCTTCCGTTGCGGCGCCAGCGACAGGACTTTTTCGTGTTCGAGATACGCCTCGCGCGCGGCTCGGAACGCGCCCATCACGCTGCCCTCGACCGTGGCGGTATAGGACGCGCGCAACCCCACAGAGGCGCCGAGCTGGTAGTGCGCCTCGACGTCGCGAGAATTCGCCCCAATCGCCTTGCGCGCGATCCCGATCGCCGTCTCGATCGCATTCCGGAAGGCCGTGACCGTCTCGGGGGGCGGTGGAGGGAGGGGAGAAGAGGTTGGCTTGTTCGGGCGGCCCAGGTAGTCGTCTACGGTCATGTTGCCGCGGCGGAACGTGATGCTCAGCCACAGCGTCGTCGCGAGGCCGCGGTAGGCGCCCGAGTCGTTCGGATCCGCGTTGACGGCCTCCTTGAACGTGGCCATCGCGACGTCGTGGTCGAGGTTATACGTGGCGGCCGCCGCCTTCGCCCGAAGGGCGACTGACGCCGGATTGGCACCCGCCGGCGCCGCGACGGCGGCGACCAGGACGCCGCAGACCAAGGCGCGGATGCCCCGCAGCGCCTTCATCTCCCGATCTTACGCTGTGGCACCACCTTGCGCCCGCTTGTGCGTCTTGCATACAATCCCTCTCGCTTATGGACAAGACCGGCATTCATGTGGACAAGACCGGCATTCACCCCGGCGGCGAAGGTGTGCAGGCAGTCGCACACGGCCACGATCCCCATCACGACGAGTTGGGCTTCTGGCGGAAATACGTGTTTTCGGTCGATCACAAGGTGATCGGCATTCAATACGCGATTACCGGCCTGCTGTTCCTGCTGTTTGGCTTCACGCTGATGATGATCATGCGGTGGCAGCTGGCCTATCCCGGCCGGCCCATCCCGCTGATTGGTTTGTGGCTCGGGCAGGCGCGTGCACCGATGGGCATCATGCTGCCCGAGTTCTACAACCAGCTCGGCGCGATGCACGGCACCATCATGGTGTTCATGGGCGTCGTGCCGCTGGCGGTCGGCGGCTTCGGCAACTTCGTGATGCCACTGCAGATCGGCGCTCCCGACATGGCATTCCCCAAGCTCAACATGTTGAGCTACTGGGTGTACTTCGTCGGCGGCGTCACGATGCTGGCCAGCTTCTTCCAGAAGGGCGGCGCCGCGCAGTCCGGATGGACCTCCTACCCACCGCTCGCGGTCATCAACGACGGCCAGACGATGTGGCTGATCGGCATGATTTTCCTGATCACGTCGTCGTTGCTCGGCTCGATCAACTTCATCGTGACCATCGTGCAGCTGCGCGCGAAGGGTCTCAGCTACATGCGCCTGCCGTTCTTCGTGTGGGCGCAGTTCGTCACGTCGTTCCTGCTGCTCCTGGCGTTTCCTCCGCTCGAGGCGGCGGGCGTGCTGCAGTTGATGGACCGCGTCGCCGGCACGAGCTTCTTCATGCCGAGCGGTCTGGTCGTGTCGGGCAGACCGCTCACGATTTCCGGCAACGGCAATCCACTGTTGTGGCAGCACCTGTTCTGGTTCCTGGCGCATCCCGAGGTGTACGTGCTGATTCTCCCGGCGATGGGGATCGTCGCCGAGGTCATCGCGAACAATACGCGGAAACCGCTCTGGGGCTACAAGGCGCTCGTGTACTCCGTGACGTTCCTCGGCTTCATGTCCTTCATCGTCTGGGCGCACCACATGTTCATGACGGGCATGGGCACCACGATGAGCGCGTTCTTCCAGACGACGACGATGATCATCTCGATCCCGTCGGTGGTCATCCTGACGGCGCTGCTGCTGTCGCTGTGGGGCGCGTCGATCCGGTTCACGACGCCGATGCTGTTCGCGCTGGCGTTCCTGCCGATGTTCGGCATCGGCGGACTCACGGGGCTGCCGCTCGGTCTGGCGCCGAGCGACATTCACCTGCACGACACGTACTACGTCATCGGACACTTCCACTATGTCGTGGCGCCAGGCACGATCTTCGCGCTCTTCGCCGGCGTCTACTACTGGTTCCCGAAGGCGACCGGCCGGAAGATGAACGACATGCTGGGCGTGATCCACTTCTGGGGATCGTTCATCTGCATCAACATCGTCTTCATGCCGATGTTCATCCAGGGGCTGTCCGGGATGAACCGCCGCATGTACGACGGCGGCGCCCAGTACGCCTACAACGCCGGCCTGCCCTTGAAGCTGAACGTGGTCATCGGCATGGCGGCCTGGACGCTGGGATTGTTCCAGTTGCCGTTCATCGTCAATTTCTTCACGAGCATCTTCTGGGGCAAGACCGTGGACAAGAACCCGTGGGAAGCGACGACGCTCGAGTGGTCGGCGCCTTCACCGCCCGGACACGGCAACTTCCTCACCGAGCCGATCGTGTACCGCGCGCCGTACGAGTACAGCGTGCCTGGTGCCGCGAAGGATTTCAGCCCGCAGTTCGAGCCGGAGAAGGCTTAGTCCATGAACATTCCGTACACCGTAGAGGAACGGCCCGATACCGGGCTGACGAACGGCAAGCTCGGGATCTGGCTGTTCCTCGCGTCCGAAGTCATGCTGTTCGGCGCGCTGTTCTCCACCTACATCATCCTGCGCACCGGCGCGCCCGAGTGGCCGCACGGCGAGCTGAACGTGGTGCTTGGTGCGATCAACACCGTCATCCTGATCAGCTCGTCGGTCACGATGGTCATGGCGTGGGCGTCGTTGAAGCTGAAGGACTGGGCGAAGCACCGGCTGTACCTGATTGCCACGTTCGTGCTGGCCGGCGTGTTCCTCGTCAACAAGTACTTCGAATACAAGGATCACTTCGACAAGGGCGAAACACCGGCGCACAGCACCTTCACGGCAATCTATTTCACGCTCACCGGTCTGCACGGCCTTCACATCCTCGGC
>Ga0193696_1000265_pt1 | contig 19787 bp, 20 predicted proteins | sample L3m1metaG_FD_145074 | JGI IMG/M metagenome (GOLD analysis project Ga0193696, IMG submission 145074) | Soil microbial communities from a riparian zone of the East river system, Colorado, United States - L3m1 | ecosystem: Environmental > Terrestrial > Soil > Riparian zone | place: USA: East River... | reverse complement strand
GACGATCTCCGAAGGCGTCTCGTCATCAAGTACTACCGGATGTCGGACATCACGCTCGAGATCCGAGAGGACGAGACGCCTTCGGAGATCGTCGAACGGCTGATGATCGAGCTGCCGAAGTCGTTCCACGAGACGGCGCGCACGACGACCTGGAGGCGGGCGTGAGGGCTCTGGTGGTCAGCGATCTCCACTCCAACGCCGAGGCGCTGCGCGCGGTGATGACGCGCGTCCGCCGCAAGAAGTTCGATCACATCATCTGCCTCGGTGATTTCGTCGGCTACGGCGCGCAACCGAACCAGGTGCTCGATTCGATGCGCACGTTCCGCGGCGCGAAGAAGGTCTACATCCGCGGCAATCACGATCGCGTCGCCGCGGGACTGGATGACGCCGAGGGCTTCAACGCCGCGGCCAAGCACGCCGCGATCTGGACGCGCGAGCATCTCAGTCCGCCCAATCGCCGCTTCCTCCGCGACCTTCCCCTCGGGCCGCTGCTTCGCGACGGCGTGCAGGTCTGCCACGGCTCGCCGCACGACGAGGACGAGTACGTCTTCAACGGACATCACGCCGCCGCGGTCTTCAACAGCAGCGACGCGCGCTTCATCCTCTACGGCCACACCCACATGCCGGTCATCTTCGCGCTCGACGAGAACGGCTACGTCGAGGGAGCCGCCATCCGCGGCGACGCGACGCTCCGCCTCTCGCCGGGATATCGGTACCTGATCAATCCCGGATCGGTCGGCCAGCCGCGCGACCGCAATCCCGAGTCGTCGTTCGCCATCTTCGACTCGAAGGCGTACACCGTGCAGTTCTTCCGCGTCGAATACGATGTGAAGAAGACGCAGGCGTCGATCAAGGCCGCGGGGTTGCCGCGGATTCTGGCCGACCGGCTGGCGATCGGCACGTAGCCCGATAGAAGACAGATAGCGGATAGCAGATAGCAAAGGGAGCCGAAGCCTTGGTCCCCCTTGCTATCTGCTATCCGCTATCTGCTATCTCCCGGCGACACCCCTGTCCTCAATCGAGGAACCGCGCCGCGGCGCCTTTCAGCTAAGTCATTGAAAAATCAGGATGGAATACTCATCCGGGAATGGCACGTGGGCCGCTTCAGGTAGGCACAGCTGGCAGGAGAAACTCAATGCGCAAACTGGCCTTCCTTCTCACACTCGCGTTAGCAGCCGCCCTTCCGTCGTTCGCTGAGCCGGCGCAGGCGCAGGGGCGCGGGCAGTCTTACTTCACCTACGACGACGGCGGCACGATCATCCATCAGGGTGACGACAACCGCGAAACCGAAGCGCGGGTGAACATGCCGGTCTTTCCGGGCGACCAGGTGGTCACCGGCCGGCGCGGCCGCGCGGAGATCCGCCTGTCGGACGGCAACGTCCTCGGCATCGATCGCGCCACCGCGATCCAGTTCAAATCGATCCTCGACAGCTACGACGGCGATTCCTCGCAGACCACCGTCGAGCTGAAGTACGGACATCTGATCGTCCACCGCACGGAAGTGGGAGGCGATTACGTCCGGCTCGATACCGACAACGCCAGCTACGTCGCCGCCGATGCGGCCGTGTACGCCGTCGACACCGACGGCGGCAAGGATCGCGTGACGGTGTTCGAGGGCGAGGTCGAAGTGCGCACGCCGACGCGCCGCTCGCGCATCCGCGCGGGCGAAGAAGCGCATGTCGACGATCAGGGCGTCTACGGCCTGGTCAGCAATGACCGCGTGGTCGCCGACGAGTTCGAGCGCTGGTTCCTCCGCCGCACGGAGCGCTACAACCGCGGCAACAGCAAGTATCTCGACAGCTCGCTCGCGTACGCCGATTCCGATCTCGACGCGAACGGCTCCTGGATCTACGTCAGCAACTACGGCGGCTGGGCGTGGCGCCCGTACGTCGCGGTCGGCTGGCGTCCGTACTATCACGGCAGCTGGGTGCATGGACCTTCGGGCTGCCTGGTTTGGGTGTCGGACGAAGCGTGGGGCTGGGTGCCTTACCACTACGGCCGCTGGGCGTATGACCCGGGCTACGGCTGGTTCTGGATCCCCGGCAGCGGCTACGCGCCGGCGTGGGTCTACTGGATGTACGGCGACGGCTACGTCGGCTGGGCGCCTTCCGGATGGTGGGATTGTTATCGCCCCTACTACAACTGGTGCTATCGCCCGTATGCGCGTGCGCGCCTCGACTTCGGATTCGGATTCTTCGGACGCGTGCGTGTGAACGAGCTCGACCTCCGGCCGTGGACGTTCATCACGCCGGACGGCCTGGTCTCGCGCCGCGTCGACCGCGCCGCGCTGACCGTCGATGCAGTTCGCGGCCGTCTGTCGCGCGACAACGGCGGCATCGCAACGGTGTCGAACACCGGCGCGCGTTTCACCCGTGATCAGCTCAGGGATCCGGCCACTGCGGTGAACAACGTTCTCCGCCGCGGCACGGTTGGTGGTACCGGCAACGAAGGCTCCGGGTCCTCGGCGGATGTAACTCCGTTCTTCCGCCGAGACCCGGATCTTTCGAATCCCGTTCGCGACCGCATCACGCGCAATCGCCCGGTCGAAGCGGGAGGCGGAAGTGTCGCCCCGATCGGCCGTGGCAGCGTGGCCCCCGTGAGCGGTGGCAGCGTCGCTCCGATCGGACGCGGAAGCGTTGCGCCGATCGACGGCGGTAGCGTGGCCCCGATCGGTGGCCGCGACATCTCCGGCCGCGTCGGCCGCGACGCCGGCTCCGGCTCGAGCACGCCTGCTCCGAGAAACGGCGGCAGCGTCATCACGCCGCGCGGCAACGGCGGCGAGCGGGGCGAGTGGCGCGAGCGTGGCACCGGCATCCCGCGCACGACCACGCCGGAGCCCGCGGTGGTGACGACTCCCGCGCCGGCGACAGGCGACCGGCCGGTGGTGCGCGATGACGGCGGCAGCTGGCGCGGGCGTGCCGTCCGCGGCGGCGGCGGGACCGATACGTCGACTCCTGCTCCGACCCCCAGCGCGACTCCGCGCAGCAGCAGCGGCGATACGCCGGCACCCAGCGGCAGCGACGTCCCGCGCCGCGTGATCGACCGCATCGGTGGTGCACGCATCTTCTCGGGCGACGGCGGCAAGTCCCGCGATAGCGGTAGCAGCAGCACTCCTCCTCCTCGTGTCGAGCGCTCCTCGCCGCCGCCCGAGCGGCAGCACAGCAGCCCGCCCCCTCCGCCGCCCAAGAGCAACGACGGCGGAAATCGCGGCGGCGACAGCAAGAGCGGGCAGGTACACCGCAACCACGACTGACAGATAGCAGATAGCGGATAGCAATGAGCAACGGCGGGCCGGAAACGGCCCGCCGTTTTGCTATCTGCTATCCGCTATCTGTCTCTGCTATCTTCCCCCCGTGTCTGTGCCCCTTTTCTTTGCCCTGTACTGTCTCGAGGCGGGGGTCTTCTTCGTGATCGTGCCGTGGACCCGCGTGTGGACCATCAATCCGATCCTGCATCACAACCTGACGCTGGCCATGTGGGTCGATAACCCCTTCGTCAGAGGCTTCGTCTCGGGCATCGGCGTGATCCACCTCCTGATCGGGGCCAAGGACATCGTCCGCATCAACCGGGAGCGGAAAGAGGCACAGCCGTGAAGCGCGGACCGGTTCGTACCTCGCGCATCATCGCGCCGCTGCTGTTGAGCGCGGCGCTGTTCATCCTCTACTGGGTGGTCAAGCTGGAGCCGGGCCTCTTCTTCAAGAAGCCCGATCTCCGCGAAGACATCTTCGGCAAAGACCTCAAGGGTCTGCTCTTCGTCGCCTGGGTGCCGCTGATCTTCGTCTTCGTCCGTGTCATCGACCTCCTGGCGTTCGACCTCATCATCGCGCGGCGGAAGAACGTGAACGCCCCGCTGCTGCTGCGGCAGATGGTCGGCATCGCCGGCTACTTCCTGCTCTTCGGCTGGACGTTCTCCGTCATCTTCGGCACTTCGCTCACCACCCTGCTGACGACGACCACGGTCCTCGCCGCGGTCATCGGTCTCGCATTGCAGGACACCCTGGGCAATCTCTTCGCCGGCATCGCCATCCACCTCGAGGATGCGTTCGACGTCGGCGACGTGTTGCACTCCGGCGAGTTCATCGGAGTCGTGGAAGGGGTGACGTGGCGCGCCACGCGGCTTCGCGCGTTCAACAACCAGGTGATCATCCTCCCGAACTCGCAGATGGCGAAGGACCGCATCGAGGTCTATCCGCGCAACAACCTCAACGCGCGCGTGCTGCAGCTCGGCGTCGACTATCACACCCAGCCGGCCACGGTGATCGACGTCCTCACCCAGGCCGCCGCGCACATCGACGGCATCGCCCGAGAGATGCCGGTGATCGGACGGGTCGCCGCCTTCGGCGACTCCGCAGTCACCTACGAGGTGAAGTACTGGACGCGCGATTACTCGATGCGCGACCGCATCGACTCGGAGATCCGCAAGGCGGTCTGGTACGCGTTCCAGCGCAACGAGATCCAGTTCGGCTTTCCGGTCCGCGCGTATGCGCCATATACGCCGCCGAAACCGCAGACGAACATCACGCCGGAGCAGATCGTGGAGCGCCTGCGCGAGGTGAAGATTTTCCAGCCACTTTCGGACGAGGCGCGCGAGGCGCTGGCGAAGGCGGCACGCGTGCATTCGTATTCGAAAGGGGAGTCGATTCTCCGCCTCGGCGCCGCCGGCGATTCGATGTTCGTCGTCCACGACGGCACGGTGTCGGTGCGCATCAGCGACGATTCGCCGATCGGCTGGCACGAGGTGGCGGAGCTCGGCTCCGGCTCCGTGTTCGGCGAGATGGCGCTGCTGACCGGCGAGGCGCGCGCGGCGGACGTCGCCTCCTCGACGGACGTCGTCGCCTTCGAGATCAGCAAGGACGCCCTCGGGCCGATCCTCCGCGATCATCCCGAGCTGGCCAAGGCGATCTCCGAAAAAGTAATGGAGCGCCGCGACCGCCTCGACGAGCTCCGCGCCTCGAACGTCGAGGAAGAGGAGCAGACGCTCCTCTCGCGAATCCGCAACTACTTCGGGCTATGAAGCGCCTGCTCATCGTCGAGGACAAGGCCTCGCTCGCACAGATGTTGCGCGAGGCCGTGCAGTCGGACGGATTCGAGGCCGACGTCGCGGCGAACGGCAACGAGGCAATCCGCCGCCTCTCGGAAGGGCATCGCTACGTCGCCGTGCTGACCGACCTGCGGATTCCGGGCGCGGACGGCATCGCGGTCCTGCGGCAGTCGCGCGAGTCCGATCCCGAATGCCCGGTGATCGTGATGACGGCGTTCGGCACGATCGAGAACGCGGTCGAGGCGATGAAGCTCGGCGCATTCGATTTCATTCAGAAGCCGATCGACGTCGATCACCTGCTCGTGCTGCTGCGCCGTTGCCAGGAACATCGCGAGCTTCGCTTCGAGAACCTGCTGCTGAAGGAAGAGTTCCGCGCGCGCCACGGACTGCCGGAGATCATCGGCGACTCGCCGCGCATCGTCGAAGTGTCGCAGGCGATCCAACGCGTGGCGCCGACCGATTCGACCGTGATGCTGCAGGGCGAGTCGGGGACGGGGAAGGAGCTCTTCGCCCGCGCGATCCATCAGTTGTCGCCGCGCCGCAACAAGCCGTTCGTGGCCATCAACTGCGCGGCGATCCCCGACACGCTGATCGAGAACGAGCTGTTCGGCCACGAGAAGGGCGCGTTCACCAGCGCGACGTCGCGGCAGATCGGCAAGTTCGAGATGGCGGACGGCGGCACGATCTTCCTCGACGAGATCGGCGAGCTCGCCCACGGCGTGCAATCGAAAGTACTCCGCGTGCTGCAGGAGCGGCGCTTCGAGCGGATCGGCGGCACGGTGACGATCGACGTCGATGTCCGCATCGTCGTGGCCACGAATCGCAACCTGACGGAAGAGGTGAAGCACGGCCGCTTCCGCGAAGATCTCTTCTTCCGCATCAACGTCTTCCCCATCACGCTGCCGCCGCTGCGCGCGCGCAAGGACGACCTCGACGCGCTGACCACCTTCTTCCTGCAGCGGCTCTCGCGCGACCTCGGCAAGCCGTCGCTGCGCGTGAGCGACGACGCGCGCTCCGCGCTGCGTGAGCACGACTGGCCGGGCAACATCCGCGAACTGGAGAACGCGCTGGAGCGCGCCGCGATCCTCTGCGAGCGCAACACGATCGAGCCGCGCGACCTCGGCGTCGGCGCGCCGTCGGACGACTCTCTGCGCGATGCGCTCGACCTCAGCGGCACGCTGGCCGAGGCGACGGAGCGCGCCTCGCGGAAGATCGAGCGATTGAAGCTGATCGACGCGCTGCAGCGGACGAGCTCACGCGCCGAGGCGGCGGAGATGCTCGGCATCGCGGTGCGAACGCTCGCGTCGAAGTTGAAGGAACACGGTCTTGATTCCGACCTCGGCTGATGTCGTCGCGTTTCTCAACGCCGAATTCGAGAAGGCGCAGTTGCCGTATCGGGTCGAACAGATCGCCGTGCTGCCGTATGTGAATCCGATGTGGCTGGCGAACTGGGATGTGCCGCAGCTCACGGATGCCCCGGAGCGCGACGCGATCGAGGCGATCATCCGCGAGGCGCGCTGGCAGTTCCCGCAGGTGCTCGAGGCGTGATCGCGTAAGCGACGTCGCCATCAGGAAAACGGGCGAGCTCCTTCAGCCGCCAGCTGCGCACGCTCTCCGCTGCCGCGGGATGGACGATGACGACGGTCGCGCCGTTCCGTTCGATCAGATCGAGCATCGCGTCATCGTACGGATGCTTCTTCAGCATGTCGTGCAGCGGCGGATCGAAGCCGGAGACGCCGTTCATGATGGGCACGCGATGCGTCGTGGACGCCAGCACGTATCCCGCCTCGGTCTCGTTCCAGCCGATCGGCAGCTCGATCGCGCACGCCGGTTGCGTCTTCGCCAGCCACGCGTACACCGGCGGGAACTGCGCCGGCACGTGCTGCCACGTGAAGCGCGGTATGACTTCGACGATGCTGAGCGCGAGCAGCGCGAGGCGCAGGCGAGGAAGTTTTGCGGCGCCGATCGCCATCCAGATCGCCAGTCCGCAGTACGCGATGATCGCCCACCGCGCCGGCGTGCGCGTCGCGCGAAACGGTTCGATCAATCGAAAGAGAAACGAGTGCAGGAACGAGTGCTCGCCGAATGAGCCGATGAACCCGATCGCGATCCAGATCGAAGCGACCCATCGCTCCGCGTGCACCACGTGCTCGCGCCACGGCAGCGCGGCGATGAGGAAGATGACGGCGAGCATGAAGGGGACGTCCGACTTGTGCCATCGCACGAGGATGCAACCGGCGATCGCGCAGACGATGGCGATGATCGCCAGCGCGCGCTTCGGTTTCCACAATGTGAAGTGGTGTGGCCACGCCGCGAATGCAAACAACGCGATCGCCAGCACGCCCGGAAACAGATGCCGCTCCTGGTGCCCCTCCCGCCACCCGTACAGCAGACTCGCCGGCGACGCCGTCACCCAATCGCCCCACGTCGCCGACCCGCCCATCGACTCCCTCGACGTCCTGCTCATCCGGTACGTCTTCGATACGACCTGATACGGAATCAGGAACGGCAGCAGCACGAGTCCCGCAACGACGAGCGCGATCACCAGCCGCCGGTTCACGATGCGCAGGAACGCGATCGTCACCGCAACCGCGAACGCGGTGAACATCAGCCAATAGATGTTCGTCAGTCCGTTCATCACGAACGCCGCGGCGAACAGCGCCGCGTGTTTCACCGAGCCGGTTCGATGGAAGAGGAGCAGCGCGGCGAGCGTCAGCGGAATCCATCCGCTGGCGATGATCTGCACGTGCGAGAGGTGATCGAACTTGAACGAGACGAACGCGAAGAAAACGCCGGCGATCAGCGATGCGATCGTGTCTCCCGTGACCACTCGCGCCAGGACGAACGCGCCGTAGCCCGCGAGCGCGAACGACAGGAGGATCGCGATGTTGTAGACGGCGACGGCGCCGAGTCCGGCGAGATGGAACGGCAGCACGAGCAACGCGACGCCGGTCATGTGCTCGCTGAACGCCAGCGGAAACTTCGCCGGATGAAAGATCGGTGCATCGAACAGGCGCAGCGGCGCGTGCGTGAGGGCGTGGCAGTTCCAGTCGATGATCCACGCGTTGAGCAGCGGATCGCCGTGATCGGCGACGGCAGTGTGGAGCTGGATGGCGAGCGGCCACGTGAGGGCGATTGCGAGGAGCAGGAAGAAGCCGAATGCCGTGACGTGCTTCATCGGATGCCGAGCAATCGCATCACGTAATTCGCGATCGCCGTCTGCGGCAGCGACTCCAGCGTCTCGCGCGCCGTGCCGCGTCCCCACGCGATCAGCACCGTGTCGAGCTCGCGGTGCGTGTTCAGGCCACCGTGCTGTCCGCGCACGTCCGACGCCGTGAACGGCTCTCCGTCGCGCGCGGTCATGGCGAAACGCGGATAGGCGATCGCGGTGATGTCGTAATCGCGCGTCACCTGCTCGAAGACCTTCGTGCTGTCAGTTGCGGTCAGGTTCTGCAGGAAGTCGATCAGCGCCGCCGTGTCGTCGGGCGCGCCGGCGCGCGAGAGCATCACGACATTGCCGCTCGGGTACGCACTCCAGCGCGGCGCGAAGCCGGCGTTGGCGAGAATGCGATTGATGTGCACGTCGGTCTCGATGCGCGCCACGCCGTGGTCTCCGACCACGACCAGCGCGTCGCGCGCCGGATCGATCGCGTTCGACAGCGTGGCGATGGCGCGGTCGGCATCGGCGATCGCATACGCCACCGCCGGCTCGTCGACGCCGCGCAGGTGGTGCTCCGTCGCGTCGACGATCGGTTGATACGCGAGCAGCAGGTCGAACGGCATGCGGCGGATGGAGAGTGTCGTCGCGCGCGTGAGGAACGACGAGAGCCGATCGGTCTGCTCCAGGAACGTCTGCCGGTCGGCGAGGCGGTCATCGGGGGTGCCGGGCCAGAAGCCCGCTTCGTCGTCGATCATCCGCACGTAGCTGGCCGGCAGTCCTTCGTTGCGATTGACCGCGCCGAGGTAGAGCGTCGCGCTGTTCAGCGCGGGATCGAAGGTCAGCAGCTTCGACCAGGAACCGTACAACCCATCGGCGAATCGCGTCGAGACGGAGAACCAGCGCTGCGCATCGAGCGGCGTCTCGGTTCCCGCGTGCTCGACGTAGAACGCGTCGTAATTGCTGCGGCGATCGTCGGTCGTGTCGTAGGCGACGAGGTCGAGCTCCTCCCGCCCTTCCCTCGGGATCTCCTGATCGATGCGCGTCCGCATCACCGGACTGAACGACGCGTGTCGCGGCTGCGGTCTGCTCCATCCTGGCGGCACCCACTCCGGATGAAAGTCGTTTTTCGTGAGCTGCACGACGCGCGCGGGGACGACGTGCGTGGTCCAGATGAGGCCCCAGTCGGGCGTGCGCCGCGGCGATTTCGCGTCGACGGTCGGGAAGAGCACCGACCCGACGCGCTTGCCGGCCGCGCGCGCGTTGTCGATCAGCGTCGGCGCCTTGATCTCCGCGTCCATCCCTTTCATCGCTTGACCGGCCGGCGTGCCGGGCTCGTGGAAGAGGTTGGAGAGGATGCCGGTGTGATCGCGATCGGCGCCCGTGAGGATGGTCGCATGCGTCGTCGACGTCACGCTCGGCACCATCGGCACGACGCGCGCGTACGTCCCCTCGGTCGCGAGATGCGTGATCGCCGCCGGCCGTTGTGCCTCGACGTCGTCCGCACCGAGGCCGTCGAACGAGACGAGGATCACGCGCGCCGCCGCGGCGATCGTGCGCGGCTCGGGCGGGGGAGGGGGTGGTGTTCTCGGTGCGGGAGTTGGCGCTGCCGCGCATCCGCACAGCAGCGCAAGCAGGAGGAATTGTTTCATTTGCCGAGGGACTTGAGGACGCGGTCGCGGTACTCCTTCGCCTTCGCGTTCGCGGCCGTGACGTCGACCGTGCGCACGTGGCGATCCTTCATCAGGATCTTGCCGTCGCAGATCGTCGCGGTCACCGCGCTGCCCGAGGCGGCGTAGACGATCGCCGACTCGACGGAGTAGACCGGCTGCGATCTCGATTGACTGAGATCGATCACGATCACGTCTGCGCGCTTCCCTTCCTCGATCGTGCCGATCTTGTCGGCGAGTCCGAGGACGCGCGCGCCGCCGATGGTCGCCATCTCCAGCACATCGCGCGCGCTGAGTGCCTTCGGATCCATCCTGCCGATCTTCTGCAGGCGCGCGGCCGATGCCGCTTCTTCGACCATGTCGAGGTTGTTGTTCGAGCCGGCGGGGCCGTCGGTGCCGAGGCCGACGTTCATGCCGCCCTTGCGCATGTCGACGACCGGCGCGATGCCGGAGGCGAGCATCATGTTGCTCTCCGGGCAATGCGCTACGCCGGTGCCGCGCTGCGCGAAGGTCTTGATCTCATCGGCGGTCAGCCAGACGCCATGCGCGGCGACGACGTCCTTACCGAGGAAGCCGATCGAATCGAGATAGGCGCCGGGCGTCATACCGTCGGCTTTCTTCGCCACGTCGGCGAGCTCGTTCTTCGTCTCGCTCACGTGAATGAGGATCGGGATTCCGAGCTCCGTGGCGAGCTTGCGCACTTCGATGAGGTGCTCGCGCGAGACGGTGTACGGCGCGTGCGGCGCGATGGCGGGCGTGATGAGCGAGTCGCCTTTCCACTCCTTCGCGTACTTGCGCACGTAGGCCATCGCCTCAGGCCAGGTCTTGTTGTCGGGGACGGGGAAGTCGATGACCGTTTCGCCGAGGACGCCGCGGAGGCCGGCCTTCTTCGTCTCGCGCGCGATGTCGGACTCGAAGTAGTACATGTCGGCGAACGTCGTCGTCCCCGACTGGATCATCTCCGCCGCGGCGAGCCGCGTTCCCCACGTCACGAAGTCGGCGGTCACGTTCTTCGCCTCGGCTGGGAAGATGTAGTGCTGCAGCCAGTCCATCAGATCGAGGTCGTCGGCGATGCCGCGGAAGAGCGTCATCGGGACATGCGTGTGCGCGTTCACGAAGCCGGGGAGGATCGCGCCGCTGGTTTGGATCGTCGACTTGCCGCCGTACTTCTTCGCGATGTCGGCAGCCTTGCCGACGGCGACGATCCTGCCGCCGTCGATGGCCACGGCGCCGTGATCGATGTTCGGTCCGGCCATGGTCAGGACGGTGCCCCCAGTGATGACGATGTCGACCTGTTTCTGGGCGGCGAGGGCGGTGGTGGAGAGAAGGGCGAGAAGGAGCGCGATCAGAGCGCGACGCACGGACTATTCCTCCAGAGAGAAGTAGAAGGGGTGGGGAAAGAGCTCGGCGAGCTTGTAGTCAACACGTTGACCTTTGAGCCCGGCCAGCGTGACCTCGATGTCGCCGCAGTACTCCCACATCAACTGCCGGCACGGCCCGCACGGCGTTCCCGGCTCCTCGCTCTGCGTCACGACGACGATGGCGTCGAACTCCCGCTCCCCCGCCGCGAGCGCCGAAAGAAGCGCCACACGCTCCGCGCAGACCGTCAGGCCGTACGTGCAGTTCTCCACGTTGCAGCCGTGAAAAACCTTCCCCGCTTTGGTGCGCAGCGCAGCGCCGACTTTGAACTTCGAGAAGGGAGCTACCGCGTTCTCGCGAGCCTTAATCGCTTCCTGGATCAGTGTGTTGTCGATCATGGGAAGGGGTACGTTAACATAAGGTCATGGGTGCGCACGCTACGTACGAAGACGTGCTCAACGTGCCCGAGCAATCGACCTCAGTTGCATCTGGGCCTCACCGCCTGCTCCGTAACTCCGCCCCCACTTCCTCCCACCCGAGCCCCTCATCCACCATCAGCACCGACAGGTGATAGACGAGATCGGCGATCTCGCTGACCAGGCGCTCGCGTCCCTGGCCCTTCGCGGCAATCACGACTTCGGTCGCTTCTTCGCCGATCTTCTTCAGGATTTTGTCGCGGCCTTCGTTGAAGAGGTACGCGCTGTACGAGCCTTCGGGGCGTTCGTCGTAGCGGGAGCGGAGGACGCGCATGAGGGTGTCGAGGTCGAGAGCGGGTGGGGGGACGTCGGGGAAGCAGGAGCTCGCGCCGGTGTGGCAGGCGGGGCCCGCGGGCTCGACGGTGACGACGAGAGCGTCGCGATCGCAATCGGGGGCGATGTTGACGACGCGCTGCGTGTTGCCGGAGGTCGCGCCCTTGTGCCACAGCTCCTGGCGGGAGCGCGACCAGAACCAGGTCTCGCCACTCTCGATCGTGCGCCGCAGCGACTCCTCGTTCATGTACGCGAGCGTCAACACGGCGCCCGACTTCGCGTCGCGCACGATCGCCGGAATCAGGCCATCCGTGAATTTCAGGTCGTTCATCGCACCGGAATCCCTTCCTCCGACAGATATCGTTTGACGTCGCCGACGGTCAGCACGCGATCGTGAAAGAGCGATGCGGCGAGCACCACGCGCGCGCCGCCGCTTTCGATCGCATCGCGGAAATCCTCGAGACGGCCCGCGCCGCCGGAGGCGATCACGCCGATCTTCAGCACGCTGGTCACGGCGCGCAGTAGTTGGATGTCGAAGCCCGCGCCGGTGCCGTCGCGATTCACTGATGTCAGCAGAATCTCGCCTGCGCCAAGCGCCTCCGCGCGACGGCACCATTCGACCGCGTCGATGGCGCCTTCTTCTTTTCCGCTGCGCACCATCACCCGCCCGTCCTTCGCGTCGCACGACAGCACGACCGCCTGCACGCCGAACTCGTTCGCGCAATCGGCGATGAGCTGTGGGGTGCGCAGCGCCGCGGTGTTGATCGCCACGCGATCGGCGCCCGCGCGCAGCATCGCGCGGAAATCATCGACCGTGCGGATGCCGCCGCCGACAGTCAATGGAATGAACAGTGAGTCGGCGACGCGCCGCACGGTGTCGAGCGCGGTCTGGCGATTGGCGTCGGTCGCGGAGATGTCGAGGATGACGATCTCGTCCGCCCCTTCCTCTTCGTAACGCCGCGCGCATTCGACCGGATCGCCGGCGTCGCGGATGTTGACGAAGTTCACGCCCTTGACCACGCGTCCGTCGCGCACGTCGAGGCAGGGGATGACGCGTTCCGGAATGGAGTTCGGCATCGCCACGCGCACGAGCGCATCGGCGAGGTCGATGCGCCGTTCGAGAAGCGCTTTGCCGATGACGCATCCACTGATGTTGCGATGGCGCGCGAGCGAGACGACGTCGCTGACCGTCGACACGCCGCCTGAGGCGATGATGCGGATGGCGGACAGTTTCGCGATCTCGCTATAGAGCCGGAACGACGGGCCGCGCAGCGCTCCGTCGTGCGAGATGTCGGTGACCAGCGTCTCAGGAATGCCGAGCGTCCCGAGTCGGGCGAAGACATCTTCGATCGACGTCGTGGCGTCGCGCTCCCATCCTGCGACGCGGATCACGCCGTTGCGGATGTCGACCGCTGGCACGATCCGCTTTGCGCCGAACGTATCGACGAGCGACGCGAGCAGCGCCGGCGAGTCGGCGGCGATGGTGCCGACGACGATTCGTTCCGCGCCACAGTCGAACCAGCGCCGCGCGTCGTCGATGGAACGGATCCCGCCGCCGACCTGCACGATCAGATCGCGTTGCGCGAGCCGTTCGACGATCCGTGTCTCCACCGGCCGTCCGCTGCGCGAGGCCTCGAGGTCGACGACGTGCAGCCGCGTCCCGCGCGGCACGTCGAGCGAGGCCAGCACCGCCTCCGGTTCGCCGTATACCTTCGCCGTGTTGAAGTCGCCGTGCGTCAGGCGGACGACGCGGCCCGCAAGCAGATCGAGCGAGGGGATCACTTCCATGCGATGAAGTTCCTCAGCACCTGCAGGCCCGCGGTCGACGATTTCTCCGGATGGAACTGCACGCCGAACACGCGTCCGTTCTGTACGGCCGCGGTGAACGGACCGCCGTAGTCGGCGCGCGCGATCTCGTCGTGGGCGTTCGACGCCGCGTACGAATTGACGAAGTAGAAGACGCCGTTCTCCACTCCCTCGAACAGAGGGCCGCACGCGGCGACGCGGTTCCAGCCGATCTGCGGCACGGGCAGGCGTCCTTCGAATTTGCGCACTTCGCCGGCGATCAATCCGAGACCGCGCGTGGTCCCCATTTCGTAAGAGACGTCGAAGAGGAGCTGGTGTCCGACGCAGATGCCGAGGAGCGAAGCGCCGCCGCTGACCGCATCGCGGATCGCGGAGTCGATGCGATTCTCGATCAGCCAGCGCATCGCGACGGCGAAACTGCCGACGCCGGGAAGGACCAGTTTGTCCGCGCGCGCGATTGCGCCGGGATCGCTCGTGATCTGCAGCTCGGCGCCAGCGGCGCGGAGTGCGCGCGCGATGTTCGCGGTGTTCGCGACGGGGGAGTCGATGAGAATCAGATGACCCCCTTCGTGCTCGGGATGTCGCTCGACACCACCGCCTTCGCCTCGCGCACCGCGATGGCGAACGCCTTGAAGATCGCCTCGGCGGCGTGGTGTCCGTTCCGCCCGCGGATCAGATCGACGTGCACGTTGCAGCCGCATTTGTTCGCGAACGACTTGAAGAACTCCTCGACGAGCGCGAACGGAAAGTCTTTGTGGATGAGCAGCATCTCGCGATCGAGCGGCACCTCGAACACGAGGAATGGACGTCCGGAGAAGTCCACGACCACGCGGGCGAGTGCTTCGTCGAGCGGCACGTAGGCGTGACCGAAGCGGCGAATGCCGCGCTTGTCGCCGAGCGCGTTGGCGAACGCCTCGCCGAGGACGAGGCCGACGTCTTCGACCGTGTGGTGGTAGTCGATGTGCGTGTCGCCGGCGGCGACGATGTTGAGATCGACGCGCGCGTGACGGGCGATCGCGTCGAGCATGTGCGAGAGGAAGCCGATCGGCGTGTCGATCTTCGACGCGCCCGTGCCGTCGAGGTTGACCTCCACGCTGACGGACGTTTCTTTCGTCGAGCGGCTGAGTGTTGCGGTTCTCATGTGAGCTCTCCCATGGCATCGAGGAATCGATCGTTCTGCTCGCGCGATCCGATCGATACGCGCAGGCACTTCGCCAGCCGCGGATAGGCCGATACGTCGCGCACGAGGATGCCGCGCGCGCAGAGCTCTTCGAACAGCGGTCGTTCCGTTCGGAACGTGATGAAGTTGGCCGCGGTCGGGAAGACGGTGATGCGTGGAATCGCGCGCAGCGCCGCGTTCACGCGCGCACGCTCGCTAATGATCGCCGCGACGTTGCGGTCGCGCACGTCGCGGTTCCCGAGCGCGATCTCGGCGATCGCCTCGCTGATGATGTTCAGACTGTACGGCAGCTTCACCTTGCGGATCTCGCGGCAGTTCGCCGTGGTCGAGGCGAGCCAGCCGACGCGCAGCGCGGCGAGGCCCCACGCCTTCGAGAAGGTCGAGAAGGTGACGAGGCGATCATCGAGCGGCGGCAACTCATCGTTCGCGAAGTCGCCGTACGCGCGGTCGAACAACACTGTTGCACCCGTCGAGAGTAGCTTCTCCAAACCGCCGCGCGGCAGCACGCCACCGGTCGGATTGTTCGGCGAGCAGACGATCACGATCGCGCCCTGATACTCGCTGATCGCGTTGAGCATTGCGTCGAGCGGGAGAAATCCGGAGTCGGGATCGAACTCGATCGGCACCGGCAGTCCGCCGGCGATCGTCACCAGCTTTTCGTACAACGTGAACGTCGGACGCGGAAACACGACCGGCGTGCCGGGACCGACGAACGCGCCGATCGCGGCGGCGAGCAATTCGTTCGAGCCGTTTCCGACGAGGATGTTGTCCGGCGTGAAGCCATACGCGGTCGCAATCGCACTGCGCAGCGAGATCGATTCGAAATCGGGATAGATGTTCCACGACCGTTTCGCAACGCGCTCCAGCACCTGCTGCTTCAGCTCCGCGGGAAAGTCGAACGGTGATTCGTTCTGATTGAGCTTCACCTCGGCCGAGCGGAGCTCGAGCGTGTACGCGGTCATGCGCGCCACATCGCTGCGCACGCTCATGCCGTCACCCCGCATCGCAGGCCGACCGATCGCGCGTGATTCGGCAGCCCTTCGAAATTCGCCAGCGCCATGGCTTTCGCGCCGATCGTCTCCAGATCGCGCTCGCCGACGACCACGATGTTCGAGCGCTTCACAAAGTCGTAGACGCCGAGCGGCGAGAAGAAGCGCGCGCTGCCGGCGGTGGGGAGAACGTGATTCGAGCCGACGATGTAGTCGCCGAGGGCGGGGGCGGAGGTCGAGCCGATGTAGATCGCGCCGCAGTTGTCGGCGCGCTCCGCGATCGCGAGCGCATCGCGTGCGACGATCGAGAGGTGCTCGGGCGCGATGCGGTTCACGACGGCAATGGCGTCGTCGATCGAGCGCGTGCGCAGGACGAGCGACTGGTTCTCCGGCACCACCGGCTCCTTCGCGTCGCCGAGGAGGATGCAGACGACCGCGGAGTCGGGGCCGTGCTCCGCCTGCGCGGCGAGATCGGCGGCGACGAGCTCGGGATCGCTCGTCTCGTCGGCGACAACCACCAGCTCGGTCGGACCGGCGGTCATGTCGATGCCGACTTCGCCGATCAGACGCGCCTTTGCCGCGGTGACGTACTGGTTGCCGGGGCCGACGATCTTGTCGACGCGCTCGAGTGACTCCGTGCCGAGGGCGAGGGCGGCGATCGCGCTTGCGCCGCCGGCGCGGTAGATCTCGCGGATGCCGAGCTTGCGGCAGGCGTACTGCAGCTCCGGCCGTTCCGCGGCGGCGGCGGTCGTGGCGACGACGATCTGCGGCACGCCGGCGATGCGCGCCGGCACCGCGGTCATGATCAGCGTCGAGACGTAGACCGCCCGCCCGCCCGGCACGTAGACACCGACGCGGCGCAGCGCGCGGACGCGATGCAGCACTTCGGTGTCGCCCGACGTCCAGCGGTAGGTCTTGGGGAGCTGGTCGAGGTGGAACGAGGCGACGCGCGAGATCGCGGTGTCGATGGCCGCGGCGATCTCGGGATCGACGCCCTCACCCGGCGCTGCGGCGGGAGAGGGGAGCATCTTGATTTCGTTCGGGGCGAAGTTGACGCCGTCGAATTTCGCGATCTGCGCGGCGACGTACGCGTCGCCCTGCGCGCGGACGCCGGCGATGGTCTCGTCGGCTACGCACAGCGCGCGCTCGTTGCTCTCGCCGCGGCGCGATTCGAGCTCGCGGAGCGCGGCTTCGGCCTCAGGCGATCCGAGAAACAGCGGTTGCATTCTTTGCCTCCAGTGCGTTTTCGATCCGTCCGATGAGCTGGCGGATCCGTGTGGTTTCGGTCCGATACGCGTTCTTGCCGATGATCAGGCGAGGGGAGATCTCGGCAACCACGTCCTGTAGCTCGAGCTTGTGCACGCGCACCGTCTCGCCGGTCTCCACGAGATCGATCACGTGCGAGGTGAGATTGAGCACCGCCGCCAGCTCGACCGATCCGCCGAGCGGGATGACTTCGGCGCGCACGCCGCGCTGCTCCAGCCACTGGCGCGCGATGCGCGGATACTTCGTCGCGATCTTCGTGAGCGGCGGCGCGCCGGGCGCGGCGATGAGCATCAGCCGGCAGCGGCCGAAGTCGAGCTCCACCGGCTGATACGCGCTGCAGTTGTGCTCGAGGATCTGATCGAGTCCGGCGACGCCAACGTCCGCGGCGCCGTGCTCGACGTAGACCGGCACGTCGCAGTCCTTCACGAAAATCCATTCGATGCCGCCGCGCTGAAAGACGAGGCGGCGCGTGCGGAGGTCGCTCTCCGCCGGCGTGTCGAATCCCGCCGCCGCGAAGAGCTCGAGCGTGCGGTCCTGCAAACGTCCTTTGGGTATCGCTATGCGCATGGTCAGTCCAGATCGTCGATGGTGAAGGTGAAGCCGGCGGCGGCGGCCGGCGTGCCGAAGCGTTGATAGACGTCGTCGTATCGCCCGCCCTGGGCGATCGCTTTGCGTGAGTCGGGGCCGAAGAGGCGGAAGCGGATACCCGTGTAGTAGCCGGTGTCTTCGTCGAGGTCGTCGAGGTGCAGCGCGAACGTCGACGGATCGAGCGCCGCGGCGACGCTCTCCAGCCGCGCGGAAATTTCGGGAGTGAGCCTGCGCGCGATGTCGGCCGGCGCGAGCGCGCGTTTCGTGGCGACCGCGCGCCGCTCTTCATCGCTCAGCAGTGCGGCGATCGAGGTGTCGTTGTAGACGACGCGCGGCTGGATGCCGAACTCGCGCGCGATCTTCACCGCGAGGTTCATCACCTCGACGTCGGCGTCGAGCGACGGATCGCCGACCAGCTCCGCGCCGATCTGGAAGAGCTCGCGATTGACGCCGAGGCGCGAGGCATCACAGCGGATGACATCGCCGCGGTAGAAGATCCGCAGCGGCATTTGCGATGCATCGAGCGCCGGCGCCAGCGCGCGGGCGACCATCGGCGTGAAGTCGGATCGGATGGCGACGAGATCGCCCTCGCGGTCGACGAAGCGATAGCTCGATCGGGAGTTTTCGCGCGACAGGATCGACGCGTACGGGTCGACGTAATCGATGATCGGCAGGACGACCTCGGCGAAGCCGGCGTCCTCGAGGATGTTCACGAAGCGGGACTCGATGCGCTTGCGCCGCGCCGTCTCTTCGATCAGCAGCGGCCTGACGCCCGTCGGGTATCGCAATTTTTTCTCGACCAAACAAAAACCTCCTCCCCGGGTTCGGAGAGGAGGTCGAGTCAGTCGTTGGCTTGGTCTGGCCGGCGCCCCTCCGATTCGGGGCGCGTACAGTTCGCCCCTACATCACGTGGTGATGGTGGTGATGCAGGGTGCGGACGTTGCCAGTTGCGTTCATAAAGCTCGGGGAGCCTATCACGGAACGGAAACCGGGGCGATGTCGGTGTATTCCTTTGCCTCGGCCATCACCTTGAACGTCTTCGTCGTACGCGGCGTCGTGACCTTCAGGTTGTACGTGCCCGGCGCGACGCCGTCGATCCGGAACATCCCCTGCCTGTCGGTGTAGACCGTAGGTCCTTCGGTATCAGCGTTCAGCAGCGTGACGCTGACGCTCGGATAGGGCGTTGCTCCGTCCGCTCCGACGACGCGGCCACGGACATTCGTCGCGGCGGCGATGGCCGTGGTTGTGATGAGCGTCAACGTCAATAGTGACAGTGCGATTTTGCGAATCATGACCGGCCTCCTTCGGCGATCTGTACGGGTTGTGTTGGTTGATACGGCGGCGATTTCTTGAAGATGACGGGTTGGGCCAGCTCGATGCCGCCGTTCTCGTTCTTCTTCGCTACCTTGTCGAGATAGACCGGGACCGAGTCGTAACCCTCGGCGGTGAAGACGAGGACCGGCAGCCTTCCGTCGTCCATCTCGAGCTCGAAGTCGCGCGCGCCGACGGTGCGGAACGCGGGCGGATGGACGTCGCAGGTGACCACCGGCGGACGTTCGCCGTCGGGGAACTGCAGCGTTCCGTGGACGTGCAGCGAGGTCGGTTTATCGATGCTGTTCGCGAAGAACGTCGCCACGAAAACGGTCAGCGCGACGTAGCCGCCGAACGCGCCGCCGAGGGAGACGTTCAGTCCCGCCAGCGGCCCTTTGACCACGGCACGCGACGGCAGAAGCTTGAACAGCAGGAATGCCGGGATGAGCGGCAACATGACGATAGCGGTGAGCACAAGGAGTTCGTTCATCGGACCACCTCTCTTCCTTATTGCTCTGTAGTGACGGATCGGCGGAGAACGTTTCACGCTACACGATGCGGCAATCGGGATGAGCACGCGACCATTCGAGAAGCCGCTCCGCGATCACGGCACGATGCGGGCCGCACACGAGATCGCGCTGGAGGCATGAGTCTGCGAGTCCGCTATCGTG
>Ga0193696_1000264_pt1 | contig 19858 bp, 14 predicted proteins | sample L3m1metaG_FD_145074 | JGI IMG/M metagenome (GOLD analysis project Ga0193696, IMG submission 145074) | Soil microbial communities from a riparian zone of the East river system, Colorado, United States - L3m1 | ecosystem: Environmental > Terrestrial > Soil > Riparian zone | place: USA: East River... | reverse complement strand
GACGTCAGGCGCGGCCCCAATCCTGATCGACTTCGAAGGCACGCCGCAGATGGTGTTTCTCGCCGGCGGGACGGTGACCGCGTTGAATCCGGACAACGGCGAGATTCTCTGGTCGCATCCGCACGATCCGGGCAACGATCTCAACTGCGCGACGCCGATCTGGGGCAGCGACAACGTCCTGTTCGTGTCGTCGGCGTATCGGGCCGGCAGCCGCGCGATCCAGCTCACACGACGGGGGACGGCGACCATCCCCGAAGAGTTGTGGTTCACCAACCGCGTGCGATTCATGTTCCTCAACCCGGTGCGGATCGGTGATTTCATCTACGGCACGACCGGTGACTTTGGTCCCTCGTTTCTCACCGCATTGCACATCAAGACCGGTCAGTCCGCGTGGCAGCATCGTGGCTTCAGCCGCGCCAGTCTGCTGCAGGCGGGAGACAAGACGATCATCATGGACGAGGACGGCGATCTCGCGCTGACGCGATTGACGCCCGAGGGCGCGACGATTCTCTCGCGGGCGAAGATCTTCGATACCACGGCATGGACGGCGCCGACCCTGGTGGGCACGACGCTGTACGCGCGCGATCGGGAAAAGATTGTCGCGCTGGATCTCGGCGCGACCGGAGCGCAAGCGCAAGGCATGCGACAAGCGCAAGGGGTACAACGCACCGCCTCACCCGCCCCGCCGGCTTCACCGGCCCCACCAAGTTCACCGGCGTCGGCCCTCATGAGCGGCAGCTGGAGGCTCGATACGGCGGCGAGCCGTGTGGACCCCGCGGCAGGGCTCGCGGGCCTGATTGGTGCCGGCGCGCCGCCAATGCTGTACATCACTCAGCCCACCAACGGCACCCTCATTGTCGAGAGCCCGATCAACGAGAGCCACGTTCGGATCTATCGCCCTGGCGTCAGAACGCAGACACCGGTGGGCCAGGGCGGCACGATCGCCATGACATCCGCGTGGGGCCCGCGGACGCTGACGAGCGAAGGGACAGCGGTGACCGCCGCCGGCGCGTCTGCGAATGTGCAAGAAACCTATTCGGTGAGCGCGGACGGCAAGACGTTGACGATCGAGGTGAAGACGACCGCGCTCGACGCCAAGAGCAGCACGCTGAAGTACACGCGAATCACCGATGTCGGTCCGTGCGAATCGTGGCCGACGCCCTGCAAACGGTTCTAGCAGCCCGTGGTGCAACTCCATCTGCATTCGAACGGCGATGCATCCCCGCTGGCGGCGTTGCTCCTCCCTCAAATATTCCCGATATTCTCAGTCGTCGCGCCTTGCCACCGGGGCGCCTCGCCGTTCTCGGTGCGACGATGGACTTGCACCATGGGCTGCTAGCTATTGTCGCCGTCGAGAAGGCCTCCCAGCCCGCCGAGGATGGAACCTTCTTCACGCCCGCCGCGGCCAATGCCAGGCACGGCGGCGATAATCCGATTGGCCAGCCGGCTGAGGGGCAACGACTGCAACCACACACGCCCAGGACCGCGCAGTGTCGCGAAGAACAAGCCCTCGCCGCCGAACAGCGCCGATTTGATCTTGCCGACGTATTGAATGTCGTACTGGACCGAGGGCTGAAACGCCACGATGCAACCGGTGTCGACGCGAATCACTTCGCCGGCCGCAAGGGTCCGTTCCTGCAAGGTGCCGCCAGCGTGGACGAATACCCAGCCGTCACCCTGCAGGAGCTGCATGATGAAGCCCTCGCCGCCAAACAGACCGACGCCAAGCTTGCGCTGAAAGGCGATACCGAGGCTCACGCCTTTTGCGGCGGCGAGGAAGGAGTCCTTCTGTGCGATGAGCTGGCCGCCAATCTCGGTGAGATGGATGGCAATGATCTTCCCGGGATACGGAGCACCAAACGCCACCTTTCTTTTCTGGCCGCTCCGATTGAGAAACACGGTCATGAACAGGGATTCCCCGGTCAGCAGCCGCTTTCCCGCGCCCATCAGGGCGCCGAGAAACCCAGCCTGTTGCTGCGACCCGTCGCCGAAGATCGTTTCCATCTCCACGCCGTCGTCCATGTACATCATCCCACCGGCCTCGGCCACGGTGGCCTCATTGGGATCCAGTTCGACTTCGACATACTGCATGTCGTCGCCGAAGATTTTGTAATCGATCTCGTGCATCACGGTCATGTGCGGGTCCTTTCCGATGCGTTATCGCAGACTTCAACAGGTCATCAGACACGATACTTCAGCGTCGCGGGGAGTCGCCAGGCAGGTGAAGACGGACGATAACTTCGAGGAAGCAAAGATCAGGGGCTAGAACTAGTGGTCGAAGCTGAGCGCGCGTGTCACACGCCAGCGGCCGTCCTGCTTCTGCCACACCAGCACAAACTGAAACGCGCCGCAGTCGTCCTTGGCGCCCTCGACGTGGCAGAACTTGTGCGTCCCGGTTTCAATCGCGCCGTAGTTCGGCACGGGATAGACGCGCAGCGTGCCCGGCACGAGATCGCGCCGGATGCCATCGTTGCGCGAGAACATGGTTTGAAAGCCCGACTTCAACTGGTCGAATGATACTCGACCGTCTTTGTCGTGATAGAACTCCACATCGGCGGCGAAGAACGCCATCATCGCCTCGAGATCGTGCGCGTTGAAGGCGCCAAAGAACGCCGCGTCCTGCTTCTGAATCTCTGTGGTGAGCGCGGCCACGTCGGCCTGCGAAGCCGGTGACACGACGCCGCCACGGCCAATCGCGAGCAGCCCAACCGTCGCCGAAGAGACGAACGCTAAAACCACGAGCACAAGCAGATCACCGCGCAATCGCCACATAGGGACTCCTGGCTGCTAGGGACCGTCAGAGCTTCGACCGAACGATCGCGCCTGGAGGCTTCGGACGGCCTCGTGTTCGGAGTCGAAGATCGGGATGTACTCGTCGAGCTTCGTCGTCGCGAGCAGCTCGCGCAGGTGTGCCGCGACGCCGCACAGCACGAGCCGGCCGCCAGCCTCTCGTGCGTCATTGAATCCACGGACGATCTCGCCGAGGCCATCGCTGTCCACCGATCGCACCTCACCGAGATTGACGACGATGTTGACGCGACCCTGGTCGATCAGCTGTTCAATCGTGCCCAGCAGGCTGCTCGAGCTGTCGGCGACTGCCACCCACCCGGCGGACATATCGAGGATGACGATGCCATCAACGGTGCGTTCGACGATTCGGCTCCAGGGCGTCATGGGGGACGGGCGAAGGATAGCAGTAGCCAGGCTGCTCAATTACCTTTACAATGCAAAGAACTTTCATCACGCCCGTCCGGTTCAAGGAGATGCCTGTGAACACCATGTTGCTCAAGCGGCCCACTGCCCTTCTTCCAGTCGTGATGTCGCTCGCAGCCCTCGGCACCGTGATCGCGTACGCAACGATGTTCGGGACCGCCCGTCAGGCGGATGAAGGCACGGCAGCGCACATCTGGCAGCTGCTGATGGCCGGACAGGTGCCGGTCGTCGCGTTTTTCGCGATCAAGTGGCTGCCGGCGGAGCCCAGGCAGGCCGCGATGGTGCTCGCGCTCCAGGTCGGCGCGGCGCTGGCCGCCTTGTTCCCGGTGTGGTGGTTCCAGTGGTAGGAACCACCGTCACTCGCATCTCAACGCTTCGAGAGGATCGACGGCGGCGGCCCGCCGCGTCGGCACCCAGCACGCCACCACCGACACGCCGACGAAGAGTGCGCCTGCGGCCGCGAGCGTAAGCGGATCGGTCGGCTCCACCTCGAACAGAAACGACTGCAGGACGCGCGAGGCGACCAGCGCTCCCGCGATACCGATCGCGACGCCGGCGGCGATCAACCGGAATCCTTCGCCGAACACCAGGTTCCGGATGTCGCGGCGGTGCGCGCCAATCGCCGTGCGAATCGCGATCTCCCTCCGTCGTGCGGCCACCGACAGCGCCAAGACACCATACACGCCGACGACGGTCAGGAGCGTCCCGACAATCGCAAACCCGACCAGGAGCTGCTGCGCGAAGATGCGCGACGCCAGCGAGTCGGCGCGGATGTCGTCGAGCGTCTTGACCCGCTCGACCGCGACGGTCGGATCCACCGACGCCAGCTCGCGCCGGATCGCCTCGATCACGGCGCGCGGCTGCGAAGCGGTCCGGACCACGAGATCCTTCGAGAACGCGGTCGCCTGCCAGAGCGACAGATACACCTCTGGCGTCGGCGCGTGCGTCAGGTCGCCGGTGCGCGCGTTGGCGACAACCCCAACGATGTCGGTCGACGGCCGGTCGCGTCCGCCGAGCCACAACTTCTTGCTGATCGCCGGCGTGCCGGCGAAGTACCGGTCCGCCAGGGCCTGATTGACGACAGCGACGGCCGGCGCCTTGCGATCGTCGGTGTCGCGCACGTCTCGACCTTCGACGAGCTTCAAGCCAAGCAGATCGAAATAGCCAGGGGTGACCGCTCGCAGCGGCAGCGCGATGCGGTCGCTCGGCTTCATCACGGGATGCCCTTCGATCTCGACGAGTCCGGGCCAGTCGTTTCCGGTCAGCGGCGTGCCCCAGACGAACGCGGCCCGCTGCACACCCGGCAGGTGCGAGACACGCTCGAGGGCGCGATGGTGGAAGTCAGACCAGTCGCCCTGCACCGCGGTGACGGTCATCGCGAGCACGCGGTCCAGTGAATAGCCGGCCTGCACATTCGCCACGTTGTGCATCGTCCGAATCAGAAGACCGGCGCCGACCAGCAGTGCCAGCGTCAGCGCCGTCTGGATCATCGTCACCGCACGCAACAAGCGCCGCTCGCCACGGCCGGCGCTGCTGCGCGAGCCGGTGTTCTTCAGCGCGTCGATGGGATCCATCCGCGACGCGCGCAGCGCCGGCACCAGCCCGGCGAGCATCGCGGCAAACAGCGCCGCAACCAGGCCACACACCAGCAGCGGCCAGCCGGTGGAGACCGCGTCGAGGCGCGGAATCGCGTTGCCGCCTATGAGCTTGAAGACCTTCACGATACCGAAAGCCAGCACCACTCCAGCGACGCCGCCAATCAGCGCGAGTGATGCGCTCTCGATACCTACCTGCCGGAAGAGCGCCATGCGTCCGACGCCGAGCGCGGTGCGAACGGCATATTCCTGCTGACGCTGCAGTCCGCGGACGAGGAGCAGCGCCGCGGTGTTGCCGCAGGCGATGAGCAGCACGAGCGCCGCCGCGCCGAAGAGCGGCAGCAGGATGCGCCGGCCGTCGCGATTCATCTCGGCGACGAGCGGTTCGACGCGCGGCGACCGACCCTCCAAGTCGTGATCGTCCTTCGCCTGGCGCGCCACGAGCAGGCCGAGCTCGGTCTGCGCCTGCGCCGGGGTCACGCCAGGCTTCAGCCGTCCGACGACGTCCCACATCGAGAACTTCAGACGCTGCGGGTTCGGCGCACCAGGGATCAGGAAATCGACCGTCGCATCGACGTCGTAGTTCGGCTCCTGCGATGCCCCCGGCGACGGCAGAAACCTCACGCCCGGCGGCATGACGCCAATGATCGTGGGCGGCGTATCGCGGCGGCTCATGCGAATCGTCTTGCCAACGATCGCCGGATCGCCATTGAAGCGGCGCTGCCAGTATTCGTGGCCGAGGATGATCGCCGTCGACGGCTGGCCCGGCTTGGCGTCCTCCGTCGTGAACGCGCGCCCCAGCATCGGCTGGACGCCGACCACGCGGAAGTACTCGGGCGTGACCACCATCCCTTCGATCGATTCGCTGCCGGCGTTGTCGACGCGGAAGTTGAACGTCCAGGCATGCGCGGCAACCGATTCGAACGACGTCGCGTGCTGCTGCCAGTCCATCCAGTGGATGGCCGGCATGCCTTCGATGCGCTCGACCTGCTGGCTGTCGATGCGGACCGACGGGATGATCACGAGGCGGTCGGGGTCACGATACGGCGGCGGCGTAAGAAGGACGCCCTCGACCAGGCTGAAGACCGCGGCCGTCACGCCAATGCCGACAGCAAGCGTCAACGCGGCGAGCGCGGTGAAACCCGGCCGCTTGAGCAGCATGCGAACAGCGAACCGAAGGTCGTACAGCACAGGGCCTCCCGCCGTTGTTAGACGAGCCACACCCGGACTCGGTTGGACGGATCTAACAAATTCGTTGGGTCACATACAAATCTTCCGCCCCGAGCGGCCGGATCTCGCGACGTTTCGCCCGTGCCACGGCGCCTGAAACGATTGCCACCGCAAGGCGGCATCGGTTTATAGTTGCCGCCATGCGTTCGCGGATACTGCCCCTCCTCGCGCTGACCGCTGGCTCGCTGACTCTTCATGGCCAGACAGCCGTTGGAGCCGGGCCGAGCGCCGACCAGAAGCTCGCCATCGAGAAGAAGCTGACCGAGCTCGCCTCGCGTGTCGACGCCCTCCGTGCGAAGAAGGCCGACGCCGCCCTGCTGGCGGACGTCGACATCTATCGGAAAGCGGCAGCCTACATCCTGCGCTTCCCCGAGGAGTTCGCGAAGCCGGATTACGTCGCCCACACGATGTCCGTGCTCGACACCGGTCTGACGCGGGCGAAGGAGCTCGAGTCGGGCGCCCCGTCCTGGACGAAGCGAAAGGGGCATGTCCTTCGCGCGTACGTCTCGCGCGTCGACGGCAGCGTCCAGCCGTACGGCCTCACCATCCCGGCCTCGTACGACGGCAGCCGGCCCATGCGCCTGGATATCTGGCAGCACGGCACCGACCGGACGCTCAACGAAGTCGCGTTCATCGTGCAGCAGGAACGCGATCGGCCGATTCCTGCCGAGCAGGACTACATCCAGCTGGAACCGCTCGGCCGGACGAACGTGTCGTACCGCTGGGCGGGGGAATCGGACCTGTTCGAGTCGCTCGCGTCCGTGCAGCAGCGCTACAACATCGATCCCCGCCGCATCGTCCTCCGGGGATTCTCGATGGGCGGCGCCAGCTCGTGGCACCTGGGCCTGCATCATCCAGGGCGATGGGCGGCGATTGAAGCCGGCGCGGGATACACGGAGACCCGCCGCTACGGCAAAAGAGAATCGCTGCCGCCGTACCAGGAAGCGATGCTCCACTACTACGACGCGGTCGACTACTCCCTCAACGCATTCAATACGCCGACCGTCGGCTATGGCGGCGAGATCGACGCCCAGCTGCAGGCGTCCGTCAACATCCGCGAACAGCTGACGGCGGAAGGCTTTCGCTTTCAGCAGGACGGACCGTTCCGCTGGGTGACCAGCGACCTGCGGACGCTGTTCCTGATTGGACCGAAGACCGCTCACTCGTGGCACCCCGAGAGTCGGGCCGAGTCGAACGTCTTCATCCGGAAAGCCCTGGAGACTGCCGACCGCATTCCCGATCGCGTGCGGTTTGTCACCTACACGACGAGATTCAACAAGGCCTGGTGGCTCACTGTCACCGGCCTGGACAAGACGTACACGCGCGCCGAAGTCGATGCGACCAGAAGCCGCGGCGGCGAAACCTACACGCTGACAACGAAGAACGTCAGCCGCCTCGAGCTCGAGGCGTCGGCCGGCGCGTTCACCATCGACGGTCGGACGATCAAGGCCGGAGCCAATCCGTCGTTCGTGAAGACCGGGTCGACATGGACTCTCGCTTCTCCGCCTTCGCCAAGGCTACGGCGAGACCCCGCCGACGTAAAGGAAGTGTCGGGGTCCCCTACGAATCTGCGCAAGATCCACGGGCTGCAGGGTCCACTAGACGACGCGTTCGTCGATCCGTTCCTGTGCGTGCGGCCCACCGGAACCCCGTGGAATCCAGTGTCGCGGGAGTGGGCGGCAAAGACCCTTGAAGTCTTCAGCGCGAACTTCGCGAAGTGGCTGCGCGGTGACGTGCGCCTCAAGGACGACGCGCGCGTCGAGGCGAGCGACATCGCCAACTACAACCTGATCCTCTTCGGCGATCCCGGCAGCAACAGCGTGATCGCCAAAGTGATCGGCCAGCTGCCGATTCGCTGGTCGAAAACCGACATCACGATTGGAACGCACACGTTCGGCGCGTCCGATCACGTCCCGGTGATCGTCTATCCGAACCCGCTCAATCCAAGGCGCTACGTCGTCATCAACAGCGGCCACACCTTCGGCGACGACGATTTCCGCGGCACTAACGCGTGGCTCTACCCCAGGCTCGGAGACTATTCCGTGCTGACGGCGGCCGGCGACATCGCGCTGTCGGGATTCTTCGACGAACAGTGGCGGCTCCAGTAGGCGACGCGGCATGACGCGAACCGCAGCCGTCATCGCGTCGCTACCGCTCGTCGTGGCGGCGCTGTCGAGTAGCAGAACCGCCGCCGGCGTTCAACCGGCCGGCTCGGCGCCGAACGTGCTGCTCATCCAGGCCGACGATCTCGGGTACGGCGACCTCAGTGCATACGGCCAGTCGCGTTTCCAGACGCCGGCGCTCGATCGGCTCGCACGGGAAGGCACGCGGTTCACGCAGTACTACGCCGGCAGCACCGTGTGCGCCCCGTCGCGCGCTGCGCTCATGACCGGCATGCACACCGGGCACGGCTGGATTCGAGGGAACGGCGGCCTGCCCGGCGGTGACGTGCCGCTCCGGCCAGACGACGTGACGATGGCCAAGGTGTTGCGCGACTCGGGGTATCGCACGGCGGTCTTCGGCAAGTGGGGCCTCGGCCAGCCGGGCACGACCGGCCAGCCGGACAAACAGGGATTCGACTATGCGTTCGGCTTCCTGGATCACCGGCACGCGCACCGCCAGTTCACCGATCACCTGTGGCGGAACGGCAAAGAGGTGCGCACCGACCTCGACCGCGACTACGTCAACGACCTGTTCACCAGAGAAGCGGCCGCGTTCATCGAGCGCAGCGATACGCGGCCGTTCTTCGTCTACCTCAATTACACCGTGCCGCACGCCGAGCTCCGAGTCCCGGACGACTCGATAGAGCCGTTCCGTGGCAAGTTCGCCGAGCGGCCGTTCGCCAATCCGACCGCTGACGGCACGCCGACCGGCGCGCGTCCGGAGGGCCCGTCCCTCGGGTATCGATCGCAGCCCCAGCCGCATGCGGCGTTCGCGGCGATGATCACGCGCATGGACCGCGACGTCGGCCGCCTCGTGGATCTGCTCGGTCAGCGCGGCATCGATCGCCGGACGCTGGTGCTGTTCGTCAGCGACAACGGTCCCCATCAGGAAGGCGGCGGCGATCCGGTGTTCTTCAAGAGCGCCGGCGGACTCCGCGGCATCAAGCGGGATCTCTACGAGGGTGGTATTCGCGTCCCGATGATCGCGCGCTGGACGGGCGTCGTCCCGGCGGGACGCGTCAGCAACCACGTGTGGGCGCACTGGGATGTCTTGCCGACCGTGGCAGCGGTGGCGGGCGCGCGCGTCCCCGCGGGCCTCGACGGCATGTCGATGGCCGCCGCGCTCCGGGGCGAATCGCAGGCGACGCACCCATTCTTCTATTGGGAGTTCCACGAGCGCGGGTTTCAGCAGGCCGTCAGGATGGATCGCTGGAAGGCGGTGCGGTTGACGCCCGGCACTCCGCTCGAAGTGTACGATCTCGATGCCGATCCCCACGAAGAGCACGACGTCGCCGCCGCCAATCCCGGCGTCGTGACACGGATCGAGAGCTATCTCAAGACTGCCAGAACCGACTCTGAACGCTGGCCGGGGAAATCATGAATATCGTCACACGTTTCCTTGCATTGCTCCTCGCTGCCGCGGCGCAGGTCGCCACGCCGGCCGTCGAACCTGGATTCACGGCGCTCTTCAACGGCCGCGACTTCACGGGCTGGAAAATCGCCGGGCCAGCAGAAACCTTCACCATTCAGGACGGCGCCATCGTCGCCAAAGGCGCGGCCAGCCACTGCTACTACGACGGCAGCTTTCGCAACCACAGCTTCCGCAACTTCGAGCTGAAAGTGGACGTCATGACGCGCGCCGGATCGAATGGCGGCGTCTACGTCCTGACCGAGTATCAGGCCACCGGCGGCAACGCCAGCGCGAGCGGGCGGTTTCCGTCGAAAGGCTTCGAAATCCAGGTGAACAACTCGCACACCGACCGGATCAGGACCGGCAGCCTGTATCACGTCTCCGACGTGCTCGATCAGTCGCCGGCGAAAGACGACGAGTGGTTCACCGAGCACATCATCGTGCAGGGCAACACGATTACGGTGAATGTCAACGACAAGCGGGTGGTGCAATGGACGCAGCCGGCGGACTGGGACGGCGGACGCGAAGGTCCTGGCCGGAAAATCACCGGCCCCGGAACGATCGCGCTGCAGGGCCACGATCCGAACAGCACCGTGTACTACAAGAACATCCGCATCAAACCGTTGGATTGACGACGAATCGCCCGCGGCCCTGACCACCTTCGCCAAGGCTACGGTGGTCCGCCATAGCTTTAGCGAAGGCGGAAAGGGCCGCGGGACAACAGAGGTGGGTCATATGCTTTCACGGTTTCTCGCCGTTGCGCTCGTGGTCGTGTCGACGGCGGCACTCCTGCCGGCGCAGACGCCCGCGGATGCAAAGGCGCTCGACATCTATTTCATCGACACCGAGGGTGGCCAGGCGACGCTCTATGTCTCACCGTCGGGCCAGACGTTGCTGGTTGACACGGGGAACGCGGGCGAACGCGATCTCGGCCGCATCCTCGGAGTGCTCGAGCTCGCCGGCGTAAAGCAGATCGATCACCTGTTTCTCACGCATTATCACGGCGACCACTACGGCAGCATGCCGGAACTGTCCAAGCGGATTCCGATCAAGCACTTCTACGATCACGGCGACTCGGTCGAACTGGATCGACCGAACATCGCCGCTTTCGCGAAGGTGTATGCGGAACTCGTCGGCAAGACCGCGCATACCGCGGTGAAGCCGGGCGACAAGATTGCGCTCGCCGGCACGGACATCACAGTGGTCACCAGCGCGGGCAACGTGCTGCAGACGCCGATCGCCAAAGCGCCCGGCGCCGGCCGGCCGAACCCGGCGTGCGCGAGCTTCAAGGAGCGGGACGAGAGCCGGGTCGATCCGGACAACCATCAGTCCGCCGGGTTCGTGCTGACGTACGGACGGTTCAGGATGCTCAACCTCGGGGACTTCACTTGGAACCGCGAGTTCAAGCTGATGTGCCCGAACAATCCGATCGGAACGGTCGATCTGTATTTGACGAGCCATCACGGGCTCGATCAATCGGGGTCCGCGGCGCTGGTGCACGGTGTGCGGCCCCGCGTCGCGATCATGAACAACGGCACGCGCAAAGGGGGAGCTGTCCAGACGGCGGAGATTCTCGAATCGTCGCCTGGCCTCGAGGATCGCTGGCAGCTGCACTGGTCGTATTGGGACGGCGTCGAGCACAACGCGCCCGGCGTGATGATCGCGAATGTCGACGAGCCCGCACAGCTCGCGGCAATCCTCACCAGTCCCGCACCCGGCGCGCAACCTGCCGGCGCACCGCCGCCGGCGGGTCCCGGCGGGAATGCGGCCCATTCGCCCGCGCACTATTTGAAGGTGTCGGCGCGGACAGACGGATCGTTTCAGGTCACGAACAGCCGGAACAAGTACACGAAGACCTACAGCACGCGAAATTAGGAATTAGGAATTAGGAATGAAGGAGCATCGATGAAACTCTGGCTGATCTCAGCGTTGTTGTTCACGATCGGCGTCCTCGCGGGCGCGCAAAGTGGTAGCTCCGGAGGCGTCCATGTCGATCCCGCGAAAGTCGCGGCGGCGCTCGCGAAAGGGGGCCCTCTGGTCACCCGGCCGGACTTGCTCGTTTCCGGAAGTCACCGCGAGACCGGCGGCAAGGTCGAAGTCCACGACAAGGAGACCGATGTCATCTACGTCGTCGACGGGGACGCGACATTCGTGTTTGGCGGCAAGATGGAGGGCGGCAAGGTGACGTCGCCGGGACAGTGGCAGGGCGCGGACATCACCGGTGGCGAGACGCATCGCATCGCCAAGGGAGATGTCTTCGTCATTCCCGCGGGCATTCCGCACTGGTTCAAGGAAGTGCCGAAGTCGGTCAGTTACTTCGTCGTCAAGGTGCTCAAGCCGTAGAGGTACGTAGGGTCCGCCTTCAGGCGGACCCTACACAATCCCGCTGATCTTCTTCTCAGCCGTCGGGAAGCCCTTCTCGAGCGGCAGCTTGAAGACTTCTTCGGCGACGGTGAGATAGAGATCGCCAATCGTGTGGCGCATCTTCGAGTGCATGCCGGTCTTCAGGCCACCGGCATGGCCGGCCACGATGAGCGCGAGCCCGTTATCCTTGTGCGGGTTCGCTTCGGCGTGCTCGTGGGCGAAGACGACGCAGCTGTGATCGAGCAGGGTGCCGTCCCCTTCCTGGACGGACTTCATCTTCGCCAGCAGATAGGCGAACTCCTCGACATGCCAGCGGCAGATGTCGCGCATGGTGCGCTGCCCTTCGGGCGACTCCGCGTTCGTGTGGGTGGAGTCGTGATGGCGCAAGCGCGTGTAGCCGAGCCACGGGAGCCGGACCAGGCTCTGGCATTTGGTCAGCATGTACGAGGCGACGCGCGTCTGGCCCGACGCGAGCGCGTGCACCACCAGGTCCGACTGGATCTTCGCGATGCGCGGGTAGTCGGTCAGGTCGGCAACGTCCTCCGGCTCCTTGACGTTCTTTCCGTAATCGGAGGGCAGGCTCGCGATCGCCCGCTCGAGCTCGCGGACCGACGTGAGGTGCTCGTCCAGGCGATGGCGATCCGCCGCGCCCAGCGAAGGCTGCAGATCGCCCAGGTCCTCGCGGACCGCGTCGAGGACGCTCTTCTTGCGGCCGACCCAGCTTTGATCCCTGACGCCGAACAGACGGTCGAACAGATTCTGCGGAATCATCTCGGGCGGCAGTGCGCGGTCGTAGCCAGCCCAGCTCAGATTGCGATGGATGTTCTCGCCGTGCGATTCCTGGCAGACGCCGACCTGCAGCGAACGGAAGCGCGACTCCCCGCCCATCGCGCCCGCAATCACTTGATCGATGGAGGCGCCGCCAGCGCCGCGGCCCGTGTACGGCGTGCCTGAGACCAGCGCGCTCATCGATTTGTGATGCGTGTTGCCCGGCGCGGTCACGCGCGCGTTCGGGTTGTCGATGCCGCTGATGACGTGGATATCCTTTTTCAGCGACTCGAGCGGCGCCAGGCAGGGCGTGAGCTCGTAGTCCGTGCCGAAGGCGCGCGGGATCCAGTAGCGCTCGGGAATCCCGTTGCCGTTGAACCAGAAGAGAAAGCGCGACGGGATCGCCGCGGCGGTCTTCGCCGTCGCGGCGTACGCCGTGCCGTTCATGTTGAACATGGCGGCGAGCGGCGGCAGCCCGACACGAACGGCCGCGCCGGTCATGCTCATGTTCCGGAGGAAGCGTCTTCGGGTCAGTGGCATTTCCGTCTCCTGCCGGGGCTCGGGGCCGGGGGCTAGCCGTGACAGCTAGCCCCTAGATCCTAGCCCCTACTGAGCACTTCCCTCCAGGAACTGCGGCGCGCGGACCAGCGCAATCAGCAGTTCCTTGAACTTGAATCCCGAATCGCGGAACGTCGCTGCCACGCTCTTCACCGCCTCGCGATCGGCGGGGGTCTCCACGCGGCCAAACGCGAAGCGAAACACCTGTTTGACGACGCATTCCTGGCAGGCGCGGCTGTCGGCGAGCAGGCGGCCAATCGAACGCGGCTCCGAGAACGCGGAGTTCGTGAGGCCGGCAATCTCGCCCTTGCCGTCAATCGGCAGCGACACCGTCTTGGTCGTCGGCCGTCCCCGCGGGCCCGGCACTTCGAATTCGATGGCTTCCTGCTCTCGCCACTTGCCGACCGCGTCGTAGTTTTCCAGTCCGAAGCCGATCGGATCCATGAGCCGGTGACAGCTCGCGCACGTCGGATTCTCGACGTGCGCCTGCATGCGCTGGCGCCGCGCCAGCGGACGTTCGGCCGTCGGCTCCGGCACCTGCGTGTTCACGCCGGGCGGCGGGTTCGGCACGTGCTGACACAGCAGCTGCTCGCGGATGAAAATGCCCCGAGCGGTCGGCGACGTCTCGACCGGTCCGGCGTTCGACGCCAGGAACGATCCGTGGCCGAGCAGGCCTGCCCGGTGCGCAGTCGCCGGGAATCGAACGAGCTCGAACTCCCCCGCCGGCGCCGGCACGCCGTACAGGCCCGCCAGGTCCGAATTCAGGAAGCTGTAATCCGCCGTGAACGCCTCCATGAAATTGCCGTCGGTCCAGACAAGGTTGTCCAGCAGCATGCGCGTTTCCTGGACCATCATCGCCGCCAGCTCCGGCGTGAACTCCGGATAATGGCGGCGATCCTTGACCGAGCCCAGCACGCGATCGAATCGGAGCCACTGCGCGAAGAATTCGTCGACCGCTTGTCTGGCCGGCGGCTGCGCGAGGATGGCGCGGGCAACGCGCTCGATGCCGTCCGGGCTTCGCAGTTCGCCGTTTGCCGCCGCCTCGAACAGGCGGCGATCCGGCATCGTGTCCCAGAGGAAATACGACAAGCGGCTGGCGACTTCGTAATCTCGAGCGTCGACACGGCCACCTTCGGCATGAAACAGGAATTTCGGCGACTGTAACATCGCCTCGACGACGATCCGGGCGCCGTCGAGGAACTGGCCCGTCTTGCCGGCCTGCGAGCTGAAGAGCGCCGCATACCGCCGGACCTCCACGTCGGTCAGCGGCCGGCGGAACGCGCGGAGGCCGAATGCCTGCACGAACTGATCGCGGCACTTCGCGTCGCGAGCCGACGCAGGTTTGCACGGCACCAGCCCGTTGACGTCACCGGCCCGGAACGCATTGAGCGCCAGTTTCTCCGCCGCGGCGCCGTAGGCTTCGGCCAGCAGCGGCGGCATGCCCTGCGTGCGCAGCTGGTTCTTGAAGCCGTTGACGAAGTCCTCCGGCGGAAAGCGATCGGCGGGCCGGCTGTAGTCGCCCAGAAGATCGCGAACGGTGTTGTTGTACTGGCTGTGCGTCAGTCGCCGCAGCAGCTGCGTGGATGCCGGCGCGGTCGCGGCAGACGCCAGACGGTCCCGCGCGGCTGTCACCGCCGACTCTGGAAGCGCCGACAGGTACTGCACCCAATTGCTGAGCGCCTCTTCCTCGTAAGAGCCGGGCTGGATGCGAACGCCGCCGGTGTGCCGATCGCGATTGGTCGGTTTCAGGAGCAGCAGCGATCGAGCCGGATCCGTTCGATTGACCAGGGCCGCGAGCGTGATGCCGAATGCATCGATCTCGTCCGGGCTGGCGTTCGGGTCCGGGAAATGCAATCGCGTCCCCGACGCGACGCCATCGTCGGCATGGCAGCCGCGGCACTGCGCGGCTTCGAAGATCGGATACACCGTGCGCGTGAACGAGATGGCCGGCGTGCCCGGCGCCTGTCCCACCGCACGCACGCCCGAGACGCCGAACGAGCCGATGACCACCGCGAGCGCGAGCAGCGCGTTACTCTTCATGCTTTTCCCAGGACTCAGGTACGCGCTCATTCTTCTTCCCCGGGCTGAGCGGCACGCGCGGCGCCGGCCGCTCGCTCCACGACACGACGCTCGACGGATGCGCTTTGCGGAATCCGGCCAGCCCTTCCTGCGTCACCTTCGTCTCGCCCACGTAGAGGCGGCGCAGCCCGGACAGCTTTCCCAGCCGCGCAAGGGTTTCGTCGCCGACCGCCGTGTTCGAGAGATCCAGGCTCGTCAGATTGCCCAGCGATTCGAGGTACGGCGCCGCGGTGTCGTCGATGCCCTTCACGTTCCACAGGCTCAAACGCCGCAAGTCCCGCAGGTTCGCAAGCGCCTTCAGCCCGTTCGACGTGATCGCGGAGCCGCTCACATCCAGGTGCTGCAGCTTTTCGAGCTTCGATAGACGCGCGAGACCGAGATCGGTGACCCGCATCCCGCCCGCAATCCGGCATTCGGCTTCCCCGTCCGCAGGCCCGAGATCCCGCGGCCGCGGCGTTCCCAGCGAGACGCCGGAGCCGATGTTCAGATCCTCGAGTCCGCTCAGCAGCGAGATCGTCTCGAGCTCCAGATCGGTGACCACCGGCGCCCAGCACCACCCGGCATTGCGTCGCTGGATCCCGTAGAAACTGAGCTTCCGGAGCCTGGGCAGCAGCTTCAACACGTGCAGGCTCGCGCCGCTGATCTTGTTGCCGCCGAGATTCAGCTCTTCGAGTTGTGCGAGCGACGCGAGGTGCTCGAGGCCCACATCGGTGATTTGCGTAAAGCTGATGTCGAGCGACTTCAGCTGCGACAGCTCCGCGACATACTGCAGGCTCGTGTCGGTGACGTCGGTCCCACGCAGATTGAGTGTTTTCAGCTGGCGATTCCCGCGCAGGAACGCCAGCGCCGCGTCGGTGATGAACTCGGCGGCGAAGAGGTTGAGGTCTTCGAGTTGGTCGAGCGCTTTCAGTCGTTCGGCGCCGCGGTCCGACACGTAGGTCAGCGACAGGTCCAGGCGCTTCAGGCTCTTGAGCCCGGCGAGGCGCTCGACGTCGGCGTCGGTCGCCCACGTGCGCGCGAGCGAGACTTCGACAATCCGTCCGCCCTGATCGCGGACGATGCGGCCGCCCTGCGCTTCAATCGACCGCGCGATATCAGCGTCAGAAGTAGTGTCCGGCTTTAGCCGGACCTGGGCTGCTTGCGTCTTGGGTTGGGGCTGCGGTTGCGGACCCAGGACGCCGGCGAGGACGAGCACGGTCAGGATCATGAACGCTGCCTCAACTCCTGCGCTCGCGCCTGGTCGAATCGCGATCGTACTGGATGCGGCACGCCGGCAGCAGCGTCTTCAGCTGCTCGAAGCCTTTCTCGCTCACCAGCGTGTGGTAGAGGTCGAGATCCTTCAACGCGCGCAATCCGCCAAGATGCGCAATGCCGGCGTCGGTGAGATCCACACTGTCGAGCTCCAGGGTTGCAAGCTTCGCCAGCCCCGTCAGCTTGGCGAACCCTGGGTCCGTGACTTTGGTGTGCTCCAGATTCAGCGATTCAAGCGACGCCAGCTTCGCAACCGCATCCAGACCGGCGTTCGTCACCTTGGTGTGACCGACGCTCAGTCGCTTCAGGTGCGCGAGGCCCGCGATCGCCTTCAGCCCCGCGTCGCCGAAACGGCAGAAACTCGCGTGCAGCTCCTGGAGCTCGGTCAGCTTTCCCACGACAGTCAGACCGGCGTCGTCCACGTCGGCGCCCGATAGATCGAGGTACGTCAGTTTGCCCAGCGTCGCGAGATGCGCGATCCCCTCGTCGGTGACGTCGGTATAGCTCAACGACAGCTTCTCGAGGCCAGTCAGCTTCCCGACGAGCGCCAAGCCTTCGTCGCGCAGCGGGGTGTTGCTGAAATTGATCTCGCGAAGCGCGGTCAAGCCGGCGAGCGCCCCGAGCCCGGTGCCCTCCACGAGCGTGTGACTGAGATCCAGCGTCTGCAGACCGGTCAGCGTCGCCAGCTTCTCGAGCGCCGAGTCAGACAGCAGCGTGTGGCTCAGATCGAGCTTCTTCAACGTCCGGATCGCCGAGAGGTGCGCGATTCCGAGGTCGCTGATTTCGGTGGCACGCAGGTTCAGCTCGTCGAGCCGCGGCAGCTCCTGCAGGATCGCGACCTCGCGATCGGTGATCGGCGATGACGCGAGCGAGACGGCGGTCGTGTGGCCATCGCGGACGTGCACCTGCGCGCCGATCGATCGCAGCCACTTTGCGATGGCCTCTTCGCCTTTGCCTTTGACCGACGCCACTTCGACAGATCGCCTGGCGGTGCGATTCCCTGCATCATCCGCCAGTACGGCGACGCCAGGCAGACGTCCCTGTAGTTCCTTCACACCGGACGCCGTCACGCGGCTGTAGCGAACGTCGAGGGCGCGGAGCTGTGTGAGGTGAGCGAGGCGCGCGAGACCGGCATTCGAGACCTTCGTGCGGTACAGCGTCAGCTCCTCGAGGCTGCTCAACTTTTCGAGTGGCGCCAGACCGCTGTCGGTCACGGTGGATCCGAGGAGATTCAGGCTCCGGAGCTTCGTGAGGCCCGCGAGGTGCCTGAGACCGGCATCGGAAACGCCCGTCCCATCGAGGGCCAGCTCCGTGAGATTCGCCAGCCCGGCGAGGTTCTTCATCCCTTCGTCGGTGATGGACGTGCCGGTCAGATACAGCTTTGTCAGCCCGCGCATGCGCCCGACGTGCTGGAGTCCGCGATCGTCGAAGAACCGGTTGTGACTGAGATCGAGGTACTTCAGCTTCGTGAACGGCGCGAGCGCATTGCCCGGGAGGCGCGTCTGATGCAGCCGCATTTCCTCGAGACCGGGGAGTACGGCCAGCTTGTCGAGAACCGAATCTTCCAGCGGAATGTAGGTCTGGACCGGCTTGCTCAGGACGAGCTTCTCGAGATCGGTGGCCGAGGCGAACAGCCCGATGGTGTCGGCGACGAGCGACACCGGCTGGTTGTACCAAAGGCGGCCGTTGATGTAGAGCTCTTTCAGGTGCGGCAATGGAGGCAGCCGCGAGAGCTCGTCCTTCAAGCCCCAGGCGCCCATCGAGACGCCCACGAGGTCGAGGGTGTGCAGCCGGAAATCGCCATCCGGCAGCTCGTCCAGATCCTGGATCGGACGCTGTTGTCCTTCGAGAATGACCGCGCCGCCGAGCCGGAGCACGCGCTCGGCCACGAGACGGTCGGGCTCGCCACCGCTGCGGCGAGCCGGGGGCGCCTGTCCGGCGGCCGGGATGGCCGACAGCACCAGCAGGCCGGCGAGCGCCACACGTCGAAATGCCGAGGGCATCTCCTTCGTGGGCAAATAGTAACCCAATTGACGGCCCGTACCGGGGCTATGTCGGATCGATGATGCCAAGGCCGATCATGCGCAGGCAGGTCATGCTGGGAACGAAGAAGTAATCGCCGCCGCGGGTCTCGACGAACGTCGGCATGTTGCTGCAGAAATACGGCGGCGTGTTCGTCCGCGCATCGCCTTCAATCACCATCCGTCCGGCGCCCCGGCCCTCGGCGTCGATCCCATGGTTGCCGAGCAGCGGATCCTTGTCGTTCGCCAGCCTGAAGTCGTTACCGAAATTGATCCACTGCTGCTGCACGAACTCGAACTGGCGGCTGAGATCCGCGTTCAGGATGATCATGATCACGCCGTGATCGCCGTCGTCGGTCGGACGGTCCTCAACCAGCCCGTATGGAAGGCCGCGACGGAGGATCCGGCGCCGGTTCGACAACGCGCCCGGCGAGTCGAACGCCGGCTGGCCGAATCCGCCTTTCGCGGCAAACATCAACCCGCTGCGCGGATTCGTGCGGCGCGTGTGCGAGCCGAACGGGCACCGCGTCCCGTCGAGGTCGTCGTCGTAGTCGAAGGCCACGAACTGCAGCTTGAGTTCATCCAGCCGCGCGCGTTCCTCGGGTGTCGCGGTCTTGCCACGCACGCGCGTCTGCAGCGCGGCCACCTCGTTGACGAACTGATTGGCCTCCGCTTCGGTCGGAAACCGCGTGAGGGGCGCGCCGTTGCGCCAGCGCCCGGCGAACTTCGCGGCGAGCGCCTCTTTCCCGCCGGGATAGCGGGCGCCTTCCTGCTCCAGATACGAGTTGAACGAGGCGACATTCTGATGCAGCTTGCGGTACACGAGGAACGTGCCATTCCTCGAGAACAGCGGCGGGCCCGGCGCCTCCGGGTAGGCTCCGGACTCGTCCGGATGGCCGAGGATGAACTCCCCCGGCTCCAGCGGCTCCCAACCCTCGGGCGTCCGCGGATCCTTGCCGTTCGGCTTCCCGCCGCCGATCACCAGCCGCGGATCCTCGCCACACTCGCGGAAGAATGTGCCGCTGATGCCGTCGCTATAGCCGAAATGCTCCTTGTCCCAGCGGTCGACGAGCGCCGCCGACGGTTGGTAATCGAGCAACGCGCCACCGGGACCGCGATGCCCCGTCCGTTGCGTGACGCCCGGCGACGGGACCTCGGGGAACTTCGCGATCGCACGCGCGAGAATCTGTTGCAGCTGCAGGTAAC
>Ga0193696_1000263_pt1 | contig 19875 bp, 17 predicted proteins | sample L3m1metaG_FD_145074 | JGI IMG/M metagenome (GOLD analysis project Ga0193696, IMG submission 145074) | Soil microbial communities from a riparian zone of the East river system, Colorado, United States - L3m1 | ecosystem: Environmental > Terrestrial > Soil > Riparian zone | place: USA: East River... | reverse complement strand
ACCGGCGCCAAGGCCGTGGTCGGCGGTGTCATCCTCTACAGCCACGAGAAGGTGTTCAACACGCTCGGGCTGTCGTCTGGCTCCAAGTGGGGCTCGGGCAGCACCGTTGACGGCGCGCAGGCGCTCATGCTCGGCGGCGGCGCAGGCGGCATCGCCTGGGTCAACACCCCGCAATGGGTCGAGTCCGACAAGACCGATTACCAAAATCGTCCTGGCATCGGCGTCGGCAGAATGTTTGGGATGTTGAAGCCCCAATTTCTGAGCAACTACGACCTGACTGCGGGCGCGCCGACCCGCCAGGACTTCGGCGTGATCGCGATCAAGACCGCAGCCGGCGCAGCCACCTAACCCTCACCTGAGCGACAAGAGCCGTCGCGCGCCATCGTGCGGCGGCCCTGCGCGCTCGTCATCAGTTTCAAATCTGAAGGACCATCACTATGGGAAATCGTCACTGGAACCTGCAGTTGACGGATCGCTACACTGGCTTCAGCATCCCCACCGCTGGCGGCACGTGTCAGGTCTGCACTGCGGGTACCCCCGATAAGGCTACCCTATTCAATGCGGCCGGCGCGTCGCTGGCAAACCCGATCACGCCGACCCGCGGCGGCATCGACTTCTACGTGGTCGATACCGTGCTCACCGTCGACCTGTACATCATGGCGCCGGGCGGCCAGTTCGTCGTCATGTACGGCGTGACGTCCTCGGGGCCGGGTGAAATCTACGTCGACACGTCCAAGAAAACGCAGATGGCGATCATCCCGTTCTCGATCGCGGACGCGGTCGCCAACACCGAGAAGGACACCGGCTTCGACTTCCCGGCGCAGGCGATCGTGCTCGATCGTCTGCATGGCCTGGCAGTTCGGGTGACGACAATCGATGCCGGGCAGAACATCCTGTTCGGCTTGCTGTCGACTGAAACCAACGGCGACGCAGACGGTCTTTCGACCAACGTCTCGCTGGCCACGTCGGCGACGATCAAGGTCGCCGTCAACGGCGCGCTGTTCTCGACCAACGCGCCGTTCAACACGGACGTTGGCGTGGCCAAGTCGATCAGCTACACGCTCGACACCTCGACCGACACCGGCAAGGGCTTCATTCTGATCCCCTACCGGAACGTCACCTAAGCCAAATATCACCCGGCCCTGCATCCTGCGGGGCCGGTTCGTTTCCCACTGTGCATGAGAGGACTCCATGGCTGACAACCGTACTGTTCCTAGCGTTCCTAACGCTCAAAGCGCCAAGGATAGGCCGCAGGATAGGCCGCTGCAAAAGACCTACATTATCGACACCACCACGACGGCGGATCGCACGACCGATGCCGGCGTTCTGATCTCCGGCAGGCGCACTCATCACATGATCGTCGACGGGGTGGTGAAGCCGTACACATTCGAGCACGGCAAGCCGCTTGAGATCGACTATGCTATCGCGCAACGTTTCCTAGAGGTCGAAGGCTTCAGGCTCGCCGACGAAAAGGGAAACGTGCTGCCGTTTGTGCGGCTGCCGAAGCAGCCTGAGCATTTGCAAGCGGGCGAGAAGCTCAAGTTTGCGGATGACGAGACCATTGCGCGGCTTTCGGAACTGACGACCGAGGCGTTGCAGCGCCGCGCGTTTCAGATGGCCGGCGGCGAATACTTTGCGAACAGCAATGATCGCAAGGCCATTGCCGGGTTCATCATCGAAAACAGAAAGGCGCGCCAGAAGGCAAACATGTCCAAGGTCTCAGACGCGCCCAAGGCCGATGAGTGGACGCCAGGCGATCTCAGCTACGGTTCCGAGGCTGTTGCGTAAGCCGCTCTCATGTCCCGCGTCCTCACGTCCATCGAGGTTGCCGGCAAGGCGATCCGCATGATCGGCCGGTGGCCGATCACGGAGACCGCCCCCGACCCGGAGAGCCTGCGCGAGGCGCTGGGGTGGCTCGACCTCAACTTGGCGCAGACGGTCGGTGTGCGCCGCATGTTCAAGCGGCTCGACGTCACACTGACGCTCGCGCTCACCAACGGGACGCAGAGCTACGACCTCGAAGACGCGCTCGGGGTAGACCTGCCCGACGACGGCGTGCAGTTCGTGGTGCGGGCATGGCTTGAGGACTCCCTCCGCAACCGGCGCCAGGTTGAGATCGTCACCCGCGAGAAGTTCGAGGACGTGTCCAAGATCGACGAGAGCGGTACCTGTTGCCGCATCTATATCGATCGGCAGGACGAAGGCCACACGCTGCAAATCTTCCCGGTCCCGGCCACGACCGACTCAACGGTCTGGTCGCTCAAGCTGGTGGTGCAGCGCTTCGCGCCCGATGTCTCCCCTACCGGCGTGCTCGGGGATACCCCAGGCAACATAGCGCATGGGTTCGGCCAGGCGTGGCAGCGCTGGATCATCTTCCAAATGGCGCATGATCTCGGCTGTGGGGCCATCCACAAGCTGCCCGAGGACGCGCTCCGGCGCTACGCGGGGGTCGCCAAGGAGGCCAAGGACGAACTCCTGGCTTTCGAGAACCGCGAGCAGGATACCGAAGAGCCTATCTGCGCGGCCAATGGGTGGATGTAGATGACGACGCTCCGCCGCTCCATCCCCACCTTCGCGCTGGCGAACCCGATCTACATCGGCGCGCATGTGTCGTTCTACACGGTCAACCCCACGACCGGGGCAAAGACGGCGACGCTCGCCGCGCTCTATTCGGGCGCGACCGGCAGCACCAGGGTCGGCAATCCTTATACGCTCGACGGCGAGGGGAAATTTGCGGCTGCGGTCTTTAGCGAAGTGCCGCTCATTGCCACCGTGCAGAGCCTCCACGCCGACACGCATGATGTGGGTCCGATCCAGATGCGCGGGACCTACCGCGGCAACTGGGTCACGGGAACGTCGTATTTCTCCAGCGATAGCGTGCGCGATAACGGAACCGACAAGGTCTATGTCGTGGCCGACGACTACGTGTCGGGGGCCTCGGTTGCGGCCGACATTTCGGCGAGCCACCTCGTCCTCATGGTCAATCCGGTGTTCGCCCCGGCCGACTCCAACCGGGTTGCGAAAGCGTGGTTCAACTTCAATGGCACCGGCACTCCTGCGCTGCGCGGCAGCTATAACGTGTCGTCGATCACCGATTTCGGCGCGGGAGTGTTCGGGGTCAATTTTACGGTCGCGATCGGCAACGCAAACTATGCCGTCGCTTTATCGGCGGGTTTCGAGACTGATCGTGTCTTTGCTGACATCGGCGGTGGCGCGGGCGGCGTGGCGTCGGGGGTGGTAACGATTGTCACCAGCAACCACTCCGGCACGCTGGTCGACCCGACCGTGATGACTGGCGTCGTGTTCGCAAGCTGATCGGACGCAAATGAACCAGCGCATCATCTACCAGAATCAGCACGGCGGGGTTTCTATTCTGATCCCTGCGCCCAATGCTGGCCTGACGATCGAAGAGATCGCCGCCAAGGATGTGCCGGCAGGCACGCCGTACCGGATCGTGGATGCTTCGGAAGTCCCCGCCGACCGCACATTCCGCAATGCATGGACCCACGATGAGGCCGGCATCAAGGTCGACATGGTCAAGGCGCGCGACATCCACCGCGACCGGCTGCGGGCGCTGCGCGCGCCCAAGCTTGCGGCGCTCGATGTCGAGTACATACGTGCGGTCGAAAGCAAGGACGTTCCCCTGCAGGCAGACATTGCAGCGCACAAGCAGGCGTTGCGTGACGTGACCGCCGACCCGGCGATCGACAATGCTTCCACGCCGGAAGAACTTGCTGCCGCGATCTCGAAAATCCTGATCTGATCGGCACACAATGCTCATCCCCACTTTCGATACCTGGCAGCCCGGCTACGGGGGCGCCATCGTGAGCGTGCTGATTGCCGGCACCGACACGCTTGCGTCGGTGTTCGCAGATGAAAATTTGACGGTGCCGGCCGCCAATCCGCAGACGCTCGCCTCGCTGGTCCTCAACGGCATCGACTACGGGAAGTTCTCCGCGCCGGTCTATGTCGGCGTGGCGGTCACGCTCCACAACGGCTCCATCGATGAGACCGGGGTCATGCGCCCCCCGATCACTTCGCTCACCGGCGTGGATATGTCCTTGGCCACGGTGCAGGTCGCGGGCGGCACGCAGGACATCGAGCTTGAGGACATCCTCGCTCGCCGCGTCGATGTGCGAGACTTTGGTGCCTTCGTGGCCGTGGGCGGCGCCGGGGCGTCTTCCTCGACCAACAATGCAACTCTGACGGCAGGGATGGCCGCGGTTAGCTCTCTTGCCGGCGGCTATCTGGAACTGCCGGCCGGCAGCTATGACGTGACGCAATTCACAATTCCCACCGGCGTCGTGCTGCGGGGACGTGGCCGAGGAGCAACCACGCTGCGCTCCACCGTGGCGGGTAATGTCGCGACGATAGGTGGTGCCCGTGCTGGCATCACGCAGATGACCCTTGACGGGGTTTCCAGGGTTGGCTCGGGTGTTGGTCTCTATGCATCCAATAAGGATGAAATCGTTCTGATCGATGCTGAGATCAAGCGGTTTGACACTTGCGTCTTTCAAGCAGGCGGAACGCGCTCTGACTGGATTGATGTCTATATCTCCGATGCCGCTAACGGCTATACTCTCTATGGCCAGGGTGCCCCGCTCCGCTTCAACTCTTGGCACGGCGGCAAGATCGAACTGTGCAGCACGACCGGCATCGATCTTGCTTACGTCGATGCCGTAACAGAGCACAACACCTTCTCCGACATCACCTTCGATACCAATACCGGCAAGGCGGTGCGTATCAGGGGAGCGCGCTGGACGACGCTAAATGACTGCCGGTGGGTGAGCAACACCAACGACCTCACTATTGCCGACGCCACCCCGACGACCACGCTCAACACCGTGATCGGAGTTAGCCTTGTCGGCGGCGAGATGTCGGGCGGCACCGTTACCCTCGGTGACAACCTCGAATCTGTCACGCTACGTCGGATGGCGCTGACCAGCATCACCGCGACCCTGACGGCGCCGGCGCACAACGTCCTGGTCGAGGACTGCCGCGAGACGAGCGTCACGATCGCCGGCGATACGACTACGTGGCGGCGGCAAAGCACCACGCTCGAATCGGCCTCTTCCCTCACCACAACCAACGCGACGTTCACCAAGGCATGGGCGGCCACGCTCAATCCAGGCCAACACATCTACCTCTCCGGCCGGGTTCAAGCCCGGCGGCTCAACGGACTCAATTATCTGACGGTTGAAAATTTCGGAGTGGCGCGGCGGCCAGGCTCGACGTTGCTTTACCAGACCCAGACCGGCAACTTCACGGTCGGCAATACGCTCACGGGCGGCACCAGTGGTGCAACTGCGCGCATTGTTGCCGACACCGATGCCGGGGCCACGGGAACGCTGACACTCTATGATATTGTCGGGACGTTCGCGAATGGTGAGATCATCACCGATGGCTCCGGCGGATCGGCGACCACCAATGGCACCGTGACGGCGCATGACTGTCAAATCCTAAACGCCACGCTGTTGGCTTATGACGGGCAGACCGTCAACTTTACGGTGGGCGAAATCATTACTGGGGGAACGTCGGGGGCTGTAGCCAGAATCCTTTCCGACGTCGATGCGGGCGCGACCGGCACCCTGACGATCAAGGACGTGACGGGAATCTTCGTTGACAACGAGGCCATCACCGGGTCGTCGGGCGGCGCGGCTGTCGTGAATGGCGAGTGGCTTCAAAGCAACGTTATCACAAGCATCAACTCGGCTGCCACTGATTATGCCGCCACATACATCGCCAGTGGCGCTCAGGTGTTCGGTTACGTTCGCGGCACTGCGGCACATACCGTTTCATGGATATTCGACGTTGACGTGGTGTCCAATCCATCATGACCGAGCGCTGGATACCGCTTCCGCTCGACAAGACTATCTTCGCCAATCTCGACGAGGATGCCGTTGTCGGGTTCAACACGGCAATAGAAAACGGCTTTAAGAACGAGTTAGGCGGGTTTTCGCGCTTCAATGGCCTCATCGAGCGCGTCGATCTTGGCCTTGTGACGCCGGTCTATCTGAATGACTTCAACGGGGACCTGATCGCCTGCTGCGATGGCAAGGTATTCCGGATCGATCAGAGCTACACCGTAACCGATGTCACCACGACGCCCGTTGCGGGCGGCCGGCGGGTGATCTTCGCCAAGACCGGGGTGGATCTGCTCATGGCTGCCGGCGCCGAGATCGTGCGGCTGCGCAGCGCCACGACCGAAATCCTTTCGCCTAATGCGCCGCTGTCCTCGCACGTCGCCTGGGTGCAGGGCTACACGTTGGCGGTTGAGATCGACTCGCAGCGGTTCTTCCACTCCGGTGCGGGGACCCCCGACCAGTGGGACCCGCTCGACACGTTTGCGGCCGATGTCGTCCCGGATAACGTCACCTCGCTCCTGGTCACGCCGTTCGGCGACGTGATGCTGGGCGGAGAAGGTTCGATCGAGCAATTCGAACGCGTCGATGGTGGAGACGCCCCGTTCGCGCGGCGCTGGGCGGTCGCTTCCGGCGTGAAATTGCCCTACGTGCTTTCGTTTGCCGACAATGCCATGTGGTGGGTCAACTCGGCAAACGAGCTGGTATTCGCGCCGGGCCAAATCTACACGCGCGCCTCCGACGATATCGGGCTATTGCTCGAAAAGATCGACGACTGGCGCGATGCCTGGATCGGTGGGCCGCTCAACATCCAGGGGCAGAAATTCATCCTGATCCAGGCGCCGTTCGCCACCAACGAGTACGGCACCAAGGGCGTCACGCTGCTCTACGACCGCAGGCAGAAGGGATTCTCGTCCCTGTACGGATGGGACAGCGATCTATCCGCCCCGACGCGCTGGCCTGGCTGGTCTCACTGGAGACTTTGGGACAAGACCTTCGTCGGCGGCAACGGGAAAATCTACGAGCTTACCGACGCGACCCACCTCAACGGCGCTGACCTGCAGCGCTGGCTGGTTCGCACCGCGCATATGGCGAGCGGCAGCGGCGCGATCATCAACAATTTCAGGCTTCAGGTTGTCCGCGGGCGCGGCAGCAACACGGCCGCCTCGACCATCCGCGTGCGCTGCTCGCGCGATGGCAAGCCGTTCGGGAGCTGGATCAGGCTCACGCTCGGCAAGGCCGGGGAACGTTCGCAGATGCTCGAATTTGGCAGCTTCGGGAGCGCGCAGACATTCCGCTTCGAGATCGCGTGCACGGACGACTGTGCGGTTGATTTGAAGGCGGCCGAGATCAAGTCAATTCCGCTGGGGCACTAGTTCGCACTTTCCGGGGAATGTCTGTCCTAGAAGTTTCCAGATTTCCATGGAAGCGGCATCTGGGGTGATGCCATCACCGAGTTGAATAGTGCCGTCTGCCTTGATGATGGCGATCACCTTATCTCCAAATGAGAACATTAAGGCGGTATCTTCAGGACGCAGGTCACGTCGTTGGAAATCGAAAAATAGCGGATCGAAATCGCCTGTTAGCGGCTGTGGTTGCGCCACAGCAGCCGTCGTCAAGGCGAGCAGCACGGCAACGGTTTTCATGTTTCTCCTCCGGCCTCTGGGGCACTAGCGCATAGGCGCAGTTCATGGTGGGGTTCTCCTGAACTTAACAAACCGATATCCGTGGCACTCTTCACATTCGAGGCTCTCCACAACAGGGTCCGGTTTACTTTCTCCGTACCACTCCAACGGCTTGTATCTTTTGAAAACTCCAGAGCCTTCGCACTTGGGACAAACCACATGATCTTGTGGACAGCTCGCTGCCAGTTCCATGGCCTTCCGCGCAGAACCACCACCATAAAACATTGTTTCGACCTCCTGCTAGGGCTGGTAGATGGCTAGCCTGCTCCCGCCCCCGCGGCTCACCGGCGTCGTCGATGACGACCTCTTCAACATCAGCAATTACCTTAACGTCCTGGCCAAGGCGATCCGGGGCGGCGTACCAGAATTCGGTACATCCGTCACCTTCAGCGACACCGACACCACCGCGTCCGTGATGTTCGCGCGCGCGCGCGCCGACGCGAACTACCGGGTTATCGCACAGCTTGCCTCCGTCGAGGGTGAGCCGACGATCTCCGCCTTCTTTGTCACCACCGAAAATTCCGCCTCCGGGTTCACCGTCACGCTGCTTGGTGCGCCCGGCGCCGGCAACTCGGTTACGTTCGACCTCCTCGTCATCCCCGAGCCTGTGTAGTTTGGACGGTCGCGCAAAACGACGTAACGAATGGGACGATAACGAAGCCGTCCTTTTCCGCCAACCGCTGCAATGCAGCAAGCCTGGCGTCGCGCCTCTGTTCGTCGGTCTTGCCGTATGCGCTCCTCAGCTCATCACCCTCTGTGAAAAGCTCCGTCTCCGGAATCCCGAGAAGTTCGGCGAGTCGGTAGAATTCATCCGACACGTAAGGGTGAATGGTTGCGCCTACCTCGCGCATGCCACTGAGAATACCAAGGACGCGTTCTCTGACCTCTGTCTTGCTCATGGCTTTGGTTCCTGTGATCCGCAGGTAGCCAATTCGTCCGGGTCGACACCAGCCAGCAGATAGGTTCTCAGTTGCTCCTCGGCCCGGCAGTCGTACAAAGTGTTCCACTTTACCAGCTCGCTTTGGGCATACCCAATCCCATCCTCCACCACAAAATATGGGAAGCGGGCGCGAACCGCCTTGCGCATGCGGTCGATCTCCTGAACGGAATACTTTCTCTGATCCATCGTCGTTGATTACCACGGAAGAGAGAGAAGACAAAAGCCATGGCAGGTTCAGCGGTAAGCGCACAGGAGAGCGGACCTACTAGCCAGGCGGCGGGCGCACAGGAAAGTGCTGCCGGCCAGGCGGCGGGCGCACAAGAGTCTGCCAGCCAAGCGGTGAGCGCGGTTGTCTCCCCTGTCGAGTCAGCGGCAGCCCCGGCCACTCCAGTGGTTGCTGTGCCCGTCACCCCACCACCGCCGCCCGAAACGAAGACGGGCACGTTTGACCTCAAAAAGAAGTGAGAGAAGCATCATGGCCTTTGGACGTGATCCCGCGCTTGTGGTCGCCGTCGGCAAACCCACGCCGCCCGGCATGGACCATCCGGGACAAAGCGTGACACCGCAGGACAATAACGGACAACTGACCCCAGAGGACGAGCAGACCTTGCAGGAGGGTGTTTCGCCTGAGGCGGCGGATGTCTTGCGCCGCGTGCTGCCGCCGGAGTGCCAGCACATCATCGAGGCGCTCGGCCAGGAAGGCGAGGGCGAGGAGATGATGGAGGGCGAAGGGGGCGGACAGCAGGACTACGGACCGGGCACCGGTTCTGGTCCGCCGTTGCCGCGGCCCGCGACTAGACTGGGGCGCATGTAGGACGGCTCACCGTTCCGAAGTAGAGCGAGCCCGGTGGAGCGCGGCCCCTGCCGAGCCGCGGCGTGCCGGCATCGTTCCAAACGAACACCTCGTATTCGAAGGCCGCGATGATCGGCGGTTCCGTGCCTTGAAATTGAAAGAAGCGGCTTTCCAGCGGTGGCATCACGATCCCCCGCACCGGCATCAGGCTCGCGTAGGGGATGATGACAGGCGCTGCGAGCGCGGAGGCGAGGCCGGTCAGGAATGAGCGCCGCGGCAGAATGATCTTGGCCATGGCGAAGTAACTAGCACCAGGCCCCCCGCCACAACAACCGGCTAGGACGCACACAGATGTGGAGTACCCTTCTTCCCCGACAGGGCGGGCAGCGCGCTGCCCCGCCCCCGCAGCGGGGACCCATGCCGCCGCAGGGAGCGCAGCGCCCTCCTGGGCCGCCCGCGCCCGCGCCGCAGGCGCCTATGCCACAGGCGGGGCCCCCCGCCGCGCAAGGTCGCCCCGCGCCGGTGCCCGGGCAGATTCCGCCCGAGCTGGCCCACCACATCGACCCGAACAACCCGATCCAGGCCGAGCTGGTGAAGCGGGCCGGGTCACTCGCGCCGCAGGAGAGCCAAGCGTTCTTTGCAGGCGTAAGCCTGCAAGCACTCATGGTGCTCAAGAAGCTTCTGCCGGAACTTGGGTTCATCTGGGACCGTGCAATCGCGGCGAAGCAGCAGCAGGGTGGCGCGCCGCAGGGTGCACCACAGGGCGCACCACCGGCCGCCCAGCAGCCAGCCCCGCAAGCACCGCCGCAGCCGCAGGCCGGATTGCGCCGTCTGTGAACCTGCCCGCGCTTCTCGCCGGATCGGTCGATCACCTGACCATGCGGGAGAAGGTCTTCGCCATCGAAGCCGAGATGCGCAAGCATCCGCCGCTCGACCTGCCGCTCAAGCATCATTTCTCGCAGGGGCTCTACGCGCGCGAGCTGTTCATTCCGAAGGGCACGCTGCTCACCGGCAAGGTCCACAAGTTCGAGCAGCTCAACATCATGTCGCAAGGCGACATGTCGGTGCTCACCGAGGACGGCATCGTGCGGGTGCAAGCGCCGTTCACGGTGGTGTCGCCACCCGGGACCAAGCGCATCGCGTTTGCGCACGAGGACACGGTCTGGACTGTGATCCTCGCCACCGAGGAGACCGACGTCGCCAAGCTTGAGGCGTATTTCGTCACTGACGGCGACCAACTGAAAGAGATCGAAGAATGTCTTTCGTAGCAGTCGCGATCGGCGGCTCGGCGCTGCTTGGCGTCGGGGGCGCCATCATCGCGTCGAACGCCAACACCGAGGCCGCGCAGACCGCTGCCCAGGCCACGCAGCAAGGCGCGCAGCTCAACACGCAGGCGATCACCCAATCGATCGACCAGTACCGCCAGATGGCGTCCCAAGCCGCGCAGGATGCCGAGCGCTTCCGCGCCGAAGGCAACACGGCAGCCGCACAGCGCTCCGAGCAGGCCCGCGATACCGCCCTGCAGTATGCCAATCGGGCGCAAACCCTGATCGCGGAAGGGGCGGAAACTGCGACCAACGCGCTGACGCAGGGCGGCGCCACCGCAGCGAACACGCTCGCGCAGGGCGGCGCCGCAGCGCAGGGTACGGTCGGCCAAGGCGTTACCAGCGCGGGGAATACGCTGCGCGCCGGACTCGAAGCCTCCTCGGATACGCTCGGCCGTGGCGCGGACGCCGCGACAGGCACGATCGGCAGCGGCTTCAACGACGCGAGTTCGTCAATCACGGGCGCAGCCAACAGCGCGTGGAACACCACCGCCAAGGGCGCGCAGGCCGCCAGGGGCGACATCGCGTCGGGATACAACGACGCGAATGCGTATTTGCAAGGCAATGCCCAGAACGGCATCAACCAGATCATTGCGGGCACCGGCGCCGGCATCGGCGCGATCAACCAGGGCGCCAACGCCGGCCGCACCGCGCTCGACACCGGCGCCACCAACGCGACCGGCGCCATCAACCGGGGCACCAATGCCGCGCTCGACGCCTACGGGCGAACCCGCGACCTCAACGAGGGTGGCACCTCCTATCTGCGCAATCTCGTCGCCAACCCGGGCGACCTCACTCCGCTCCAACAGCAGCACCTCGAAGATTTGCGCCGTGATGCACAGAACCGGATCGGCTCGTCCTCGCTGGCGGGATCTGGCCGCAGTGCGGCCGCAGTGCTTCGCCGGGTGGATGCGGACTACGTCAACCAGGCGCTCGAAGACAACCGCACCCGCGCCTACAGCGCCGCCGGCACCCTCTCCGGCAACCAGACCCAGGCCGAGCGGGACATCGCGGCACAAGAGGCCAGCCGTGGCACCCAGTTGGCTGGCGTTGAAGGCGCGCGCGGGACTGGCACGGCGGCGATCGAGCAGAGCCGCGGCGGCTCCATAGCCAACCTCTCGGCCAACCAAGGCACCGCTCTCAACAGCGCCTACTCCACGCTCGGCCAGCGGCTCGGCGATGTCTCGACCGGGCGGGCGAATGTTACGGCCGGCATCGACACGGGCGAGGCTGGTGCTCTCTCCGGCATCGCCACTGGCGCGGGGCGCGATTACGCGCAGCTTCGCACCGGGGCGGCGAACACCCAGGCCGGTTACCAATACGGTGCGGCCAACACGCAGGCGGCCATGCAGAATGCCGCTGCCGGGGCGGAGGCTGGCTACCAGTACGGGGGCGCGAACACGCAGGCCGGCCTTCAGAACACCACTGCGCAAACCACGGCAGGCATCCAGGCGCGTACGGCCCAGGATCTCGCCAGCACCGCGACCGCTGCACACAACACCGCGGCTGGCATCGCGAGCAACACTGGCAACAACGCCGCCTCGAACTTCACCCACCTTGGCGACCAGGAATACGGCTCCGCCTCGCACCTCGGCGACCAGGAGGTCAACCTTGCCACCGGCGTGGGCAACCAGCAGGCCACCGCAACGCAGGCTATCGGGCGCGCGGCGGCCGACGCGGCAACGCAGTCGGGTCAGTTCCAAGCGAATGCCGGGCTCGCGAACGCAAACCTCACCGGGCAGACGATTGGCTCGATCGGCTCGACGATCAATCAGGCCAACAAGCGGAGCTTGTGGAGCTTCATGGATACCGGGAGTGCGGGCAATTATGGCGGCTCGCCAGCGAGCAATCCGTATCTGAATCCTGCGACCTACGGGAACATCGGGATCTAAGCCATGCCGCTCAATTTCATCACCTCGAACCCAGTAATCGACGCCTACGGCAAGCAGGAGAAGGCTGCCAACGAGGAACGGCTGCGCGATGCGCAGACCAGCAAGCTGGAGAACGAGGTCGACGAGCTGCAGCAGACGCGACCCCAGCGGTTTCGCCGGCTTGAAGCCGATACTGGCTTGGCGGAATCCAACGCCAACGTGGGCAGGCAAACCGAAGGCGCGCGCGTGCGGGGTGCATCTGCGGCTGCCGCGCATGCAGAAAACCAGAACTTCGGGGCCGTGATCGATCTCCTGGAAAAAAACCAGACGGCCGCAGCCGATGAAATGGCTGGCCGGCTAGGCATTAAAATCCCGGATAGCCTCAAGACCAACGCCAGGGAGCGCGCCGCCTACAAGGCGCTCTACCAGCAGTCGGAGAAAGCGCAGCCCGGCAGCCCTCTCGGGCAGCAGGAGCACTTTCGCGCGCATGTGGACGAGATCAATCGCCGCATTGATGCGGGCGAAGACCCGAATGCCGTGTACGACACTTTCACCACCAGGTTCGGCGGGGCACAGCAGGCTCCGGGCGGGCCGTCGGCGCCGGTGTCTTCGCAGAAAGACAGCTACACCCACGTCGGCTACGATCCCACCGGCAAGCCAATCTACCTGAACCGCGCGACCGGCGAGGAGAGCGAAGGCGCCGGCCCGATGACGCCGCGTTACGGCGCTGGCGGCGCTGGCCGCTCCTCGGTCTTCCAGCAGAAGCAGACCGCATGGCTTGAGGCACACCCAGGCGATACCCAGGGCGCGCTCGACTACGCCAAGGGGGCGCGGGCGATGAGTCCTGCGGAAGCGATGAAATCTGCCCGTTCGATGGCGGGCAGGGAAATTGCGCAGGATCCGACCATAATCGGACCGAAGCGCACTGCCGCCATCGAGGCGCGCACCAAGGAAATCTACAATCAATTGCAGGGTGCCGGTGCACCGCCTGCCGCGCCAGCCGCGCAGCGCCCCGACATGATGACGCCAGGGGACGGCGGCACGCCCGCCAACATCCAGATGCCGCCTATGCCCCGCGGTGTGCCGCCCGGCTCATCCTACAGCCCCTCACGGAGGATGTGGCGCTCGCCCGACGGGCAGGTCTACGACGAGAACGGCAACCCGGTCTAAGCCATGGCATTCGTCGACGCCGGCATTGACGACTGGATCGTGCCGTCGCGCCCGCGCGCACCAGCGGGCAATGGCCCTGACGACTGGATCATCCCGCCGAAATTTGCCGGCGATGGCAAGCCGGACGACTGGATCACGGCGCCAGGGTCCTCCTGGACCGACTACCCCGTCGAGTTTGGCAAGGGCGTTCTCGAAGGCGCCAAGAATCTCCCCGCCTCTGCGCTGAAAGGCTCCGCCGCGCTCGACATCAACGCGGCCAGACGTGGCATCGAGCGCCTCGATGCCGGCAGTCCTGTGCCGCCGCCGGCCGATGAGAGCCCGGAAGAGCTCGCGGCCTATCGCGTCCGGCGCAGCGTCAGACATACCCCTATCGACGATCCGGCCGTGCGCGCGGCGTTGGAGGCGAGCGCTGGTCGGCCGCTCGCCGAGCACCCAGTCTATCAGGCTGGCCAGGCCATCGAGGACTTCGGCAAGGAGGCGCTGACCCCACGCCCTGGATTTGAGGGGAGTTGGACCCGCGACATCGGCTCGGGCTTCGGTTCGATGCTCGGCGGCATGGGCACCTCGATGGTCCCCGGCGTTGGGCCTCCGATCGCCGGGGCCATGTTCCTCGGCGCTGGCGCGGGGGAGGCCGTCCAGAACGCGCAAAAGGCAGGTGCGACGGAGGACCAGGCCGTCCGCGCCGCGCAGTTGGGCACCATCGCTGGCGCAACCGACGTGGTCGACGCGCTGATACCGATGCTCGGCTCGACCGGCAAGGCGCTCGGGTTCCTCAAGCGGGTGGCCACTCGCACGGTCTATGGCGCGCTCGCCGAGGGCGGACAGGAAGGCGTCCAGCAGGTCATTCAGAACGCGATCGCGGCTGGCATCTACAAGCCCGACCAGGATCTGATGGAGGACGTGCCGCGCAACGTGGCGATCGGCATGATCGTCGGCGGCACCACGACGGCCGGCCTTTCGACGCTGGAGGGCAGGGGGCACCCGGAGGCACAGCAGCCCGCTGGTGCGGTCCCGAGCCCGGGCGGGGCACCGACGCCCCCTATGGGTCCTATGCCTCCCCCGGTCTCCCCGACCGAGCAGCCGCCAACGGGAGTCGTGACTTTTCCGGCGCCAATTCCCCAGCAAAATCAACCGTCGGCTCCGGGAGTCGTGACTTTTCCGCCGGGAGGCGTGACCAATGATCGTCAAAACCAACCAGGGCTACCAAGTGAAATCGGAGTCGGGCAAGAACCTGTCCAAGCCCAGCCTCTCCCAGGGGCAGGCCAAGAAGCGGCTCGCGATGGTGGAGTGGTTCAAGTCGCACCCGCGCCCGTTGCGGTCGCAAACCCGGCTGGGCAAGATGTAGCGGCGGGACAAATAACCCCGGCGCCAGCCCCGGTAAATGTCCCGCCACCGACGCTCGAAGATCTGCTAGCCGACCCGCGCACGGCCGATGAAATCCGGGCGGATTTGGCGGCCGCGGCCGCATGGCGCCCGTCCGATGAGTGGCAGCCGCTCCCCTACGGCATGACACCAGAGGCCGCTTCACAGAACGGCCTCGAAGTCAAAAGCGAAAACTCGACGAGTTTTGCGCGCATCCCCCCGACGCCCGGCACCCGCGAAGCCCCGGTCCAGATCCAAACCCCCGCCGATCTTGACGCCGTCGCCCGGCAGGTCGACCCCGATCCGACGCCGGGACAGAGGGACGCCGAGAACTTCTCGATGGCGCACGGCAAGCTTTATGGGCTTGACGTGTCGATTGAGGTCGCCAAGGGGGGCACCCGCGTCGCAGCCGATGGCTCATGGAGCGTTCCCAATTTCCCGGCCCACTACGGGCGCTTTAAGGGCACCAAAGGCGCCGACGGGGAGATGGTCGACTTCTTCTATGACGGTCCGCGCCCCTTTGTGGTCGACCAAATTAATCCAGCTACCGCGAAGTTTGACGAGCACAAGATCGTCTTCGCCCGCGACGAGGCGCATGCGCGCGCGATTTACGATGCAGCCTTCTCCGATGGTCGCGGCCTGGAGCGCATGGGCGCGATCACGCCGATGTCGGTCGCCCAGTTCCGGCAGTGGATCAAGAACGGGAATACCAGGAAGGCAGTGGCTTATAAGGAGCCGGCGCCTGCCGCGCGGCCCGAGCCTCCTGCGGCGGTTGTCCCTCCCAGCGACGAGCACCCAGGGCTCGTCATCACGTCGCTCGAAACTGGCAAGACGACCCACATCCAGCCGGCAGGGACGCGCAAGCCACCCACCCCGCAGATCCCGAACGAGCCGGGGACGAAGTACGTCCTGCCGTCATTCGCGACGGGGCATCATCCCAAGCCGGCGCCGAAGCCGGCACCGGAAGCTGCCACCGCACCGAACGAGCAGTGGTGGGACCGGCAGTGGTGGGACCACAAGCTGACGACGGCCGGCCGTAGCGATATTTTGCGCGGTCTTGGCATTAAATTACCCCCCCGCGTCGCGTGGCGCCACCTCTCGCCCGAGAACCGTGAAAAGGTACTCACGCGCAAGCCGCCAGCCGAGCAACACGCGCCGACAAAACCAGCGACAAATATTCCCGGGAATATTCCAGAGGCCCCGGAAACGGGGCCTTCTGCTGCCGAGCAGCCGAAGCGCGGCCCGTTCGCGCTCGAGGTCGCAGCGCACCACATGCCTTGGTATGACCGCGGGTACCGCGGCGAACCGCGCGGCGGGAATGAGGCCGAGCAAGCCGCTTGGGATCGTGGTGCGCTCGACCGTGCGAATGCCGATCGCGCCGCCGCCAAGCCTGAACAGCAGCAGCCCAAGCCCGCGGCGCCGCCTGAACGCGCCACGCTATCCTCGATAGAGCGACTCCTCGCCGAAGAACCTGCAACCCCAGAAATCCCGGAAACGGGGCCTTCTGCTGCTGAGCCCGAGGCTCAAAAAGAGGCTCAAAAAGAGGCTCAAAAAGCTGAGGAAGCGCCCGCCAAGCCCGACGTCGCGCTCGCCCACGCCCTCCACGATCGCCTCAAGGCCGGCAAGCCAATCACGGCCAAAATCCTCCAGGACGAGGCGGCTGCGGCGCACGGCGGGAAGCTCGCGGAGGGCAAGTTCGACCGCAAGGATGCCTACGACGCGCTCGAACTGGCCGTGAACATGCTGGTTCGGGAGAATTCTGAGTTTCGAGTTGGCAATGGCGCTTGGCAGCAGCCGGTCCAGCGGCTTGAGAAGCTGCTCGCCTCGCTACCAACCCAGACCGTGCGCTCCGAGGAACAGCAGCGCTTCCAGCAATTTTCGACACCGCCGCACTACTCGCTCGCCGTGGCGTATGCCGCCAACCTGGACCACGGCGACACCGTGCTTGAGCCATCGGCGGGCACCGGCTCGCTGCTGGCCGCAGCTACGCGCCCCGGCGTTACGCTGATCGCCAACGAACTCTCGCCCCGCCGCGCCGACCTCCTGCGCGAGCTCGTCGGCAAGGACGGCAAGGTCTACAGCGAGAACGCCGAGCAGATCGGCAACATCCTCGCCGACAAGGTCAAGCCGACCGTCGTCGTGATGAATCCGCCGTTCTCGCAGACCGCGGGGCGCATGGGCGACAAGAAGGAGATCGGCGTCGGCGCCGCGCACATCAAGCAAGCGCTGTCGCTGCTCCAGCCCGGCGGGCGCTTGGTCGCGATCGTCGGCCGCGGCATGACCATGGGCGCGCCGCGCTTCCGCGAGTGGTGGGCCGACATCTCGAAGAACAACGCCGTCCGCGCCAACATCGGCGTCGATGGCTCGGTCTACGGCAAGTACGGCACGCAGTTCGGCACCCGTCTCCTGGTGATCGACAAGGTTGCGCCGGACGGGAAAGCGCCTATCCTCAAGGATGTGCAGACGGTCGAAGACCTGATGCGCACGCTGGAGCCGATCCGCGATGCCCGACCAGCCGAAGCACAAGCCGCTCATCCTGCCGCAGAACAACCACGTCCTGAACCGGGTCGCGCTGAACCTCCTGCGCGAAGCGAAGGAGAGCGCCCCGCCCGACAGCCTGCACCTGCTGAGCCTCGCCCAGTGGGGCCTGGACAGCGGAGTGAGGGGGGAGTGGCCGCCGGACCGCCGGTACGCACTGGAGGACCAAGTCAGCCTCCTGTTCGGGTGGGAGCCGAAGAACGTCCTGCCGTGGCTCCTGTCGAACCCGGACGGCCCGGAGGAGAGCGAGCAGGAGAGCGACCTGAAAAACCGCCTCCAGAAAGCAAGCAGCCCGAAGTCGGCAGCGTCGGCGGTCCTGAACGCAATCTGGTATCGCCAACAGAGCGAGAATCCATCGCTGCAGCCAGCGGCCAGCGAATTGTCGTAGATCAGGCGAAGCCAGGCACGCAGGCCGCGTCGGACATTTCCGAAAGCCTCTACGAGGATTACGAGCCGCAGCGCGTCCGCATCAAGGGCGCCAAGAAGCATCCGGGACCGCTGGTCGAGTCGGCCGCCATGGCGTCGGTGCAGCCGCCGGCGCCAACCTATGAGCCCTCGCTGCCGAAGGCGGTGATCGAGAAGGGCCTCTTGTCGCTGCCGCAGCTCGAGGCGGTCGTCTACGCCGGCCAAGCGCACCAGCGCATGCTCCCCGCGGCCGAAGGTGAGACCGCTCGGCGCGGGGGATATTTCATCGGCGATGGCACCGGCGTCGGCAAGGGGCGCGAGATCAGCGGCATCATTCTCGACAATTGGCAGCAGGGCCGCACCAAGGCGGTGTGGGTCAGTGAGAAGGGCAAGCTTCTCAACGACGCCAAGCGCGACTGGTCCGGACTTGGGCAGGATCAAAACCTGATCTTCAACCTGGGCAAGACCGCGACCGGCGAGGGTGTGAAAGCCGGCAAGGGCATCGGCTTTATCACCTACGACACACTCAAGGGCGGGATGTCGGATCAAGCGGCGCTCGCCAAGGGCAATTTCATCCGCAAGCAGAAGGTCTCCGTCAACGGCCAGTCCGGCACCGTCACCAGAATCGAGAAGGGTGACAAGAAGGCTGGGCCCACCATCACGGTCAAGCTCGACAACGGCTCTGAGGTCAGCGTCCCGGCAACTGAGGTGACGGCGGTCGAGGCCGGTACGCTCAAGACCCGCATCGACCAGATCGTGGAATGGGTCGGCGCGGACTTCGACGGCGTGATCGCTTTCGATGAAGCCCACAACATGGGCAACGCCGTTACCGTGAAGGGCGAGCGCGGCTTGCAGGAGGCGGCGCAGAAGGCGCTCGCCGGGCTGGCGCTGCAGGAGAAGCTGCCCAACGCGCGCGTGGTCTATGTCTCGGCCACCGGCGCCACCGAGGTCTCCAACCTCGCCTATGCGGAGCGGCTCGGCCTCTGGGGACGTGGCACGCCGTTCGCCTCACGCAACAATTTCATCTCCGAGGTGGAGCAGGGCGGCGTCGCGGCGATGGAGCTGATCGCCCGCGACATGAAGCAGTTGGGTCTCTACACCGCCCGCAACCTTTCCTACGACGGCGTCGAATACGATAAGATCGAGCACAAGCTCGACGCCAATCAGCGCGAAATCTACGACACGTCCGCCGAGGCGTGGCAGAGCGTGCTGCGCAACATCGAGAAGGCGCTCGAAACGACCGGCGGCGCCGAGAGCAAGGGCGCCCGCGCCGCGGCAAGATCGGCATTCTGGGGCGCGCACCAGCGCTTTTTCAACCAGATCATCACGTCGCTGCAGATGCCGTCCGTCATCAAGGCGGTGGAGAAGGACATCGCCGCCGGCAGGCAGGCGGTGCTGCAGCTCACCAACACCAACGAGGCCGCCCAAAACCGCGCCGCCGCCAAGGCCAAGACCGAGGAGGACATCGAAGACCTCGACATCACGCCGCGCGACCAGATCATCCAGCTTGTCGAGAAGTCGTTCCCGACCCAGCAGTATGAGACCTATGTCGACGCGGACGGCAAAGAGGGTTCGCGCGCCGTCGTCGATTCCGAGGGCAAGCCGGTCCAAAACGCCGCGGCCGTCGCGATGCGCGAGCAGCTTGTGGAGAAGCTGGCCTCGCTGCGCGTCCCGCAGGGGCCGCTCGACATGATCCTCGACCACTTCGGCACCGACGTGGTGGCCGAGGTGACAGGGCGCAAACGCCGCTTCGTGCTCAAGCAGGACGAGAAAACCGGCGACATGCGCCGCGGAGAGGAAAGCCGCCCCGGCTCGGCCAACCAGTCCGAGATCGATGCGTTCCAGGGGGCCAAGAAGAAGGTGCTGGTCTTCTCGGAGGCTGGCGGCACTGGCGCCTCCTACCACGCCGACAACAATTCGCCGTC
>Ga0193696_1000262_pt1 | contig 20065 bp, 15 predicted proteins | sample L3m1metaG_FD_145074 | JGI IMG/M metagenome (GOLD analysis project Ga0193696, IMG submission 145074) | Soil microbial communities from a riparian zone of the East river system, Colorado, United States - L3m1 | ecosystem: Environmental > Terrestrial > Soil > Riparian zone | place: USA: East River... | reverse complement strand
GACCTTCTGCAGCTCGAGCCGTGCGTCAGCCTTCCGGTTATCGTCGATGAACAGCTCGGCGAGAAAGAAGTGCGAGGCGGTGCTGTTGTCGTTGTACTTCAGCGACTCGCGCAGGTGCTGCTCTGACAGCGTGTGGCTGCCTCCAGAGATACTCGGAACCTTGAAGTACCAGCGTCCCAGCGCGCGATCCGCGGATCCCTGCTGAAACGCGGGGTCGAGGCGCAACACGGTGAGCAGCTCGTCCTTGATTTGCTTGCGGTACTTGATGCCCTGCCGGAGACCAAACGATTCGGCGAGCGCCCCCATGTTGGCGGCCATCCAGAAATGGCCCTCGGGGCGATTAGGCTGCAGGGCGATCGCCTGGCGTCCCCCGTCGATGCCTTCCTCGAACAACTTCCGGCCCTCGCTGGCTGGCGCGTGGCCGCCGAGCCAATAATCGGCGCGCGCGAGCTTCCACGCAGCCTCGAAGGCGCCGGCGCCGCCCGCGGCCAGGTTCGCCTTCCAGATGACGGCCGCCTGCCGCGCGCTCGCGAGGTTCGAACGATCGGCGTACAACCGATCCGGGTCGGACGACTGGGCCGCGAGAACGGAGATATAGAATAGGACGATGCAGGACCTGATCAGGCAGCTGCTCGCGGATCTCGGCGAGGATCCGAGCCGCGAAGGCCTCGTGGATACACCGAAGCGGGTCGAAAAGGCGTTCAAGTTTCTGACCAGCGGCTATGACGCCGACATCGATCGCGTCCTGAACAACGCGCTCTTCACTGTTGATTATAGCGAGATGGTGATCGTAAAGGACATCGACTTCTACAGCCTCTGCGAGCATCACCTGCTGCCGTTCTTCGGCAAGTGCCACGTCGCCTACATCCCCAGCACTAAGGTCATCGGTTTGAGCAAGATTCCACGGCTGGTCGACGTCTTTGCGCGGCGCCTACAGGTGCAGGAACGGCTGACCAATCAGATTGCCGACACGGTCCGCGACAAGGTCGCACCGCTCGGCGTCGCCGTCGTCATGGAAGCGACGCACCTCTGCATGTCGATGCGCGGCGTTGAGAAACAGAATTCGTTCGCCGTCACGAGTGCCATGCACGGCGCCTTCCGTAACAACGCACGGACGCGCATGGAGTTCCTGGAGCTCATCAAGCTGCGGAGTGCGGTGCCTGGCGTGCGCGAGTCCGCGGGCTACGCGTGCGTCGGGGAAGAGTAGGCTGGCTGGTCTGGTGGGTCGCGTGGGCCGGGTGGGTCCAACCCACCTGACCTACCCGACCCACCTGACTCATCCGACTACCTGACCTATCTGGAACTCCCTGGCCTGCCTAGAACTTGAACGCCAGGCGGAACACGACCGTCCGCGGTCCAAGGATCTGCGCCGGCGACATGAACTGCTGCAGCGTCGCTCTCGAGCCGGTCGTGGGGTCGGTGAACGCAGTGGCCTCGGTCCTGTTGCGGACGCCCCACACCGTTGCCGAGTTCGCCAGGTTGTCGAAGTCCACAGTGCCTTCCATGGTCCGATTGTTGGCAAATCTAAACAACTTGCCGACGCGTACGTCGATCTTGTTGAGCGGAACCAGCCGCGTGTTGCCGAGCGGTTCCAGGTTGATGATCTGATTGGTCGCGAACCCGACGGCGCGACTGATCTGCCGGGTCACCGCGGTTCCCTGCTGCAGACTGACATTGCCGCTCAGGATGACGTCGTGCCACGGCATGATGTACATCCCCGTCAGCTTGAGCTGGTTCGGACGATCGGCGAAGTTCGTCGCAGTAATGTTGCCGTTCGCGTTGATCAGCAAGTTCGGCGAGACATCGACGCTGACGTTGTCGATGCGGGTTTTCGACAATGTGTAGCCGGCCAGCATCTGCCACCGGTTCGAGAAGCGCTTGTTCAGCGTGATTTCGAGACCCTTGTAACTCTGCAACACGTTCGGATCGTTGGTGATCACGGATCGGTTCGCCGCCGACAGCCTCGTGTAGAAGCCGTACGCGCCGTCGTCCGCTGTGCCCACTACGCCGTCGATACCAGGATCGACGGCGCTCGTGAGTGTGTTTGCGTACGGATTGTCGGGGTTCGCAGTCGCCTGGAGGTTCTTCTCGCGACGGTACGTGTACCCGACGCTGAGCTTGAAGTTGGCCGCGAGCTCGCGATCCACACCGAACGCGTACTCGTCGGTGTAGGGCCGGCTGAAGTTCGGATCGATCGATGTAAGAATCGCTCCGTTGACCACGACCGCGCTGACCACTGGGACACCGGTCTGTTCACCGAGTTGGAAGTTGTGATCGTTGTTGACGTCGTTCCACGTGTACTGTTCGCTGTAGTTCGCGTTCCGATTCACGTTGCTGACGCCGCCGCCGCCGGTCGATAGCACGTAGTAGTACCGCCCGGCCGAGGCTTTCGCGGCGGTTCTGCCGTCACCGGTGATGTCGAAGATCGCGCTGGCGCGCGGTCCCGCGGTATTCCATTTCACGACGTCTCGAACTTCGTCATAACTCCGCGGCTGTGCCGCGAAGCCGCCGATGCTGGCTGAGGCAAATCGCGACGCCGGACTCGACTGCGAAGGCAGATAGCCTTCGAGTTGTTCGAACCGGACACCACCGAGGATGGTGAGCCGCTTCACGCTATAGCTGTCCTGGGCGAACAGTGCGAGGACGTTCAACGCTGTTGCGTCATTCTGCGGCGTCGCGAACAGTGTGACGTTCACCGGCGCGAACGCGCTGCTCGCGCTGGTGTAGGTCGTGGCCACGTCGTCGACGCGGCTCGTCTGGTTTTTCGTCACCGCGTGGGAGTAGTCGAACCCGAACTTGAACTCGTGCCGGCCGCCCAATGCCTGATCGAGGTAGTACTGGCCGGTGGTATTGGCCTGATACCGGTCGCGGTTCCGGATGACGTTGGTCGGGAAATTCCCGTAGACGATGCCCGTCGCATTGTCGGTAATCGACTGCTGATTTCCGCCGTTCTGATACGTCGGGAAGAGAATCTTGTTCAATCCAAAACGCGCGTCGAGGAAGAAATTCTTGCCAACCACGGAATTCCACAGACCCTGAACGACGTCGAACATATCTTCTTCATCGCTGGTGGAATCGATGACCGTAATAGAAGCGTTGTTCAGGAGCCGGTTCGGTTTGCTGTAGCGCTGCCGCGAGTAGAAGCCGGTGAGCCTGTTGTTCTGCGACGCCTGATATGTGAAGTTGCCCAGGCCCGAGGTGATGGTCGTCTGATCCAGCACCGTCTGCGACGCCTGCACCGGCACGTTCTGGTGTATTCGCCAGTCGCGGAACGATCCGAAAAACCGCAGCTTGTTCTGCACCAGCGGACCGCCACCTGTCACGTCGATGTCCGACACGAAATCGGACGTGTTGCCGTTGGGCCGGAACCCGTACTTCTGTAACGTGGGGTCGGTGTCGTTGCGGCCCTGCGTTCCGGCGCCCAGCCACGTAAACGTCGTGCTGCCGTTCCACTTGTTGCCGCCCGTCTTGGTGATCATGTTCAGGAACACGCCCGAAGTCGGCACGGTGATGTCGTGTGCGCCGGTCGAGACCTGGATCTGGTCGAACGCGTCCAAGTCGTAGTAGAAGCCTGCCGCGCCGATCGCCGCCGGGTCGCCGACGTTGACGCCGTTGAGGAACGACGTGTTCTGCGAGCTGTTGGTGCCGCGCGCGCTGAACGTGCCTTGCAGGCCTCCGGATGTGCCGCCCACGTCCGGACGGCTGATCACGAGGCCCGGCACTTTCGCGTCGACCAGTGCCCAGATGTCTCGTCCGCCGGGAGTGCCTTGAATCAGCTGCTCGCTTAAATTAACGGCGACGTTTGCGCTCATCGTCGTGCTCGTCGGTGACGCCCCCGTCACCGTGATGTTTTCGGCGAGGCTTGCCACCTTCATCGAGAACTCGACGGGCGTGGTCTGACCGACGAGCACGACGATGCTCTCGCGATTCACGGTCTGGAAACCTGACAACTCCATTTTGACCGCGTATGTGCCAGGAACCAGCGAGGGGAAGCGATAGACGCCTCCCGCATCGGTCACCGCGGTCATCGAACCGGCAACCAGCACCGCGCTGGTGATCGTCACCGAGACGCCTGGCATCACCGCGCCCTGTTGATCCGCGGCCCTGACCAGGATGCTGCCCGTCTGCACTTGAGCGAACAGGGGTGTCGCTCCCAACAAAACAATTGCCGCGAAGAACCGCAGAATCCGACTCATGTACATCCTCCAGCAAAGGACATTGGGTTGTTGGTGGCGTCGTCGGGCAGGTCCCTCAGCCGGACAGACTCTACCAAACGTCTGACCGCCTGCCACGGCGATTTTGCCCAACGGCGACGCATTTGACCGATTGTTCGAAAAGTTGGATGCGGAGTGTCCGGGCGATGCGACTCCATAGGACACCGCACTCTGGATATACTGCGTCGCTATGAAAGCATTCATGGCATTCGTCATGGCCTCCATCGTGGCGGCGGCGGCGCTGATTGTTCACGCCGCAGGCGCGCTCACCATCGAGCAGCTCATCGACATCCGGCATCCGTCGTCGCCGATGTGGTCGCCGGATGGCCGACACGTCGTGTTCGTGTGGGAGCGTGCCGGCGTCGCGAGCATACACGTCGCTGATGCCTCCATAAGCGGCGCTGTGGCCACGGCGCCGCGGGAGCTCAGTGCCGCCGGCACTCAGTTGAACGGTGCGTTCTGGAGCACGGATGGCCGCGCGCTCATGGTCGCGAAGAACGGCGATCTCTGGCGCGTGCCGATCGACGGCAGCGCCGCGTCCGCCGTGTGGACGACTCCGGCGGCGGAAACCTCGATCGTGCCATCGCCAGATGGATCGCGCGTCGCCTTCGTCAGGGCGGGCGACATCGTGGTGCGGACGATCGCCGATGGACGGGAGGTCACGGTCGCCCGCGACGACCGGAACGTCGGCGGCCTGGGCTGGTCGCCTGACGGCGCGTCCCTTGTTTTCACGTCGGGAGCCCGGACGATTCGCCACGAGCAGACGCCGCCGTACTCCGGCACGAAGGTCGTCTACACGATCAACGAGAACGTGCCGGGCCGGACCTATGTCGTGCCGTCCATCGGCGGCGCGACCCGAGAGCTCGCGGCGGCGAGCGGCGGCGGGTTTGGCGGACGCCGCTGGCTGGACGCGCGGCATTTCCTGCTGGATCGCACGTCACCCGACTTCAAGCGGCGGACGATGTCGCTGGTGGATACCGCCGGCGGGGCCGCGAAGACGCTCAACGAGGACGTCGAGGAGAAGTTCTGGAGCATCACCGGCGATGCCGGCGCCAACGGGCAGCCGTCGCCGGACGGCAAGTGGATCGCGTTCGTGAGTGCCCGCGATGGCTGGGATCACGTGTATGTTGTCGCCACTGGCGGCGGGCCGGCGATTCAGATCACGAAGGGGAAGTTCGAAGCGTGGCGGCCACAATGGTCACCCGATAGCACCCGCCTGGCGTTCGACGCGAACGCCGAGAACAACTACGGCAATCGGCAGCTCTACGTGGCGGCGATCAACGGCGATCCCGCCCACGCGACCGTCACGCCGGTCACCAGCGGCCGCGGCACGAACATCGCGCCGGTCTGGTCGCCGGACGGCACGCGCCTCGTTTACCAGCACACGGACCCGAGGAACTCCGCGGACTTGTATGTGGTCAACGCGAAAAGCGGCGCGACACCGGTTCGACTGGCCGACTCGATGCCGGCGTCGATCGATCGATCGGCGTTCGTCGAGCCCGAGATGGTGCACTACGCCGGCCCGGACGGCCAGCAGGTGCCGGCGTGGCTGTTCGTGCCGAAGAACCTCGATCGCACGAAGAAACATCCGGCGGTTGTCTGGATCCACGGCGACGGCGTGAACCAGAACTACGACGGCTGGCACGTCCAGCGGAATTACGCCGTCTATTACAGCTTCCACCAATACCTTCTGCAAAAGGGCTACGTCGTGATCGCGCCTGACTATCGCGGCAGCATCGGCTATGGCAAGGCGTGGCGCGAGGCCGTTCACATGGACGTGGGAGGCAAGGACGCCAAGGACGCGTGGATGGCGGCCAACTATCTCAAGACCTTGAACTATGTCGACAGCGATCGTCTGGGTGTGTGGGGCCTGAGCTATGGCGGCTTCTTCACGCTGATTGCCGCGACCGACCAGCCGACGCTGTATCGAGCCGCGGTCGACGTGGCGGGCGTTGCGGATTACGCGATGTACTACGAAGATCCGTACCACGGCGGCTGGACGGCGAGCCGGATCGGCACACCGGAGGAACACCCGCAGGTCTACGCCCAGGCGTCACCCCTGTCGCATGTCGACCGACTCGAGCGGCCGTTGCTCGTCCTGCACGGGACATCCGACGTGAACGTGCCGTACCTGCATTCGGTCCGGCTGATTGACGAGCTGTTGAAGAAAGGCAAAGGGGATCTGGTGTCGTTCATGACCTATCCGGGCGAGTTCCACTACTTCACGCGGGAGCACGTGCTCCGCGATGCCTGGCACCGGGTGGACGACTTCTTCGAGAAACATCTGAAACCGTAGGGCAGGAAAGGCAGGAGGGGCGGGAAAGGCAGGAACGGCTTCGCGTCCTGCCCATCCAGCCCATCCAGCCCGTCCTGCCGCTTCGCCCACGTATACTGATCCGATGCGAGCGATCGTCATTGCGCTGCTCGTCGCCGTACCGCTCTCCGCCCAAACACGAAAACCACCGGCGCGGAAACCGGCGCCTCCGCCCGTCGCGTTGAAGAAAGTCGTGCCGGAGGTGACCTGTCCCACTCCTCTCGGTGTCGGACTCAAGACCAAGGTCAGCTATTGCGAGGTCATGGCCGGCCGGGATCCCGCCGGCGGGGTCCTCGTCCCGATCCCGCCCCACAAGGGGCCGGCGATGCTCTCCTTCGATCTGCACAACCTGCATCTCTATTCAGAAGAACAGGTAAAGGCCAAGCGCGGGTTCGCCCGATATACGGCAACGATCGGGGTGCTGGCGATGGACAACACGCTGATTAGCCGTGCGGTCGTCGAGAGCGAGTTTCGAACGGCGGCGGACCTTGTCGAGCGCGTGGGCGGCGGCGCCGGTCCTGGCGGTGCCAAGGCGGTCGCGCCCACGGGGACCGAGTCGATCGTGATCCCAGTTCCCGAAGGCGAAGAGCAGGTGAGCTTGCTCGGCGAGAAGCTGATGGTCGATCGAATCGATGGCCCGGCCTCGTACACGCAGGCCGGCCGGCCGATTGCGGTCGTGAGCAACTTCGCGATCGAGTACAAACCGGGACCGCCTTCCAGGAAAGTTAAAAGGTAAAAGGTAAAAGTTAAAAGTTAAAAGTTAGAAGTTAAAAGTTAGAAGTTAAAGTCGAGCAGTCGTAGCGCAGCCCTTTATCAGGGTTGGTGGAGATGGCGATGCGCATGTTCCTCTCGCTGGCGTTCATGTTGCTCCCGGTGCTGGCGTTCGCGCAGGTGAAGCGATCCAATCCGCCGGCGCTCTCGAAGCCGACCGGCTACACACACGTCGTCGAATTCAACGGACCGGGAAAAACCATCTACATCGCCGGCCAGATTGCGCTCGACAAGGACGGCGGCGTCGTCGGCGCCGGCAACATGAAGGCGCAGGCCGAGCAGGTGTTCAAGAACCTGCAGGCGGCGCTCGACGCGGCGGGGGCCAAGTTCTCGGACGTGGTGAAGATGAACACCTACATCACGGACATGGACCAGGCGCCGGCCGTGCGGGAGGTCCGCGCGCGGTACTTCGGTGACACGACGCCAGCAAGCACGCTCGTCCAGGTCGTGCGCCTGGCGCGGCCCGAGTTCCTGCTGGAAATCGAAGTCATCGCCGCCTTGCCCGCCCGCTGATCCATGGAGCACCCGTTCACCGTCGGCGTCGAGGAAGAGTTCCAGATCGTCGATCCCGAGACCTGGGAGCTTCGCTCGCACGTGCAGGAGCTGCTGGCGTCGAGCGTGCCCGCGTTCGGCGATCAGGTCAAGCGCGAGATGCACCAGTCGATCGTCGAGGTCGGGACCAAGATCTGTTCGAACGTCGGCGAGCTGGCCCAGGAAATCATCCGCAATCGCCGCGATCTCGCCGATGCGGCGGAGCGCGTCGGCCTGCGCATCGCCGCCGCCGGCACGCACCCCTTCTCCAACTGGGTCGATCAGGTCATCTCGCCGGGCGAGCGCTACGAGCACATCGTCGAGGAGCTGCAGCAACTGGCGCGGTCGCTGCTGATCTTCGGACTCCACGTGCACGTCGCGGTCCCCGATCGATCGACGATGATCGATCTGATGAACGAGGCGCGGTATTTCCTGCCGCACCTGCTGGCGCTCTCGACGAGCTCTCCGTTCTGGATGGGCCGCGATACCGGATTGAAGTCGTATCGCACCACTGTCTTCCGCCGCTTTCCGCGCACCGGTATCCCGGATCACCTGAACTCGTGGTCGCAGTACGAGCAGTACGTGGAAATGCTCGTCGAGCTGCACTGCATCGACAACCACAAGAAGATCTGGTGGGACATCCGGCCGCAACCGACGTTCGGGACGCTCGAGTTCCGCATCTGCGATGTGCCGACGAATCCTCGCGCCGCGATCGCGATTGCCGCCCTGGCGCAGGCCATCATCGTGAAGCTGTATCGGCTTCGCGAGCGGAACCTCGGCTTCCGGCAGTATCACCGCGCCCTGATCGAAGAGAACAAGTGGCGCGCCGCCCGCTGGGGCATCGACGGCAAGCTCATCGACTTCGGCAAGCGGATCGAGGTCCCGATGCGCGATCTCGCGCTGGAACTGCTCGCGTTCGTCGACGACGTGCTCGACGACCTCGGCAGCCGCCGGGAAGCCGAGTACGTCAAGCAGATCCTGACGGACGGCACCAGCGCCGAGCGGCAGCTGCAGGTGTACAGAGAGACGGGCGACCTTCGCGCGGTCGTGCGGTTTCTCGTCGACGAGACCCGGGCGAGTGTCGAGCGCGGCGCACACAGCTATCACGTATGACGATGAAGGTCGGCCTGCTGTGCGGGCGGGAGTATTCGTTCCCGCCCGCGTTTCTCGATCGCGTCAACACGCTCGGCCGGCCGCACGGCATCACCGCCGAATTCCTCGAGCTCACCGGCACGAAGATGGGCGAGCCGCCCGGCTATCGGGTGATCGTCGATCGCATCTCTCACGAAGTGGAGTACTTCCGCGCCTACCTGAAGCACGCCGTTCTCGAGGGGACCTACGTCATCAACAACCCGTTCTGGTGGACCGCCGACGACAAGTTCTTCAACTACTCGGTGGCGCGGAAGCTGGGCGTCGCCGTGCCCAAAACCGTCGTGCTGCCGCAGAAAGGGTATCCGTCGGACATCGACTTGACCTCAGAATCGCTGCATAACCTGGGCTATCCCATCGACTGGGACGGCCTGCTGGACTACGTGGGGCGTCCAGCGATTCTGAAGCCGTACTCGGGCGGCGGCTGGAAACACGTCTACAAGGTGAACGACCGCGCCGAGCTGATCGACGCCTACGATCGTACCGCGCCGTACTGCATGACCTTGCAGGAGTTCATTCATTTCAAGGAGTACGTGCGCTGCTTCACGTTCGGCAAGAACGACATCACGCCGGTCGTCTACGATCCGCACCAGCGCCGCTACATCGTGCAGCACGACTATCTGTCGGCGGAGCTCGGCCAGCGGATTGTGAAGGATGCGCAGACGCTCAACAACGCGCTCGGCTACGAGATGAACACCATCGAGTTCGCGATCCAGGACGGCGTCCCGTACGCCATCGACTTCCTGAACCCGGCGCCGGATTTCGAACGCGATCGCATCACGCCGTTCTACTTTGACATGGTCGTGCAGCGAATGGCGGACCTCGTGATCGATCGCGCGCTGAACGGCGCGCCGCAGCAGACCTGGCCGCGCTGGGCGGAGATGACCGGCCTCGGAAAAACGACGCCCGTCTGACGCGCGAGACTCAGCACCGATGCCTTTGGACCCGATTGGGCACTGGGATTCCCTTCTCGATAGTGTCGATGCTGCTGCAGTGTGCCGCCACGTGACAGAGCGGCAGCGCGCGCGGCGTCTTCGCTTTGGCGATCGCGTGCTGTGCCCGTTCCTGCGCCCGTTCTTTCTCGAAGCTGGCGACGAAGCGCGGGTCAAGCAGGTCGCGGAAACGCTCTGGGTCCTCGGCGAGCGCGTCGCGCGGGTGGCGATCGACTCGGAGGACATGCTGCGGCAGCTCGCGCTCAGCGAGCCGGAGATCCGTCTGGCACGGATCGATCCCGGCTACGCGACGGCCAGCACCGCGGCACGGGCCGATGCGTTCATTCTGCCGGACTCGCTGCAGTTCGCCGAGTACAACGGCGAATCTCCCGCGGGCGCGGCTTACAGTCAGGGGCTCGCGGAGCTGTTCGACGAAGAGCCGCTGATGGGCCGCTTCCGCGAGCGGTTCGACGCGCGCTTCTATCGGCCAGTCGACGCGCTGCTCGAGGCGCTGGTGGCCAGCTACCGCGAGTGGGGCGGCACGGCATCGCCGCCGCTGATAGCGATCGTCGACTGGCGCGAGGTGCCGACGTTCAGCGAATTCGAGATCCTCCGCGACGCGTTCACGGCGCTCGGCGTGCCCACGATCATCTGCGACCCGCGCGATCTCGAGTACGTCAGCCGCACCGCTCCTGGCCTCTATGCTCAGGGCCGGCGTATTGATCTCGTCTACCGACGCGTCCTCATCAACGACATCGTCGCGCGCGAGGCCGAGTGCCGCGCGCTGGTGGACGCCTACGAGCAGCGCGCCGTCTGCGTGGCAAATTCGCTGCGCTGCAAGATCCCTCACAAGAAGGCGTTCTTCGCCGTGCTCACCGACGAGCGTCACGCCAACCTGTTCTCGGCCGACGAACGGGAGCTGATTCGCCGGCACATCCCCTGGACGGCCGTCGTGGAAGAGCGGTCGGTCTCGCGCGGCGGTGCGACGACCGATCTGATTCCGCTCCTGCGCGCGCACCGCGATCGGTTCGTCATCAAGCCGAACGACGAGTACGGCGGCACCGGAGTCACGCTGGGATGGGAAACCAGTGGATCGGACTGGGACGCAGCGATTGCGCGGGCGCTCGCCGAGCGCGATCGCGGCTGGGTCGCACAGGAACGCATCGCGGTGCGCCGCGAGGGGTTTCCGGTGTGCGACGCCGACGCACCGCGCGGTGCACGCACGCGCGACATGCTCGTCGATTTTGCACCCTATCTCTTTCGCGGACGCCTCGCGGGGTTTCTGACCCGCCTGAGCGCGACCGGACTTGCCAACGTGACGTCGGGCGGCGGGCAGGTTCCCGCGTTTGTCGTAAGTCCCAAGTAAAATAGTCGTGATGAGCAGATCGCCGTTTGGATCGGCGTCGCCGGATCTCGAGGCTGGCGCGCGAAACGCCGTGGAAGTCTGCCTCGCCATCCAACCCGGCGAGCAGGTGGCACTGATTGCCGACGAGGCCAGCAGACAGGTGGCGGCCAGCATCGCGGCTGTTCTGGACGACATCGGGGCCCGGTGGGAAGGGGTGCTCCTCGAGCGCGTGGCGGCCCGTCCGCTGGCGGCGGCGCCCGTCGAGGTGCTCGACGTGCTGGAGCGCGGCGACGCCGGCATTCTGTGCGTCCAGCCACAGCAGGGCGAGCTCGCGGCACGGATGGTGATTGTGTCGGTGGTGGAGCGCCGTCGCATCCGCTACGCCCACATGGTCGGCGTCACGCCGCAGATCATGCGGCAGGGGATGCGCGCGGATTACCGGCTGGTGGACGAGCTCAGCCAGCGGCTGTGCGAGCGCATGCCGCACGCAACGTGCCTGCGCGTTGAAACGCCGGCCGGGACGGCTTTTACTGCCACCTTCGACCCGACGCTCGCGTGGGTCAAGACCAGCGGGCTCATCAACACTCGCTACTGGTCGAACCTGCCGGCCGGCGAGGTGTTCACGACGCCGGCGAGCGTCGACGGCGTCTTCGTCTGCAACGGCACGGCAGGCGACTACTTCGGGCCGAAGTACGGCGACCTGCGGGCCACACCGCTCACGCTGGCGATTTCCGCCGGCCGGCTCGTGTCGGCCGAGTGCGCCCGCCGCGATCTCGAGCACGAATTCTGGAACTACTGCCACACCGACGAGCACAGCGACCGCGTCGGCGAGCTCGCCTTCGGCACCAACATCGCGTTGAACGAGATGATTGGCGTGCTGTTGCAGGACGAAAAGATTCCCGGTGTGCACATCGCCTTCGGCGATCCGTACGGCAGCCAGACCGGAGCGCCCTGGAAGTCGCGCACGCATATCGACGTCCTGACCCGGGATTGCGATGTCTGGATAGACGACGAGCAGGTCATCGGGCAGGGGCGGTATCTGATGGAGAGGTTCGGGCTCTGAGGCCGACACCGTGGTGCTAGGTGCCAGGGTGCTACGGTGCTAGGTGCGATGGTGCCACAGGTGCCATGGTGCGCGTGGCACGCAGCACCTGGCACTCGGCACCTGGCACCCACGCACCTAGCACCGTAGCACCTAGCACCCTGGCACGGCGCGATCATTAGCCCCTACTGAGATACTCCCGCATCTGATGCTTCCAGTAGGGCCAGTCGTGTCCTCCGAGCGCTCCCCAGTCGTCGAGATGGTGTCGAATCCCGCGGCTCGCCAGGATGCCCGACAGCCGGTACGCCTCGCCGCTGTGCTCGAACGGGCCGGTTCCCGTGGCGAGGTGAATATCGCACGTCGACAGATGGCCGAGCAGCCACGGATCCGAGACGTTGGCCAAGTAGTCGACCGGGTTGTTGAAGTAGAAGTTGTCGTCGTAGGCGCCGTCCATGAAGCTTTTCATGTCGTAGACGCCGGAAAGCGCGTAGCAGCGTTTGACCACGTCCGGATACTTGAACAGGGTGTTGGCCGCATGGTACCCGCCGAGCGACGCCCCCATCGTCCAGACCGCCGCGTCTTCCGACCGGCAATGGTCGCGAACGAACGGAATGACCTCCTGCCGGATATAGGCATCGTATTGGCGCTGCATCCAGCTGCGATGGAGCGGGTGCACGCGCTTGTTCGCGAACGAGTCGCCGTGATTGATGTTGACCGAGAACGTCTTGACGCGCCCGGCGTCGAGATGCTCGGCGATCGCGCCGATCAGGCTCTGGCGCTCGTATTCCCCTTCGTCTCCGCCGCTGGTCGGGAATAGGATCATCGGAGGGCCCCAGTGGCCGTGCACGACGATGCTCATGTGCCGGCCAAGCCGATCCGAGTGCCACCCGTGGATTTCACGATTCATGGACGTCGAGCAGTATAGATGTTGACCATTCTCTGCATCGCCACCTATTTCAAGGGCGACGCCTTCCTGCGCGAATGCCGCCGGCAGGAATGCCGCGTACTGCTCCTCACGTCGGATGCGCTGGCCGGCGCGGCGTGGCCGCGTGAGTCGATCGACGACGTGTTCAGCATCGCTCGCGAGACGACCGAGGCCGAGATCCGGCGGCGCGTCGACGCGATCGCCCGCACCTACCCGATCGATCGCATTGCCGCGCTCGACGACTTCGACGTCGAGCTGGCCGCGATGCTGCGCGAGCACCTGCAGCTGCCGGGGATGGGACGTACCGCCGCGAGCTATTTCCGCGACAAGCTGGCGATGCGGATCAAGGCGCGCTCGCTGGCGATTCCCGTTCCAGAGTTTTCTCCGGTCTTCAACGATCAGGCGCTCGACGACTGGACGCGCCGGGTGCCGGCGCCATGGGTCCTGAAGCCGCGGTCGTCGGCGGCCGCGATTGGCATCAAGAAGGTCGCCGACCGCGACGAGCTCTGGCGCGCTCTCGACGCGGCGGGCGATCAGCGCTCCAACAGCGTGCTCGAACAGTTCGTGAGTGGCGACGTCTACCACGTCGACTCCATCATCTGGGACGGGAAGGTGGTGTTTGCGATTCCGTTCAAATACGGCCGGCCGCCGATGGAAATCGCTCACCAGGGTGGTCTGTTCATCACGCGACGTCTGCCTGACGATTCGCCGGAAGGCGCGGCGCTGCTCGCGCTGAACCGCCGGCTGCAGGAGGGACTCGGTCTCCAGCGCGGCGTTTCACATAGCGAATTCATCGGCCCCGCCGGCAGATCAGGGGCGCCTGTCTTCCTCGAAACGTCCGCGCGAGTCGGCGGCGCGTTCATCGTCGATACGATCGAAGCCGCGACCGGGCTCAACCTCTGGGAAGAGTGGGCGAAGATCGAAACCGTCGGCCAGTCGGTCGAGTACACCGTGCCGCCCCATCGCGACGATTACGCCGGCATCGTCCTGTCGCTGGCGCGGCAGGAGCATCCGGACATGTCGGCCTATACGGACGCCGAGATCGTGACGCGGCTCGAGAAGGCGCACCATGCGGGGCTGATTGTCCGATCGCCCGATCGCGCGCGCATCGACGCGCTGATTGCCGACTACACGCCGCGCTTTTACCAGGACTTCTTCGCCACCGCGCCGCCGTTGGAACGTCCGGTCGAATGACGTGATCACGCGCACCTGGCGCGGCGTCTGGTCGCCGCAACTGAAGAACCGTCGGGACGTCGACGTCTACCTGCCCGATTCGTACCGCGGCGGCAACGGGCACCATCCGGTCGTCTACGTGCAGGACGGTCAGAACCTGTCCGATCCCGGCAAAGCATTTGCCGGCACCTGGGAAATCGAGCGTGCGTTCGACGAGCTTGCGGCCCGCGATCTCCAACCGATTGTTGTCGGGATCCACCACGCCGGGCGGCGGCGGCTTCTCGAATACAGTCCGTATCCCGATCGGCGCCACGGCGGCGGCGACGCGGATCTGTACCTGGCCTTCCTGGTCGACACGCTGAAACCGCGGGTCGACCGCTTCTTTCGCACGCGTCGCGAGCGCGACGCGACGGCGATTCTCGGCTCGTCGATGGGCGGACTGCTCAGCCTGTACGGTTTCTTCCGGTACCCGTCTGTCTTCGGCCGCGCCGGCGTGATGAGCCCGTCGATCTGGTACGGGCAGGCGGCGATTCTCGACTTCATCGGCGAGGCGCAGACACCAACCGGCCGTCTCTACGTCGATGTCGGCACCGCCGAGGGAGCGGGGACGCTCCGCGACGCGCGTCGTCTCGGCCGTCTGCTGGTTCGCAAAGGGTTTACGCGGGAGCGGCGGGGACCCGGACGGCGCGCCTCAGCGTCGCGGCGTGCCGCCGATCGCGCGGTGCTGCGGTATCTGGAAGATCAGGGCGGCCATCACAGCGAAGCCGACTGGGCGCGACGGGTGGGACCGGCGCTAGAATTTTTGCTCGGCTGAACGAAAAAAAGCGCGACCGGACCTTGTCCGATCGCGCCGGAAGTCTCAAGTTTCAAGTCTCAGACTCGGGACAGTGAGCCTTGAGACTTGAGCCTTGAAAGTTGAGGGTTATACCACCGGCTTGTGCAGCACTTCCGCCGGCTCCGACGCCTTCTTCTTGCCGCCGAGCCCCTGAATCTGCAGCGTCGGCTGCTCCTTGAGCACGTGCTGCGCGTACAGCTTGGCCATCTCGGCGTTGTGTTGCGCTTCCTTGGCGGCTTCTTCCGGCGTCTTGTGCTTCCTGGCCGCCAGCTTCTCTTCGCGGGCGTTCTTGGCGATCCCGAGGTCGTCGAGATCGGTCTGCGCGCCGGCGCGGACCGCTTCTTCGTTCAGCTTCAGCGAGTGAGCGGTTGACGGCAGATCGACCTTCTTGCCGCCGGCGAAGATCTCGTGGCGGCCGTGCTCCTCGTACCACTTCGTCAGCGTCGCCGTCATGTGCATCTTCTCGATGATGTTGCGCCAGCCGATGCCGGTGTTGTAGGCGCAGAAGGAGATTTCGCCCTGCTGCGTGGCATACGGGATGATGCACATCTCGGTGCGGCGGAAGTCGTAGTTGAAGAGATCCTGGAACCACATGCCGGCGATGAAGAGGAAGTTCCAGCGGTCGGCGCGCCGCTTGGCGATGTCGTCCATCGTCCGGTCGCCTTCCACCTTGCCGTATTTCCCTTTTTCCGCCGACTTGGTCGCGCCGAAGGTCTTGTCGAATTTCTTCAGCAGGTCGGTGAGCTTGAAGTGCGTCGGCGAGTTGAACGAGTCGTAGTTGCGGATGACGGCGAGCGCCATGCCGAAGTTCGACCAGAAGCGGCTGCGGCCGGCATCGGTCACCTGCTGCACGTCTTTCGCGAAGCGCTCCGCCCTGAGGAACTTCGTGACCGGCACCGCTTCCTTGGTTTCCTTGTCGATCATGATCGCCATGCCGACGCCGCAGTTCGGGTGGCAGCCGCAGGTGAGCTGCCCGAATTCCTTCTCGGCGCCGTGCGTGACGTCCGCCCAGTCGGTGAAGCTGCCCATGAACGAAATCGGGAACCAGTCGCGGACCGGCTCGCCGATGCCGGTCTGGTTCTTCACGTCGTGCGCGAGGTGCGACAGCGTGTAGCGCTGCGCCGCCCGGCGCTCCGGCGTCACTTCCTCGTCCCGGCCCGTGAACGACACCGGCTGGAACGACAGGAAGTTGATCTTCTTGGGATTGTCGAGGGCGAATTCGATGATGCGGCCGACCTGCTCGTTGTTGACGCCGTTGACGATGGTCACGACCGGCACGATGTCGACGCCGTTGTTGTAGAGGTTCTCGATCGCGCGCAGCTTCACGTCGAAGAGATTGCCCACGCGCCGGTGCGAGTTGGCGGCGTTGCCGATGCCGTCGAACTGCAGGTACGCGTAGCGGAGTCCGGCTTCCGCCGCTTTTTTCGCGAACTCAGGATCCTTGGCGAACTCGATGCCGTTGGTCGCCGCCTGCACGCTGTTGTAGCCGACCTTGCGGGCGTAACGGACGGCGTCGAGGAAATACGGCGAAATCGTCGGCTCGCCGCCCGAGAACTGCACGGACATCTGGCGGCGCGGCTTGATCGTGATGGCGTTGTCCAGCACCGTCTTGATGTCTTCCCACGACAGTTCGTGGACGAAGCCGACCTGGTTCGCGTCCATGAAGCACGGGTCGCACATCATGTTGCAGCGGTTGGTCAGGTCGACGGTGAGGACCGACCCGCGGCCGTGCTGGATCGTGCTGCTGCCGTGGTTGTGGAGCTTCGAATCGTTGTGCGCGCGGATGTCGCGGCCGGGGAACACGTCCTCGAGGTGCTTGAAGAAGTCGGTGTCGATCGCCATCACGTCCTCGAAGTGGCCGTGGATGGGGCAATCCTTCACCATCAGGATCTTGCCGTCGCGTTCGAGAATCGTCGCCTTGATTTCGCCGACCTTCTCGTTCAGGAGGACGCTGACGTCCTTCTTGCCGTCGAGAATCGCCTGCCGCGCCTCGCGCGTGCACGTCGGGCACAGCGAGTCGGTCTCCCGAGGCCAGCCGAGTGGCGGCTTCGTCTTTTCGTACGACTTGAGGAGCGGCTTATCGGACCACTTCGGCGTGAACGACGGACGCTGATTGATCTTGTTCAGTCCGTTGAAGACCACCCAGGCGCCGTTGGCGGCGATGGAGAGGCCCTTCTCGACGAATTTGATCGGCTTGTGCATAGGTAAATACTAGAAGACAAAAGCCTTAGGTGATTACATTTTCAGCGAACGGGCATTAGGCCGCGGCGAAATGGCGTGAAGGCAGGCTGGATGGCCGAAATCGGACTCGAATGGTCTGATTTTATCGAACGTTCCCCCTCAGATACCAAGACGGTCTTTCAGCTCCCGCACGCGGTCGCGCGCCACGCTGAGCTCGGTCTTCTGGTCGTCCTTCAGCCGCACGAGGACGCCGCCGTCGACGTCAGGAAAGAGCTCCTGGACGAAGGCCAGGTTCGCAATCGTCCCGCGGTGGATGCGAACGAACCGCCGCGGATCCAGCCGCTCCTCGAGCTCGCTCAGCGTGTAGTCGATGACGTGCTCGCGTGCGCCAAGCACCGCGAACGTGAGCTTGTCCTTCGCCGAAAAATGACTGATGCGCGCCACGTCGAGCACCGTCGTCCGCTCGCCGACCTTCGACGCGATGCGCTCGAGTCGCCGGTTCGGCGAGAGCTGCACCGCCAGCTCCTTCGCCAGCGCCCTGATGTCGGGCCGCGGCTGTGCGGAGAGCCGCTCGAGCTTGTCGAGTGCGCGATCGAGCCGCTCGGGGTCGATCGGCTTCAGCAGGTAGTCGATCGAGTTCACGTCGAACGCCTCGAGGGCATAGCGATCGTAGGCCGTCGTGAAGATGGCCATCGGCTGCGGATCGAGCCGGTCGAGGAGCTCGAATCCCGTCAGACCCGGCATCTGGATGTCGAGGAACAACACATCCACCGGGTGCTCCCGCAGGAACTCGAGCGCCGCCTGCGGATCGTTCGTGCTGCCGGCGATGTCGACGCGGCCGGTCGCGTCGAGCATGCGCGTCAGCCGCTTCACCGCCAGTGGTTCGTCGTCCACGAGGTAGGCGCGCATCATGGCTCCGGTGTAGCGGCCCGCGGGAGCCGGATCGCGACACGGCTGTAACCGGGGCGCGAATCGATCTGCAGCGCGGCATCGGCGCCGAGCGTCATCGCCAGACGGTCGCGGACGAGCGCCAGTCCGTGTCCAGGCGAGGCCGCTGACGCGTCAAAACCGGGGCCGTCGTCCTCCACGGCAATCTCCATGCAGCCGTTTCGCGCGGACGCGCGCACGGCGATCGACCCGCCTTCGCGCCGGGGCGACACGGCGTACTTCACGCTGTTCTCGACGATCGTCTGCACCGCCAGGCGGGGCACCTGGACGGCCCGCGCGGCTTCCGGCACGTCGATGGTGTACCGAAGCCGGCTGCCGAACCGCACACCCTCGATGGCCAGATAGGCGGCGACAACGCGCAGCTCTTCTTCCAGCGGTACGAGCGGCTTCGACGTGCTGTCGAGTGACGATCGCATCAGCGACGCCAACTGCGTCGTCATGCGCTCGGCGCCCGCGGGATCGTCGTGGACCAGCGCCGCGATCGAGTTCAGCGTGTTGAAAAGAAAATGCGGCTGCACGCGCGATTCGATCGACGCGAGCTGCGCTTCTGCGGCGAGCCGGCGCGCCTCCGCCTCGTCACGCTCCTTGGTGCGGAGCGCGAGCTTGGCCGCATCGAGCCTCGCTCGCAGTTGTCCGACGACGGTGAAGAACATGCCGAAGAGCAGCGTGCTGATGACCGACATCTTCAGCGGTTCGCCCATCCACACTCGCAGAATGGCACGCGGCGGCACGCGGCCCATCATCGAGAAGATCAGCATCGCGATCAGACTGCCCGCGGCGGCGAGAACGGCGAGCAGACCGGTGATGATGGCCCAGCTGAACGGTGCGGCGATTCCCCGGAGTATCTTCGGAGCCAGCCGCGGCAGCGCGACGATGCACAGCGCCGAGCAGCAGAATGAGAGGAGGAAACTGCCGAAGCTCTGCGAGACGACGCGAAGCCAGGGTGTTTGCCAGCTCACGCCCCCGAACGCAATCTGGGCGAGCAGCGACGCGGTGCCACAGACCGCGACGATGGCTACCCAGAATCGAACGCCTCGGTTCATTTCGCCGCCATGGGGGACGTCGATGAGGCTCGGCCCCGTTATTTCCACAGGTCAGAGATTACGCCGCATCTTGCCAGGCGTGGGTAGAGTTCCAGACGAAGGGCGTGGTTGGGCGGATGAAGCCCGCGTTGACGCCGATTAGCGGATGGCGATTGGCTCGTCGGTTCGCGGATGAGCGGGCGCGGACACGACCGGTTTGGGCGACCACTCGACCAGGCGGCCGTCTTTCGGGATGTGCAGCGCGACCGGCCGCGAGTTGGCTGGCAGCGGCACTGGCTTGTGGGGGTTGGCATACACGGCATGTTTACCGTGCGCTTTGTACCAATCCGCCACTTTCGCGTTCTGGTACATGTTCTCGACGACTTGCCGCCAGCCGACTCCCGTGTTGTACGCGCAGAACGAGACCTCGCCCATCTGCGTGGCATACGGGATGATGCACATCTCGGTGCGGCGAAAGTCGTAAGTCCACAGGTCCTGGAACCACATCCCGGCGACGAACATCAGCAGCCATTCGTCGCCTTTGCGATTGTGGTTGTCGCGCGCGCCGAGCTTGCCGCCGAGATGGCCGCCACTCTGCTTGTCGAACTTGTGCAGCAAGTCGACGAGGCGGAAGCCGGCCGGCGCCTTCGTGGGTGAATAGTTTCTCAGGAGGCTCAGCGCGG
>Ga0193696_1000261_pt1 | contig 20267 bp, 31 predicted proteins | sample L3m1metaG_FD_145074 | JGI IMG/M metagenome (GOLD analysis project Ga0193696, IMG submission 145074) | Soil microbial communities from a riparian zone of the East river system, Colorado, United States - L3m1 | ecosystem: Environmental > Terrestrial > Soil > Riparian zone | place: USA: East River... | reverse complement strand
TAGCGAGGTTGCCGGCGCCGACGACGAAGCGATCACGCAGGTCGGGCGTGCCGCCACCGCCATCGCACAGGCGCCAGTTGGCCCAAATACCGACCCCGATAGTGTTGACCAGGCCCGAGTACATGATGATCGAGCCGATATTCAGCGTGTTGGCGGTATTGGCGGCGATCGCCGCCTTGACGAACGCCGTCGTCGCCAAAACTGCGCTGTTAGAACTTATGTCGGGAGTAGGCGCCGTTGGGAACCCAGTGAAGACCGGGCTGGCCTTGGGAGCGTAGAGCAGCAACTTGCTATCGGTGTAGGCCTTGGATTCCTCGATGCCGTCCTCGATCGCCGCCAGCGAGCTCAGCATGTCGGAGATCAACACCGAGCCAGTCTCGTCGACGAGCGGATCGACGCCCAGCCACAGCGTGCGCGACTGCAGGTCCGCGTAGAGATTGCCGACTTTCGCCGCCCCGAGCGCCGGCTGCCCCATGGGTTCGACGATGGCGTTCATTTAGCCCTCCGTAGCGGCGTGCTTGCCGTTCGGCTTGGAGACCTCGGGGATCGGGGCTTCGTTCGTGCCGGGTGCGAGGCCGGCGAGCTGCGCCTCGAGCTCCTGAATCCTGGCGTTGGAAATCATCAGCTGGACCTGCAGGTCGCCGATCAGCAGTCTGATGTTCTGGTTGAGAATGTCCTGCGGGTTCATGCTGCTTTTTTCCTTGGCGGCTTGGGGTCGGTGATCGACAGCTTGGCTTCCAGCGCCTCGAGCCGGTCGAGCACGTTGGTCAGCGCCGCCCACAGGTACGGCGTGCGCCTGCCGTAGTCGATGCTCCACGGCACGTAGCCGTCCTCGCCGGGCTTGGCGACGGCTTCGCCCTCCTTGATCTCGGGCGGCATCGCGAGGTCTTCGTCGACGGCGTAGGATTTCTGCGCGAACCAGCCGATGGCCTCGTCGCCGGTCGCCTTCCATTTGAACGACAGGACCGGGTCGGCGCGAATGATGCGGATGGCCTCGGCCGGGTCCATCTCGGCGTTGAGTTCCTTGAGGTTCTCGTCGGAAGTACCGCCGTAATTGGTGGTCAGGTTGGTGGTGGTGATGACACCCGCATTGCCGCCGGGGTTCGTAAAGACTATCTGCGTCGCAACGGTGCTGATGGATCGGTTGAAGACGGATCCACCACTGACACCATTTAACCTCTGACCGTTGCCCACACCGGTAGCAGTGCCGACCTCCATTAAGCCGGTGGGGACGTCGACGTTTGCGCCGAACGCGCAGCCCGTCGGCTGGATGGTGATGCGGCCGGTGTTGTTGGCAGTGCCAGCGGGGTAGATCAGCACGTTGGTCCCCGCGCTACCGCTCGGCCCAAGGTACAGGACGGCCGAGCTGCCGTTGATAGTGCCGCCGTTGACCTGAAGAGCGCCGCCGATAGTCACTAAACCATCATCACGGTTGATGGTCATAGCCGTGCCAAGAAGTGTCGCGGTGTCGCTGTAGCGGAAAATCTTGAAGTCTGATCCGGCGTTGGCACCGCTCTCGGCAACGGTGTCGCCGAGATACATGACCCAACGCAGCGACATCGCCTTGTAGCCATAAATACCAGCGTAGCTGCCGGACGCCCCCTTGTTCAGGTTGAGGGCGACGCTGGTCGTCCCATTGACCATTACGGTCGCACCATTGGTGGTGATGCCGCCGGTAACGTTGAGCGCCCCCGCGTTCGACAGCGTCATCTGGCTGTCGAAAGCCTGATTGTCGGCGTTGATGTTAGCGACGTTACCCCACTGGAAGCCACCAGCGAGGTCAGATTTGAAGATCGACGCCTTGATGCCGCGCGTGCGGTAAGTGTTGATGGTGGTCCCGGCCTCACCGCTGAAGATCAGCCACGGAATGCCGCCGGTAAAGTCGCTGCCGAGATTGCTGCGGTAGCCGCCCGGGTTGGCGTGGCCGAACTCGATGTTGTTGCCGCTGCCGATAGCCGAGATCAGGGCGGTGGACTGCTTGGCGGTGGTGCCTGCCTGAATGCCGAGCGGCATGTTTACGATGCCGGTAGCACGGGGGACATAAATCACGTTGTCCAGCGCAGCGCCCGCGTCGGTGCAGCGCCACAGGGCAAAGTCGGAGCCGACGTTGCCGGAACCCGTCTCAGCGACGACGTTGCCAAGTTGTATCTGCCAGCGCATCGAACCGGCGGTCGACCCGATGAGGAGGTTGTAGCCGCCCGACGCCGCCTTGTTCAGCGTCAACTGCGACCAACCCGTCGGTGACAGCGTAAGCGGGCCGGTCATGGTGTCGCCGGCCTTGTTGACCTTGGCGGCGAGGTCGTCCGTCAGGTCGTCCCACGCGCCGACACCACCGGTCTGCTTGCGGGCGTAGAGCTTGCCGTCGTTCGGGGCTTCCGGCACTGGACCGGTAGGGCCGACCGGGCCCAACTCCCCCTGCGGCCCCTGCGGCCCGACAGGCCCTGTGTTGCCGATAGGCCCCTGCGGTCCGACGTCGCCCTGGTCGCCCTGCGTCCCCTGCGGACCAACGTCGCCCTGCGGACCGGCCGGTCCTGGCACGGTGCTGTCGGCGCCAGTATCGCCCTTCGCCCCTTGCGGACCGGCGGGGCCAGTCGCTCCTGTCGGTCCTTGCGGACCCTGCCCGCCGGCGTGCATGAGGGCGTCCATGGTCGCCGCGGTCAGGCGGTTGGACACCGACGCGTACTGCGCGAACGCCTGCGCGGTAGTCCCCTCCTGGGCGCGCACCACGGTCATGATGTCGCCGCTGCGGGAGGTGCACGTCATGATCTCGACCTGCCCGGTGCGGCGGTCTTCGACCGTGACGGTGAAGCTGTCCGAGCCGTCGCCGGCGGGCTGCGGGAACCTGACGCCGTGCCCCGCCTCGACGCGGATCGACGTGTCGACTGCGCTCACGGTCATGAAGAGTCGCGACGAGGCGTTGTTGGCGAAGAGCAGCGTCATCGTCATGTCAGGCTACCTGATTGGGCAGCACGGTGCCGCCATCCTCGACGTATCGCAGCCAGTCGCCGACCTGGCTGTCCTCGGTCAGGTGCCACTCGACGCCGTTCTCGTCGGTGCAAACGACCATCTGAGGGTCGCCCTCGATGAGCGGCGGCGGTGCGTAGACACAAGAGACATACATGGTTCACAGTCTCGCGTTGACGATGACGTTGGTCATGGTGGCGTAGGCCGGACCAGCAGCAACCGACGGGAAGAACCCTCTAGCGCCGTCAAGACCCAGCGAGTTCCACGCCCAGCCTGAGCCATTGCTGTAAGTCACATTGCTGTTGGTGACGGCAGGCACAGCCCGCATCGCCGTCTGGTACTGGACTCCGCCGAAGATGTTCTGACTAGCAGCATTGGCTACAGCCATCACGATGTGGGTGTAGTTGTAGACCGCGTAATAACGCCTGCATGCCCGCAATTCCTCGGCCTCGTCGGGCAGCTGCCACGGCGGTGCAAGGCCGGTGTTGTTGGGGTCGAGGTAGAGACCGACATTCTTTATGTCCATGCAGGACTGCACGGCAGCCATGATGTTGCCGTTGCCGGGAGCGGCTATGCTGTTGGTGCCGGTCCACACGCCATCGGTGCCACCGTTCCAAGTGGAACCGGCCATGCCCGTGAAGGTCAGTATAGTGGAGTAGGAAGTGTCGACCGGCCAAGTGCCAAGCGTGTCACCGGGGATCGGGATCACGAAATCCTGCCATGCGGAGGTCAGCGTGATGTTCTTGACGAAAGATCGGGCTCCGGCAGGCCCCCGCAGCGATACACCAATGACGAGGCTGGTGATTACCTGAACACGTGCTGTGAAGCGCAGCACGACGGGCTTGGCATTGGCGGTCCCCCACAGAAAATCGGCAGTGTTGATGCCCTCGATGCGCTGCGTCAGCAGGACGGTGTCGGCCGCCGCGATGGCCGTGTCGATGGTGTTTCCCGCGTTGACGCGGATATACTTTTCCGGGCCATCGGTTGCGCGAGAGAAGGCTGTCGGCACGCCGCCGGTAGTGCAGGAAAACAGCCACTGGTCGGCGGGATAGGCCCCATTGCTTACGGCGACATCAAAGCCGTTCTCCTGACTGATCTGCATCGCCGGGTTGACGACGCGGTTGCGCGTCTCGGCGGGCCGCGGGGTCTTGGTGTTGAGCAGCGTGTCTATCGCCCCCTTGGTGTAACCCAGCACCCAATTGCCTAGCGTGCGGACGTAGTTCTGGTTGTCGAGCACATCGGGGAAGGACGGTGGGCCGGGTGGGCCGGGCGGGCCTGGCACTCCGTACACAACGCCGCCGCTAGTGCCGCTAGTGCCATGCACAGGCGGCGATATACGTAGTCCGAAATTGTCCTGCTTGACCTGCCCCGCGTCGGTCCTGATCACCACCGACAGCGTGTACATGGCATTGGCGACACCGCCGCCGACAAACATCATGAGCTTGGTCTGATCGTCGTTGGGGTAAACCGTGTCGACTGAGATCGGCGCAGCTGCCGTGTACGGGCTGACCGCTACCTCAAAGTCCGACAGCACCTCTCCCTCTGCGAGCCAGCATGAATAGTCGAGGTAGACACGCCGCCGCTCGATGGCGGTCTTGCTCATCGTTTTCAGCGGACCAGTCATCTGAACCCCATGATCATAACTGTTTCCGGCTCATGTCGAAGGGCTATGGTGTCGTTCACACACGAGATCGTAACGTCGGGGCAGCTATCGAACGCGTCCAACATCTGCTCGGTGACGATCACCGCCGGGTGGCTTTCGAACGTGTCGAACAGCACCGGCCACACCGCCTCGTTGACGCCGCCGCCGTCGACCTCGTCGCCGTTGTTGAACCAGCTGTTGTAGCCCGCGGGCATGATCGGGTGCGTCATGGCCGATACCAACCGCGTTGATACACCCAGTCCGGCATCACCAGCATGTCGAGCCCGTTCGGCGTAAACGGCAGTCCATAAACGTCATCAAGGTGGAGCAGCGGCAGGCTGTTGTCCGCGACGATGTTGACCTTGGACATGGTGAACCACGTCACGTCAGGCCCGACCGGCACTGTGGGTATTAGCACCGGGTTGGTCTGCGCGTAGCCTGCCACGGCCACGGTGTTCGAGTTGATGGGCAGCGACTCGCCGACCGCCACCGCGCCGCGTGCCTTGATGGCGCCGATGGTCGTGTCGGTCGGGAAGAACTGCGGCGTTCCGACCCACGCGGTAAGCTTCAGGCTGACCGTCAGCCAGTTGAGGCTGGCCGTCAGCAGGTCGTAGCGTGCGCGGTCATAAATCCCGTTGGGCATTCACCACCCCCTCGGGAATCGCCAAACCGGCATATCGTGAACGAACCCCCTGATCGCCTCCTGCTTGCGGGACCCCATGGCAACGCGGAAGCGCTTGCCGTGGAAGATCATCAGCTCCTTGTTGGACCAGGGCTTGGCCGGCATGCCGTAGAGCCGCTGCTTGGCGCCATCCAGCCAGTCCTGGAAGTACATATCAAACATCCACTCCTCGAGCTGCCAGTCGCCGCAATCCTTCTCCAGGCAGCCCCTGGAGATCGACAGCGCCACGACCAGCTTGAGCGGGTACTGGATGGTGTTGCTGTCGACACCGGTGATCGTCACATAGTCGGGCCGGTAGACAGCGTAGGTGAAACGATGGTCGAGCCCGATATCGTGCTCGACCGGCGCGAACGAGGCGTCGCCGTCCGGGAAGGTCTGCTCGGGCATGAGACGGCCGAGCGAGTTGACGACCGCTGCTTCCGACTGCGCGTTGGCGACCGGCACGCTGTTGTGCATGACCGACATGAACCGGACGATCGCCGCGTCCGGCGGCAGCGCCAGCGCGTAATCCAGCATGTCGAGGTTGAGATCGATGTCCTGCTCGTAGCGCCAGGCGGAGGTGCGCCGCAGGAACTCGTCGACGGCGTTGAACAAGTGCAGCGAAATGACGCCGTCGGTGGCCCCGGGCACATCGACCTTCAGGGTCTGAAGCAGACGATCGACGGGGCCGCAGACGGTGCTCACTCAGTCCTCCGGGTCCAGCGACGCCGTGAACATCGCCGCGTAATTTTCACCCTCGGTGATCAGCGCATTCGCCTGGCCACGCAGCCAATTGGCGACGCCGATCCTCTCTTCGTCGCTCATCTTTCCGGCCCAGCGGATTTCGAGGCGAGCTGTGCAGCCTAGGGCCTGGGCGTCTTCCTCGTCATTGTCTTCCGGTGTCTCGCCCATCGGGTCCTCACGATGTGATGGTTAGCAGCTGGGCCGTGAATTTCGTCATCAGCGACGCCGCGCGGGCGTCGGTCGTGGACTCGTCGTCGCGCAACTGGGCGCGGCCGACGATGTAATACACCAACGATTGCCGGTACATCGGGTCCATCGTCACCGGCTTGGTCTTGGTGGTGGCCAGTGCCCCCGGCGCTGGGTCGAACCAGGGGATGTCGAACAGCGGCAGGAACAGGTCGGCACGCAGCCGCCGCGCCTCCAGCAATCCGATATTCAGCGCATCGACCAGGTCGTCGTCGGCATATCTGTAGGGCGTGAATTCGTCCTGCAGCAGGCGCCGCGATTCCTCGAGGTACTGCCCGACCGTTCCAAGTGCTTCTGGCATTGGCTAACCTCCCGCACCGGACGCTCCAACGTCCGGTGCGTTTTAACAGTGGTTAGCCCTGGGTGACGATAGCCTGCGCGAGAGCAGTGCCGTCGAGCACCTTCATGCCATAAACCTGCAGGCCGCGAAGCAGCTGTCCGAACGTCAGCTCGGAGCGCAGCGTCTCGACCTTGTTGATCTGCGAAGCGAACGTCAGCGCGTGCTGCGTGCCCGCAAAGATCGCCCACTCGCCAGCTGCCAGGCCGGCAGCGGTGCCGCCAGGGAGCAGGTTGGAGACGTAGATCGTGAAGCGGTCGACCATGCCGAGCCGGCCGTTGCGCAGGATCGACACGGAGTCGCCGGTGAGCGAGGCGTCGCGCAGCTCGGACATCTTGATCTGCGAGGCGATCCACGCCGGGATGACGACCCAGCGCCCGGTCTCCGGGACGTTCTGCTCGTCGAGCACCTGGCCGAGCCTGACCAGAAGATCGATGATCTCGACCTTGCCGGCGGTCCCGGCCGGGTTGCGCGCGACGATCTGGATCGGCGTGCCGGTGACGCCCAGATTAACGCCAGGGCCGGGGGGCGTGGCCGTAGCACCGGAGATGGCGCCAGCTGCAGCACCCTTGTTGCCCGCCGCGGCCTGGCCGAGCAGCCCCTTGAGGGCGTCGGTATCGACCACGATCTTGAACTGCTGGGCGGCGTCGTCCGACCACATGTTCATCATGTTGAGGTCGGACTGGATTTCGAAGACGTCGTCGAGGATGACGTTGAAGTATTTGCCCTTGTCGATCTTCAGCTCGACGATGTTCGAGGCCGGGCGCTCGATCTCGAGCAGGCCGTCCGCGAGGTAGTTCTTGATGGTGATCTTGGGCTTGGTGCGGATGACGACGGTGTCGCCCTTGTTCTTGATCTCACCCTCGTAGTCGGTGTTCGAGATCGCGGCGAGCACGGTCGACGCATAGAACTTCTCGATCAGCTTGGTCGACCACAAAACCGGGATGAAGGTCCCGGAATAGGCCGGCGTCGGGGTCAGCGCGCCGGTCGGGTAAATGGGCGGAGTGGTGCCGGCGCCTGCTACAGCAAAGCCGCCGGTTGTTGAGTAGGCCATGGCGAATCCCTCGCGCTAGCGATTAATGGATACGCCCTTCATGCTGAGCCACGTAGATGTCGCGTTCGATGGCGTCTGCGTCTGCCTCACGGCCACGATACACGCCACGGAGCTTGTCTTGCGTGAACTGCGCAATCCAGGCAGCGGTGTACATGGGCTTGTCGGGCGGCAGGTTACCTTGCGGCGCCGATCTGGCTCTACCGGGTGCCGCGAAGTCCTCCAGGGTCGGCCTCTCGCTGCCAGCTGGCTGGGGCGCTGAGGGTGTCGATGCCTGGGTTCCTTGCGGGAGGCCGGTAGCCTCAGTCAAAAATCCCTGGAAAAACCTTACGACACGGCCGCTGTCGTGTCCAGCGAACGCCTCTGTAAGCATATCGTGGCGCTTGCGGCCACTGTACGGGTCGGGGTGCGCCAGCCACTGCTTGAACTCGGCGGAGCGGTTGATGTCGCGCCAGTTGGGCACGCGCTCCTTCAGCGAGCCGTAGATGTCGTTGACCTGGGTCTTCTCGATGACCTGGCCGACACCCTCGAGGCGGCCCTCGAGTCGCTTCAGCCGATCGGCCAGCTCGTCGAATTCCGGCGCGAACTCCTCCTTGGCACGCTTGCCCACCACCTGCAGGGTCGGAACCATAGTCCCGCTCCTCATCCTCGGTGACCAGCTTCGGCTTGCCGTAGCTCTTGGTTGGCTCCGCCTGCGGCCTGGTCTGCAGCGTGGTGACGGTCTTCTCCATCGCCTGCAGCCGCTCGCTCAGCGCCTGGTTGGCCCTGTTGGCCTGCTCGAGGCGGCCGGCCATCGAGCGGGCCCGCTGCTCCCAGCTCTCCTGCGGCACATCCCCAGCCGGCGGAGGGGTCTCGGAACCAACCGGCTGGGGCGTGCCCTCGGGCGGGCGCTCAGGCTCGCTCAGGAGCTTGATGTCAGCGCGCAGCTGATCGGCCTCGGCCATCTGCCGGCGCAGCTGCTCCGGTAGCTTTGCCTCGTGCTGGCTAGGTGAAGGTTGGACGTTCGGTTCGTCGGCCATCTGGTCTCCCCTGCGGTCGGGTCATCTTGTCGTAGAGCTGCGGCGCGTCGGCCAGCACGGTGGCGAGCTCGTGCGCCATCAGGGCCATGCCCTGGCCGCGCTGCAGCAGTGCCGGGTCGCACTTCAGCAACTCGCGATTCACCGCCGCGGCGTATTCCTCGAACGCGCCGACGAATCCGACCCACGCCGCCGGCGCCTCGCCGCGCAGCATCATCGCCGCGCGCACCAGGCCACTGTTGTCGGCAGCCATCAGGTCTTCTTGACCTTGGAGCCGGACGCCGCCTGGACGATGTTCTTGCCCGTCTTGGCGTAGTCGGTAGTCATGGCGCCGCCCATGCCGGGTGGGCGGATGCCGCCAGCCAGCTTCTTGACCGTGCTGTTGCTCAGGCGCTCGTTGGGGCGCGTGAATCCGCTAGCCATGGCTCAGGCCTTCTTGACCGGCTTGACGCCCTCGAACTTGGCCATCTTGCCCGACGGTCCGCCCTTGGCGAACGGCGCGCCCTTGCCCTTGTTCGAGGTGGTCGCGGTGACGCCCGGCTTCTGCGCGCCGGCGCCGGCGAAACTGTGCATGCCGCCGGACTTGCCGCCGCCGACTTTGAACTTGCCGGCGTCCAGGCTTTTGAACGACTTGTTCTTGCCGGTGGACTTCTTCTCGACTGCCATTTGGTTCCTCCTATTTGCGGACTGCGCCGCCTTTCGCGTACTCGCGGATAGACCCACCAAGGCCACCGGACTTCGCAACCAGCTTCTCGAAGTTGTTGCGGTCCGTGCGGCGCTCAAGATCGTCATCCATGTTTGAAACCAACTCATCGCGTCGATGGCGCGTCACGTTGGTCTTGCCACCGCTGGCCCGCTCAAGCTTCTTAACACTCCCAGCTATCTTGCGCTGGTCGGCGGTAAGCGGTCGTCCCGATCCTATAGGCATCACACTGGTCCTTGCGCTGGGTTTGGCATTTTCGGTCCGGTCGGTCCAGGCTTGGCGCCCATCGGGCCGACAACGTTGGTCTGCGGCCCCTGTGGCGCACCGGGTGCGCCTGGTGCAGCCGCGGGTCCTCCGGGAGGAACCGGTGGAGCACCTGGTCCGCCCGGCGCACCCGGGCCACCGGGGGGTGGAGCCCCGGAGCCGCCTTGTGCCATCTGCGCCTCGATCTCCTCGTCAGGCGGCACGATGTCGTCGCCCGGCAGGCCGATGCCTTCCGACACCGAGCGCAGCACGGTGGCGCGGCCGCGAATGCCGGTGATCTGCATGTCGATCGGATTGGCGGTGATCTGCAGGAACTCGAGCTGGCGCTGGCGCTGCGTCTCGCGCTGCATGGCGACGTTGACGCCGAGCACGACAATGGATTCGTCGCCGCGCAGCATGCCGGTGGTGTCGGTCAGCATGATCAGGTCGTAGAGCTCGGTGACCGCCGGCTCGATCATGTCGTTGTCGATGTTGGCGGCGACCGTCTGGAGGATTTTGGCGGCGTTGCCCATGAGCATAGCAAGGCCGCTAGCAGTGCGACCCGCGCCACCCGTCCGTTCGGACCCGGTGATGTAGCGGGGGATCGATGAAAGCTCGTCAGCGATCTGGGTGAATTTCTCGTAGACCCCGAGTAGCTCTTGCGCATTGGAGTTGGGCTGAAAGAATCTAACAGGTTCCTGGTTATTGTTCCCAAGGGGATCAGTGACGGTGTGCCATCGCTTCCAGGGGTATAGGTCGTCGCCGTTCTCGTTGTCGGCGATGCGGTCGTCGTTGATGACGACCTGTGGTCCAGACGCAATCGACATGTTGTTGACGAGAGAACGTAGCGCGGCATTGGTGGCATCCTGGATGTCGGCCAGGATGTCCGGCAGGGCGTTGCCGACGACGGTGCCCGGCACCTTCTCGAACGACGTCACGTAGTAGGGCGGCCGCTTCCTCAGCGACGGGCTGAGCTGCACCTTGATGATGTAGCGGCCGATCTTGTAGGCGTCGACGAAGTAGTCGCGCTCCGGGTCCGGTATCTTGTCCTTGCCGAAGCCATGGTCGAGCAGCATCGAGCCCTGCACGTAGCCGTGGTACTCCAGCATGTCGATGGTGCCGGACTGGTTCATGCGCGGGTCTTCGCGCGACTCCATGGCGGCGCGCGGCGTCTCGGAGGTCGAGGCCTGGCCCTCGACGTAGCCGGACTGGCCGTACCATTTCAGCACTTCGCGGATGGCGTCGGAGTTGTAGCCGGGCAGATCGAGCAGCTGGTTGAGATCGGAGCGCACCACCCGCGTGCGCTCGATCACCGCGGCGTCGCGAATGTCGGAAACGCCCGGTGTCCACCACACGTCGAACGGCGAGCAGCGATTCCAGAACATCTGCGGCTTGTTGACGACCTGGGCGCGGCCATTGACCCAGGTGACCTGCGGCACGATCCGCACCACCGGGCCCTTGAGGCAGGCGAACGGGAACAGCGGTAGGTCGACCAGGATCGCGGCGAGCGCCTCGTAGAACTGGCCCTCGACCAGGATATCATCGAGCTTGGCGAACGCCTGGTCGGCCTCCGTCCTGGCCCGCTTTACCGCGGCGCGCTTGCCCGCCTGGATCAGCGACAGCGTGCGCTGGCGGAATTCAGCGTCGTCGAACTGCATGCCGACCTGCTGCATCGTCGCCTTCTCGGCTTCGATCAGCTGGTTGATGGCTTCCATCATGTCTTCGGGCAGCGTCGGGTCGGGCGTCGCCTGCAGGCCCCACGGCTTATCGGCGTTGAGGTAGACGTCGCGCAGCAAGCTGGTGGCGCCGCGGCACTTGGTGGCGGTCAGGCGGGCATAGATTTCGGAGCCGCCGAAGCGCTTGATCTCCTGCATCTTCTGCGAATCGTACTGGCCGTTGAAAGTCCTGAGCGCCGTCACCAGCCGGTCGGACCAGCCGGAAGACCCATCCCGGTGGCGCACCATGGTGTTGAATTGATTGTCGATAAACGCCACCAGGGAGGTGGAAATGCGGGATTCGTCGCGCTGTCTATCCTCAGCAGCAACCCTCTCCGCGTTGACGCGGGCTTCGTCCTGGATCAGTGAGTCGGGTGACACGACCCGAAGAACAGGCATATTCAAATTTCCCCGGAGTTTGCGACAGTTACGCCAGGAGCAGGCAAATGACAACCGAGACCACCGTATTCGCCGTAGACCTCGCAAGCTTGGCGCGCGAGATCGCCATGGATATTTTCCCCACCGAGCAGGTGCTGGCCATCCACAAGCTCGACGACGCCGAGTGGCAGCGCATCTGCGTCAACCCGAAATTCCAAGACATGCTGGCGTCGATGACGCGGGAGTGGCAGAGTGCGGCGAATACACGTGATCGCGTCAAGGCGAAGGCGGCAACCGGGCTCGAGGCAATGCTGGAAATTTACATCCGCGAGATCGGCGATGAATCGATACCGCTGACCCAGCGGGTCGAGGCCGGCAAGTTCCTGGCCCGGCTCGGCGAGCTGGACGGGTCGCAGGACAAGTTCGGCAGCGGTGGCGGCAACGGCGTCACCATCAACATCACCACGTCGCAGGATCGTCCGACGATCACGCTGACGGCAACCAGAGAACCCGTGCTGGAGGACATCGAGTGAAAGTCAGGATCGAGAACCCACCGATTTTTGAGAAGCGGGAGGCGCCCGTCGACCACGAGCAGCTGCGCGCCTGGATCGCCACCTACAACGAGGAGGCACTGCTGGCCGACGGTTTCGAGGACGCCATTGTCGGCATTGCCGAACGCTGCTCGCAGAACCCGCTGGTGGTCTACGACGCCGAGAAGTGCATCAAAATCCTGATGGACCGCGACGGCATGGACGAAGACGAGGCGCAGGAGTTCTTCAATTTCAACACATTGGGGGCGTGGATGGGCGAGCATACGCCGCTGTTCCTGACCAAGTACGAGCCTGAGCCGCCGGCTCCCACCGACGAGTGGCCCGTCGACTTCCCGCGTGAGGTCGGCGAATGAGCGTCGACGTCATCAATATCGAGCAATACGACGGCGTGACGCGCGGCCTCGTCATCGTCGACGGCATTCACAAAGCCTTCCAGTTCAAGGCGCCGCTCGACCACAGCAAGCTGACACCGCAGGACCTGAGGGTCGTCGAGGCGGTCGCCGCCCAGGCGCTGCGCGGAAGGCCCAAACCATGATCACCGCCGACACGATGATCGTCGTCGCGCTCGAGAGCGCCGAGGCCGTCCACGCCTTTGCGCTGGGCTTCGAGGCCGGCGCCATGAGCCGCTACGATGCCGACCAGCTCGTGGGCCACCACGTCATCTGGGCCGCCAACGCATCAGTCGTCGAGCTGATGGCGCTCGATCGCGGCTTCACCATGGACGTCATCGACAGCCACGAGGACAAGCTGCTGGTGCTGATGACCAGGACCAGGAAGGCCCCATGCCCGAAATAAACTACTCCGCGCCGCCGACCGTCGGCCGATTCATCGAGAGCGAGGCGTTCGCCCGATTCATTATCGGCCCGGTCGGCTCCGGCAAGACCACCGGCTGCATCTTCGACCTGCTCAAGCACTGCTGCCAGCAGGAAAAAGGCCCGGACGGCATCCGCCGCACCCGCTTCGCCATCGTGCGGCAGACGCTGCTGCAGCTAAAGATGACTATTTTGCTCGACATACTGAGCTGGCTGCGCCCGATCGCCGACTACAAGGTCTCCGAGCAGCTGGTGACGATCTCGTTCGGCGACGTGCACAGCCAGTGGTTCCTGATCCCGCTCGAGGAGGAGGACGACCAGAAGCGGCTGCTGTCGATGCAGCTGACCGGCGCCTGGCTCAGTGAGGCGATCGAGATCAACTCAGGACTCGTCTCGGCGATCGCCGGTAGATGCGGCCGCTACCCCAGCGCTGCAGAAGGCGGCTGCACCTGGTACGGGCTGATCGGCGACACCAACGCGCCGATCATCGGCTCGGACTGGTGGAAGGCCTTCGAGGACGACCGGCCGCCCGACTGGGCGGTGTTCCACCAGCCGGGCGGCCTCGACCCCGACGCCGAGAACCTCGAGTGGCTGCTGCAGACGCCGGAGACGCTGAAGCTGCCGCCCGACAATCCCGTGAGGCGGAGCCAGGGCCGCACCTATTACGAGCGGCTGGCGCGCGGCAACAACCCCGACTGGATCGAGCGCTACGTCAACGCCCAGTACGGCGAGGACCCGTCCGGCACCGCCGTCTTCCGCGGCTCGTTCAAGCGTTCATTCCATGTCAGGAAAGGGCTCAGCCCGGTCAACGGCTACCCGCTGCTGATCGGCCAGGATTTCGGCAGGTCACCGTGCTCGCTGATCTGCCAGGCCGACGCGTTCGGCCGGCTGGCCGTGCTCGAAGAAGTCGCCGCCGAGGACATCGGCCTGGAGCTGCACGTCACGCGGCACCTCAAGCCGGTACTTTACAGCGACCGTTACATGGGTCACCGCTTCGCTGCCGTCGGCGACCCTTCGGGGGTCTCGAAGGGCAATTTCCTAGAAGAAAACTCGTTCGACGTGCTGGTCCGACTGGGTATCCCGGCGTTCCCAGCTCCGACCAACAACCTCGATCCGCGAATCAACGCGGTCGAGCAATTGTTGCTCCAGCAGCGTGACGGCGGTCCAGCCATCCTGATCGACGAGGACAGGTGCCCTAATCTTGTGCGGGCGATGCAGGGCGCGTACCGATTTGGCAAAACCAAGGCGGGCGAGACCAAGCCAACGCCTGAGAAGAAACATCCGTGGTCCGACCTTGCCGACGATCTGCAATATGTTTGCCTCGCCATCAACTCAGGCCTGGTCAACATGATCGCCAAGCGCATCCGTCCACGCGCCGAAAAACGCCCGCAGTCCAGGGTCAGCGCGCTCGGCTGGACCTGAGGCGGGTCAGCACGATCAGGTAGCCGCGCGGCAGGCAAATACGTCGACGCACGATCTGCACGAACAAGGAGCTGCCCATCCTGTGACGTCTGTGCAGCTCGACGCGTGGCACCCGCATGGCCTTGTCGCCTTGACCCCAACTATTGTCCCGGGGAGGGGGGAGGCAACTTCCCGATATCGGACTGGCCGTTCGCCCTCAATGAAACCCTCCCCTGCCTTTCGTAAGGGTCGGGGACGGCCTCTCAGTAGGGCTGAAAAGGCCGTCCCCTGTCCACGTCCAACCTACGGAAGCTTGGGTAAGCTTTGGGGTCAGATGGACGCGGAGTTACGACGCTGGCGGCGCTTCAGGAAGAACAGACCGCCGAGCGCCGTGCCGAACAATGGCAGCGCGGCCGGGATCGGCACCGCGCCGAGCGGGGTGAGCGAGGCATTGGAAATGCCGAACTCGAAGGCCTGCTGCGTCGACGAGAAACGAACCTCGTTGAAGCCGAGCAACAGGCTGCTGACGCCACTGGTGAAGCCGTTGAACAGCACCACGGCGACCTTCTCGAAGTTGGTGCCGTTGTACTCGGACACCGGGATCGCATTGGCGATGTCGGCACCGAAGAAGGTCTCGACGATGTCACCGTCGCGCAGGAACTCCAGCTTGTTGTAGCTGTCGATGGACCCCCACAGGATCGTTGCCGCGCTGGCATAGCCGCTGGCCAGGGACAGCGACACCGGCGTGGTCGCCGTGCCCTGCGGCGCGTCGAAGCCACCGCCGACCGAGAAGTACGAGAAATTGTCCTCGTCGGTGGTGTTGGCGAACGGCGACTTGAACTGGCCGCCGAAGCTGCCGCCGCTGACATACGGGTTGACGCTGAAGCTCGCCCCGGCAGGGACATTGCCCTGGTAGTCCGACGCGTAGCTGTTAGCGGTGTTGGTGCCGGTGTTCGGCGCGCCCTGCGAGGAGTATTTTCCCGGCACGATGGTAAACGTGCCAGCGGCATTGACCGGCGCCGCTCCCCAAGCCAGCAGCGACAGGGTCACTGCGCCCAATAAGGTTTTCATGCTAGTCCCCTTTGTATCCGGGCCGCGCACGACGCCAGCGGCCCCTTGGCACTTATCCCTCAAGCGGTTTGATCACTCGCGCGGCGCGCCGTCGGGCTGCCGCGTCAGCGCCACGTTAACCCACATCGCCACCTCGCGCAGCTTGCGCAACAGATAAGTTTTATCCGGCCCGGACGGCACAAACTCCTCGATGTCGTCGGCGTAGGCCGACGCGGCTTCGCGCATTTTCGACATGACGGCCTTCTGATCCTCGGTCGGAGCGAGATAGCCGAACGTGCTCGGATGCATGGTGTCTCCCCGGTAAAATCTTTCGCGTATGTTGGCGGCGCGCAAGTCCCAATCGATCCTGCCTTCCGGCAGGGACTTGTCGTTGATATTGCTGTGCACCATTGGCGGCACACCCGTCTCGTGCTCGTTGCCTCCCCCGGGGCCGCCCGTCATGCTGCCCGCTTGGTGCGGCGCTGGCCTTGCCCCAGGTTGGAGCCGGGCCCGGTTATGCCGCGGACGTTTTGGCCGGGCTGGCCTTTCGCCACGCCGACAAACAGGCGCTCGAACTGCTCCGCGGCCCACACCTCGGTCCTGAGCTCCGGCATGCGGCCGTTGTCGAGCAGCACGCTCTGGCGGCAGACATAGTCGCCGATCCTGGCCAGCACCACCTCGTTGGGGTCGGCCGGGGACGGCACGCGCAGGCAGGGCCCCTCGTCGATGCCGCGAATCGCGTCGTAGTCGCCAAAGCCAACCCAATTCCTGTCGACCCAGGCCGGCGCGTTGGTCAGGTTGCCGGGATAACGGAACGCGTCGACGATCGATATCCGGCTCTCGTAGCGGACTTTTCCTGGTGGCATGATCTCGCCAGACGCCGGGTCGTCGGCCACTTTCTCGCGACGAGGGGCCGTCGGACTTTGAAGGGGTGAGGGGCTGAAGTTGGCGCCGGCACGCTGGCGCTGGGCGTCGTAGACCGCGCGCCGCTGGCGGTTGAGCTGGTCGCTGTCCCTGGCCTGCTCGGGCTCAGGCTCAGGGTCCTGCTCGATCGGCCTGTTGGCCGGTGGTGGCTCGTTGTCGCCAGGGCGGTAGTCGTCTTCCACTTGCTGCGGCAGAGGGGTGGGGCCATCTTCGTGGGCAAGACTTGGTTCGTTGGGATGACTGGTGCCCCAGCCCTGGTTGGGGTCGGGGGCGCGTTGCGGGTCAAAATAGGGCGGGCTGGGGGCGATATGCCGGAGTGGGTTGGCATCGGGCGTCACTGTTGGATCGGCAAGCTGGTCAGGCTCGTCGGCCATCACGGCAAAGCCCGGCTGCGGCGCGGGTGGCACCGGCAGCGTGCCGAAGATTTCGCCGATGGTCGGCTCATCGGCAGGGTCCAAGTCTTGCCGACCAAGAGGGGCCGGCTCGGAGCGCGGCGGAGGTGACTTGACGGGTCTTTTCCTCGGCATGGGCTATCTCCTGGCTATTTTCGGCAGTCGCCGGTCGTTGCTAAGAATGGGGCCGCTGTCGGTGGTGATGGCGACGACCGGCACGGGCTGCTGGCTAACGGGGGATGCAGCGGGAGCGGCCCGCGCCGGCGCATCTGGCGCGGCCGGCATAGCCTGCGAGGGGGCAGGACGCCAGCCAGCCAAATAATAATCCACCGCGCGGCGGATGTGTTCCGCCTTGCCCAAACCAGTCGCGTGCATGACCTCGGTGAGGCGCTGCATCTGGGGCTGGGTGAGGCGCAGCTGGAAGCTTTCTGTCTTGAGCATGGGACCAGGGTTCGAGCGAAGCGAGAGCACTGGGTGTGAGTAATATGTGGCGCAGTGCTTTTTGGCAAGAGTTATGTGCGAAGTCCCTAAACCCCCCTGGGGCGGGGGTGGGGCGTTGGCCATGTGGCCCGGGCCCGGGCATTAGCAGGCCGATTCCCATAGTGGAAGTGAACTCAAACGAACGGAGACATGCAGACAGGCACTAACGGCCCCCTAGTGATCATAGCGGGGGTCACGTATCGAAAGGCCGTGGGCGTGAACTCGCCAGCCCGGTAGAGCGTAGGGGCGGACCCGATCCCATGTCGACAGGCATGGGCATACTCGGACCGCTACCTCTGGCCCACGAAGGTGGCCAGTAACTCGCACTAACGTTCCTAGACGGAACGTGTCTCGAGCGCCAATGCTCGATAGAAGTGGCTAAACCGCGCTGATGTAAGGCCGGACCTGAAACCACCGACGCGCCACGTAAGGAGAACGGTAAAGGCGAGAGGGGACACGGCAAGTGTTACCAGCCTGAAGCGCAATCGAGCGTCTGTGAGGTACGGGTATGCTTCTTGCCGATGGTGAGCGAAACAAGCTCCTTCCAAGCCCCAGCTACCGCGACACGCCTGACAAGCGTCGTCGCTACTCCTGTCGCATGATGCCGCGCGGATATTATCCGCGCGGCTCACTTCCTGTTTCCAATGCACGCTCTGCGTGTATCGGTAACAGGAAGGATATTATCCAATGTCGCTCCAGACCACTGCCCTCGATCGCATGTTCGAACAGACGCTGCCTAAGGCGCGTGGCACGAAAGAGCCGCGCCTGCCGCACGGGACGGATAATATCCGTCGCGGCGCAACGACTCTCGCCGGCGACAAATCGCTGGTTCGCAACAACACTGGCCACGACCTTGTCGGGCGCCAGTCACGCTTTGCCTCGAGCCGCATCGCGCGGCTCGCCGGCCGTTAATATCCAGCGGTTTTCGCCACGGATAATTGTTTGGATAGAAAGGAGGCCTGCCAAAACGGCATTCACCCCAAACACCCCCCTATAGGGGGGTGTTTGGGGTGCCGAATTCGCCAGTCGGATTAGTATCCTTATTATCCTTATTATTTGCATTTTTTAACATAGAGAACATGTTTGAGTGAGTGTCCAAGCCCGCGCTGAATCGCGGGCTTGGCGACTCTCTATAAACACCTCAACCCTGCCGAAAATCCGATGGATAATTGGATAATTAGCCTCAATGATTGATTTCATTGGGCTTTTTCGGATAATTGGATAATAACACGCGCCTATTAAGGGCGCGCAAACGCCTAATAAGGCACAACATGGAGACTGAAATGACCGTCGACAAGCTGAACGAAGCGCTCGAAGCGCTGATTGACGCCACTAATTGCGAGGCCGTGTGCCTTGGATTGGCTACCGTGTGCCACGAAAAGTCCGCGCACCTTGCCTCAAATTGGCAGGATAAGGACGCGGCGCGCCGCTGGTACCAGATGGCGCAGCGCTTCACCACCATTGCCGGCGCCGCCGAAAGGCGCGGCATCTAGGCCGTTAGCTTCGTTGTGTGGCCGCTACCACCACAAATCGGTGGCGGCCGCAGCGCGAAACCAACCTGCTTGCTATCGCAAGCCGATGCCTGCGCCAACGCCGGCATCATCTCAATTGCGAGGAGTAATTATCCATGTCCGTGACCATCACCACCAACCACCACTGGCGCGACTTCGCCTACCGCGCCGATGTCCCGGCTGCCGTGCTCGCCGACCGCTTTGACTGGCTGTCCGAGGATGACGGCTACGACGGGTTTTTCTGCTACCGCGGGTGGTGGTACCACAACTCCGAGTTTACCGCCACGTGCCTGCCCGGGCGTGACGCCGATGCCGGCCCGCTGGCTGGCTGGGACGGCTACATCTCCGACTCCTACTTCTCCGGCGTGGTGATCAAGGTAAGCCGCGATGGCGAGCGCTACATGGTCGGGACGTTCATATCATGACCGCTTTCCGCACAAGCGACGACGGCGTGCTGGTCCTTGGCTGGCGCGACGAGCGCGAGCCGGCATGGCTGGACTACGTGCCTTACGACCCGGCCCATCGGCCGGCCGCCGCGGTGCCGAGGATTCGCTATCACGACGCGCCAGCACCGCGCGCTTTCAACATCAGCACCCGCCGCGTTGGCGGGCTGCGCTTCATCAAGATCGGCCGGCTCTGCCTGTCGTTCTGCATCACCAAGGAGTATCGCCCCCTCTAGGGGGGCGTTGCCGTCAGCACCACCACGCCCGACACAAGACTCGGCGGCTTTTCAGCCATGGTGGTGCTGCCGGCAACGCCCATAACCAACGGAGACCAGCAATGGCCTGGAACAAACTGTCCACCTACAAGACCCGCTGGGCCGTGAGCAACGGCTGGCTGGTCGTCGACTACCACGACACCACCATCCTCAAAACCTACCCGGAGAGCGGCCGCAGGGTGGTCCAGCTCGACACCGGTGGTGAGACTGGCGACTGGCACACCACGAGCCGCGCCGTCGGCAGCGTCACCACCAAGCGCAAGCTCAACCAAGCCAGCCACCAATTCGGGCTGGGCTTTGGCGTGCATCAGCACAAGCACCGCTGGTACGTCACCACCAAGGCCGGCACCTTCCTCTGGGAGGACTCCAACATCTTCTGTTTCGACCGCGACACGGGCGTGCCGTTCGGCATCGTCCGCCTGTTCACCAAGCCCGAAAGGAAGGCAGCGTAATGGATATCATCTCTGGCTACACCGACCCCATCGCCGGGGACGTCTACTGTGTCGACGCCGACGAGGCGCTCGACCTGGCGGAGGCAACTAACGGCACCGCGTGGTCCGAGTTCTGGGGCGACGGCATGCCCGTCGCGCGCCTCGTCCTCGTGCGCCTTGAAGAGGTGCTGGCATGAGACCCACCCGCAAAACCCTCACGGTCGCGGCCGTCGTCTATGCCGTCGTCTATGCTGGCGTCATCTTCGCCGGCACCTTCGTGGTGTGCGACACCCCCTA
>Ga0193696_1000260_pt1 | contig 20322 bp, 31 predicted proteins | sample L3m1metaG_FD_145074 | JGI IMG/M metagenome (GOLD analysis project Ga0193696, IMG submission 145074) | Soil microbial communities from a riparian zone of the East river system, Colorado, United States - L3m1 | ecosystem: Environmental > Terrestrial > Soil > Riparian zone | place: USA: East River... | reverse complement strand
TTACCTCACTATTAGCATTTAGAATCTCTTTCAGGTGTTTAGCATTAAAACTAATTGGGTCTTTGACCACGCTTTTACCATTATTTGTGATTACTTCAAGAGAAATCTTATCAGACGACATATTTGAGTTTCTATAACCAAACACCATTTCAAGTTTTTGTTTCTGCTTACTCATAACCAGCGTAAACAATGCTTGGTCATCATTTACCGACGAAAATGACTTGGTATAAGTTTCAACAAACTCTGGTGAAATGACGATTTCCACATCAAATTGTGGAATATTTTTCATCTTTGGAACCGGGTCTATAATGTCTTTCGACGCAGCCATATAGTTGACTTTGACCTTGGAATCTTCAGCAATCAATTGTCTCACTCTTGTTTGATCTTTTTCATCAACATCCAATGACAACGATACGTTCTCTGACAAAGGTGATAACATTTTTTTCAATTTGGTTGTGTCTGGAATTGGGATTTCCACACCATTGAAAAATTGAGCACCATCTTTTAGTTGAGTAGTGACAAACAACTTCCTATCACTTGTCATTGCTGTTGTTGACAGATTGTTTTGTCCATCATTGGACCATACCACTCCCTCGACTGTCCCGGAAAGATTGTATTTTTTTATAAAAGTTTCAAGTTTTGTTTTTTCCATATTATATCTCCATTAATTGGTGGTTATAGTATCATGGTATGTTATTTTTGTCCACTTATTATATTAACTAAAACAAACATTACAATCCATCGCCCCACAACCACAAACTTCTTTCTTCATTTCTACTTTAGTAAGAAGTTCAGGAGTCTCAAATATATTTCCTACCACTTTCAACGTATTTGGGTCTGTTTCTTGTCTATTATATCTAATTCCCCAAGACTTCGCCATAGACGATAGAGGAATACCATCTGCAGTCCAACATTCAACGTTATTAACATATTCATCATCACCATACTCTCCCCATATTACTTCACCCACAACGTTTTTGACTTGTAAAGTAGATGAGTTTATTGACAATACTTCAATAATATCGCCTTCATAGATTTCTTTACCATCAGGACTTTTTAATCCTGTATATTGTTGGACAACTATACTATCATCTTTAAAAAAATTATTTAAAGCATCGTTAGAATCGGTTTTTTCAGATAACATATAACATATATCATCATTACCCAACCACGATCCGGATTCTTTATCCCAAACTCTAAATTTTATTGTTCTCGTTCTCATATTCCCAACGCCTTTTTTTCTTCTTTTGTAAGTATTTTCCACTTCACAAGTTTTTTATAGGCGGATTCTTTTAATTGTTTTTGTTTTAAGAGTCGTTCTTCTTTCTTCTTTTTCTCTTTCTCTTTTTTTATTTTTTCTTCTTCTTCAAATTGTAATATTTCTTTTTTGATGTGGTCTTTTATTTCATCATCAGTCATATCAAAAAATATTATTGGAAACCCCTCATTGTAACACCATTTACCACTATCACACATAGCGTCTATGTATATTGGAAATACAGGCTCTTTACCATATCTATCCAATTCTTCTGGAAGTGGAGGGTCATCGTCTCCATCGTGATAAAATTTGTAAGACCACCAAGCGTCTTTTCTTTTGAAAATGGATTTTATTACATCAACAATTCTTTGTGTTGCTTCTTCTAACAAACTTAAAGCAGCGTCGTGGTCTTCTCTAACTTTGTAATAATCCTCTAATATTTTATTCATAAATTATCTCCACATCAAACTCATCAAGAGGACAAAATTCACCATCAATCATTTCTTCACCATCTTCATTATGTATTCCTCTAACACATATTCCTTTTATCAATGCATTGGAATTAACACAGTCGTTCCAATAATCCAATGTTATTCTCTTTTTTTGTTCGTAATCAGAATCATATTCATAAACTTCTGTTCCTTCTTTAAACCAAGTATCAGGTTTGGCTACAAGTTTTACGTATTTCATACAAAATTCTCCAAAGTCATTGGTTGCTTTTTTGGTCTTTCATCAGGAATACACAGATTAAATCTAACCAAAAACTTTTCTCCGAACGGTCTTAATTCTTTTTCAAGTAATTTTTTAAGATCTTCTCCTTCAGGCGGTTCAGCCATCCCTAAAATTTTACCATACGGACCTCTTCTCCCGTTTAGTCCGCCTATTAACGGCAGATTTACTGATTTAATATCGTTTTCTAAGACCGCCAACTTCATTGATTTTATTGATGACTCAATCCATTCGCGGGTACTCCAATGTCTCCAGTCATCTTTTACTGCTAATCCTAAAAGATAAACTCCGTTTTCGTGAAGATAAGAATAACAATCGCCGGGACGTATGGCGTGTCTAGAACATTTCTCTTTATAGTCCTCAAACATCTTTGGGTATCTTTTCTTAAACTCTAAAGCAATACCAGCACCCATTGCCCCTACGCAGTTGATCGTATTCACATACGCATCAGCAGGAATATCAAAGATTGATTTATGGTAGATAACGAAACTATTAAACGTTTTTTCCATATTTCTTTCTATATTTTTCATCTACCCAATTATAATATCCAACATCACATTTCCAACATATCACATATACTCTCCTACTTGGATATTGGCTAATTGTGTGTATCTGGTCAGCACCACAATAAGGGCAACACACTTTAATTTTTTTTCCTATTAAACTCTGTATATTATCCTCAATATCCAATTTGTTGAAATAATTCATAAATCTTTTTTCTTTACACCCCATCTAAACAACATATTACAATACCAACAGATTTGACTACCACTAATACTGCCATAATCCATTATATAATCGGCGTCAATGTTTATGGAATTATCAGCACCACAATGAGTACAAAAGACCTTTACTTTTTTTTGTTTAATAGAACTCATACTTATTTTTTTCTATATACCACTTAAATTCTTTTCCACAATACCAACACATTTCGTATGAAATTATAGAATGTTTTTCACTAATATAACGATTAACAACTTGGTTAGCGCCACAATAGGGGCAACACATTTTAATTTTTTTCCAATAATACATTATCCTGTTAACATTTTTGGAGGAAAAACATAACGACAATAAAAACACTGATTATCCCACAGAATATCCAATAGAACCCCATTTCTATCTTTCTCTTTATGAAATACAGGAGTTTGTGTTGCTTTACAATTTGGGCAAACCAATATCATTTTATTATCCAAAGAAATCATTTTCTTTCCTTTCGTATGACTTTACATTTTTTTTGTTTACATTTACCACGCTTAAATCCATTATGGGCATTTGTTTTATGATTTCATATCCGTCTTCCACTTGTTTTTTCCATTCTAAATCCTCTTTTTTTGGGTAGTCAATTGTCCACTTAACGGAAGAAGTGTCAAGTAATTTTCTAGCTTTATGAGACAAAGGCATAATGTATCTAAATTGCTTTCCTCTCACTCTTGAGATACGCTTCATTTTCATAAAATCCCTTGTTAGCCAAAATATTTTTTCTCTCTTAGAAAACTCAGCATTTTCTTTACACAACCATTTAGAAGTTCTAGGATGTATTTTCTCTCCATCAGGTCCAATGTAAATATCTGTCCATATATAACCGCCGTACATGAAGTTAGCGGATTGATAAACATATCCTACCTTTCCTACTATACCATCTGCCCAAGTATAAAGAAATAGTTTTTCGGGTGTGTTTATTTTCATCCATTTGATAACCGCAGACAACATTTGAGATTCACTATTTCTTTCCATTTCAGGAATCATACACATCTTACCAATTTCATAGTAATCTTTTGTAGTAAGTGACGGAAATAATTTACGGATTGTAGCTATTGGTTGTGTTCCCCACCCAAGAGTTAATATACCAACCAATTTATCATCATCAATAAAAAAACCTAAATAGTGTTTTGTAAGTTTGGGCATTACTTTAGAATAATGATGGGTCTGTACTAAATCGGCGGCAGTATATTTATCAATTTCTTTTATTGTAAAATCAAGCTTCATATCTATGTTCTTTTAACAAAACAGGCATAAGAACATTTCTATTTATTTTATATCCTTGTGCTTCGTATCTTTCACCAAACTCATCTATATTGTGTATTGACATGAGATATGAATTATCTTTATCTATATGACTATCTAGTAACACACACAACGGGTCGGATTCAAACCAAAAGAAAGTTTTATTATTTAGAAAGTAATACACAAAATATTTTACTGAATGTTCTTTTGAACGCCACGGACATCCCGACATTTGCTTTCTTTTTGATATTGTGAACCGTTCCATAAAAAAATTTGGTGTATTATTCATATCATATACATCAGTTTTTAATTCCACAGAGCCCATAGATGTTTCAAAATCTGCTCCATGTTTCTTTTCTATTTTCTTTGGGTCCCACCCTCTATAAACTTTTAAAAAATCTGCTTCTCCAGTATCACCGATTTTCAATTGTTCTTCAAAAGTAAAAAGTTTTCTAAGCATATCAATCAATTATCCAGCATCAAAATCATAACCTTCACTTCTTGTAGATTGACCCGGTTCTTCTATTTTCAATGGTTTTGCTGGTTCTGGTAATTTTCCTTCATCCCACTCAAACTTTGGCCGGTAATCTCCATCTCCGTCAGAGTAGAAAGTAATGCGCCTTGAAGCACCAATGTTACCCAAATATTCCATTTTTTTGAGCATACCCAAAAAATGTGGTATCCATCTGTCTCTTATTGTACATGTAATAGTAAATGTTTTATCACTCATAATTCTTCTTTCCATTCTTCGCCATCATCATTTTCCTCTCCTGTATCCAACAAATCATCCTTCCACCCCTCTCCCTCTTCTTCTATTTCTCTTATTAATCTTTCAAGTTCTATTGTACCATCATCTATTTCGGGGAAGAAATGTATTGGAGTATTTGTGTCGGCTTCCAAGAAAATATTACGGGTTTTTGTCTTTTTATCCTCAATAATATTGGAAACATCATACAAATTAAATGATATACACGATATTTCTTTATTTTTGTCTTTACCTATGGCTACTTGATAAGAAACCAGACGACCCAATAATAGGAATATGGATATAAACTTGTTTATTTTTCAACGAATATAAGATTGCTTCCAACTGCTCAAGGTTATTTGTCATAATAAGTCTGTATTAATTGTTTGCCATTTACACGCACAAGTATGTGCTAAACTACCAACATTATCCGCCCCACAACTACATCTCAATCCATACTTTGCGTCATCAAATTGAACATTTCTAAAATGTATTACCCAATTTTCAGCCATTCCTATTGTACTCCAAGAACTATTAGTGGAGATATAAAAGGCATCGGCAAGAATATGATACAAATATCCATCTCGTTCTACACCATCATCGGTTTTAAACCGAACTTTTGGCCAAGGATCTTTTACTTTAATTTCCATAATTAAAACTCAAAAAACGTTGCTGCGGTTGCCATTGATGGATTTGGAAACTCCCACTTAAATACGTCATAGAAATCTATCAACTTACTTTTTAACTCCTGCTCAAACATTTTTCTTCTATCAACATACTGATTGATAAATTGTAAAATCTCATCAGCATCTGTACCATCACCTTTCATAGCCAAAGCATCCAAATCATATGGATTATTTTGTAAATATACCCATTTGATTTTTTGTGAATGATATATAGGCTCATATTTCTTTTGTATTCCCCACTTCGCCAATAAATCATTATATGCTATACCGGCTTTCACCTGTGCTGGTGTCCCCAAAACAAATTGAAAAGGTCTTCTACTCTCTGGATTATAGTTATGAACTCCATCCTTACTTACAAACTTTACAGATGTGTTTTTGGCTATATCAACCACATCCAAATCTTTAATACTATCTCTAAACTTCAATATCATTTCATCAAGGTCCGTCTTTGGTGATGAAGTTAATAATTTTCTAAGAAATGTATCCATAAACTTTCTAAAAGATGCTGGAAATGAAGTCCTTACAACGTCAATACCCTTGACTTCAAGTTCTGGTTCTTTCAACAAAGCGCCTTCCTTGTGAATAATCCATTGAGCATATCGTTTCTTAGCCAACCAGAACGATGACTTACTAATAACTTCCTGTTTAGCATCAAACGCATGTTTATCCAAATTGAAAAACCTCTTGGCCATCACGTTATAGAACTTATTAACATAGCTTTGAACTTCACTGGTGACTTCCATAATAGCCTTTGTCATTTCATCATCATTGTCTAAGTCTATGTTTGGATACCTCTTTTTAATAATAGGAACAGAATCCACAAAACAAGAATCTGTATCACTATAAATTACCCAATCGCCTTCCTCATCAGTTTCCAACGCTTGCTTGTAATAAACGTTTATAGCTTTAGCGGTGGTTTGAATAATATCAACGCCTGTGGTCGTCACGGCTTCAGCATTATCTACATCATAAAATCTAAATACAGGCAATCCCAAAACACCATAAAATGAGTTAAGTAAGATTTTCCACACTTGTTGTCTTTGATTGTAAAACTCATATTGCTCCATATCACCAGCTTTTCTATATTCAGCAGCTTTCTTTCTCATTTCCTTTCGTTGTTCAAACCATAGAGAAAGTAAGGTTGGTACTAAACCTTTTTTATAATTAGAATAAAGTACACCATTACTACTTACTGAATAACCTGACGTTTCTATCAAATCCATAAACTCTTCTGGTGAATAATTTACATCACCAAGTTTGTAATTTTTTATATTGCCTTTAATGTGGTCCTCTACAGAATAATTTTCAAGTTTACCCATTTTTGTTTCTGGTGATATGTTCAATGAAATAATAATATTTGGGTACATTGAAGTTAAATCAAGGTCAAATACCCAATTATATCTACCCGGTTTAGGTTCTTTAACAAAAGCACCAGAAAATCCTTCTTCGCCTTCTTCCAACCTTTCTTCGTATTCTTCTCTTCCTTTTGATGGTTTATTAGGCGCTATCAACCCGTCATTACGTTTTAGATACATTAATGATGCACCATCCAAATATCTTGATGACATGTGAAAGTTTTCATATGGAACGTGGCCTACGTGGCAAATGTTTTTAGCCAAATCAATAAACTTCAATTTTCTATCCAACGCTACAACAATCTTAACGTCGGTTATGTTATATTCCAAAAACTTTTCAATGTCCGATTTGTATAAATCATCCAAACTTCCGTGATATTGTATTTTACCAATACCGACCACTTTTTTACCTATTGGTCCAAGAGCATAAGTTGGTTCCATCCTTCCTGAAAACTTTTTGTATAATAAAATGTAATCTAATACGGATATACCAGCAACGGTAAGTTTCTTACTATAAGCATTGATGTAAGTGGAACCTATTGGAGACAGGCATTTCGCTGCTTTATGTCCAAGACAATTTTTCATTCTAAGATACAAGTAAGGCATATCAAAATAATCCACATTCCATCCTGTGATGATTGTAAAAGCACATTCCTGCCATTTGTCCATAAAAGCCACCAGAAGATCATCTTCATCACCATAAGTTTTAGTAATGATTTTTACTTTTTGTTGTTCTTCTTCGGTAGTGATTTTCCATCCTACAGGTAACCAAGGTTCTACTTCTTCCTCTTTATTTTCAACTTTATTATCGGGGTCAAGAACGAATACATTACAGGTCTTGGTTAGATAATCAAAAAGTGAGATGCCTGTTATTTTTTTGTCTGCTGTTTCAAGATTTGGAAAACCACCTTCTGAGGATACTTCAATATCAATCACTCCAATTTTATGTCCTGTCGATGGTTCATCAGAGTTTGGATAAAGATCTAACAATACTCTGCACTCAACCGGTACATCAGACTCAAATAACTCTGGGTCGTTATCGTTAAAGTTAAACACTTTTGTCAATTCATCACCATAAATTGACTTAAACTGACCACCAAGTTGTCGTTTATAAGCATATTTAGTATAAGGAAATGATGAATATCCCGTCTCATCATCCCACAAATGAACGACTCCTTCTTTTCTATGGACGTAAATATTTTGGTACATTTTATAATTGTATGACTATTCCACAACAAGGTATTGGCAAGAAGTATAACTTTTTAGATTTTCTATCATAAAATAATCCTACCCAACAATCATACCACGCAAATATAGGTTTAATGCTCATTTCTCAAGATACTCTTTAACCTCTTGACTAAGTTTTGTCAACTCATCAAAAGATAGATTTTTTGTGGTCAAAATACCGGAAGTGGCGTAGGATTTATCTTCAATATAACCACCTTGGGTATCTATAAATCCTTCCTCAAGATATGTGTAGGTTTTTCCTTCCTTTCTACATCTAAAAATGATTTGATTTCTAATCCCCTCTTTCACAGGGAATTGCCAGACAAACTCTATAAAATTGATAGTAAATGTTTGGTCGGACAAGAAGTCTGATTTGGGTATATTCATAGGGATGATTATACCATCTGTGTGGAAACAGTCAATTTATAAGAATGCCCATTTGTTTTCCGTTTATCGTAGCAAACATAATAGAGTCTCTTAATCCAATAATTGGTTTAGCCTCTGACAATAATTTGTCAATAACCGATTGTTTTACTTTTTCAGATCCTAAAGAAATCTTGGCTTCAAGAATACCAATATCATTTGGTACAGCAATCACAGCATATCCCGCCGTTACCACGTTCTCTCTGCTTTTGTCTCCGTGAGAAGTCAGCGATCCCTCTAACACAAAGATCAATACCTTCTCTTGGCTAACCTTGAAATAGAAAACGCCTTTGTGTAATTCCAAGTCTGTCATAGGCGTTGAAATAACACAAGAAGAATTGGAATCACTACCCGAATAAACAACAACAGCGGTGCCATTCATCAAGGTAGCAGCCAAATTACAACCACCAAACTTTGATTTATGAGGCGCTTTGTTTTCAATGTCATAGACCTCTTGAAAAAAACTATTGATGGTGAAATCGCTGTTAGTGTAAACATTGACGATTAGATGGTTTGAGAAGTACAAAGTCTCAGACGAATTGGTTGGAGTTATGGAATAAACTTTTTTCTCAACTTCGGTGGTTTGTCCCTTATTTACATATACACCATTTGTATAAGTTTGTCCAAAAGATGTTGAGGCGACCAACAATAAAAATAATAATAAACGTTTCATATGTCTTATAAATATTTGACATAAAATGAAAAGGTGGTATAATTGTATATATTTTTGGTATTTTAGAGAGTATTGGCTATATTTATTGGTATGAAAATCTTAGTTGACAATAAGCAAAAATGTGGTGTTTATAAAATTAAAAATCTTATAAACAATAAATGTTATGTGGGGTCAACAACGGGATTATTAAAATATAGGTGTATTACTCACAGATGTAATTTACGATATAACAGACACACAAATCGGCACTTACAAAACGCTTGGAATAGATACGGAGAAAGTGCTTTTGAGTTTTCTATAATAGAGTTATGTCAACAAGACCAATGTTTTAATAGAGAGCAATATTATATTGATACATTAAAACCCAAATATAACATATTACAATTTGCTGACCAAGGATCATTAGGATATAAACATACAAAAGAAGCCAAGGAAAAAATATCCATTGCTTCTACTGGAAAAAATCATCCAGCATATTCAGGAGAATACGTTTTTTATCATCCAATTGAAAAATATTATATTGGAGGAAGAATATATTTTGCCGAAAAATATAACTTGAAAAAAATAAGAGTCCACAAATTATGTAGTAATGTTTTAAATCAGTATAAACAATGGATATGTCTTGGAAAACATATACCAAACTTTAAGCATCCAATCAATATAGATGAAATATACAAAAACAAATTAAATGCTTATAGACCTTCTTTTATATTTTATCACAAAAAACACGGGAAATTTATAGGACCTCTAAATAAGTTTTGTAGTTTATTTCATTTTAAGCATAGAGATATTAGTGGGTTGTACAAAGGAAAAAGATATTCTGCTTATGGGTGGATATGTTTTGGAAAATATACTCCACAATTTATGTTTCCAGAAAACATTGAAAAAATATACAATCAAAGAATAGAAAAAAGTAGTTATAATAAAAATCTTGGAAATGTAATAGTTTCTTTTACTCATTTCGACGGCAATTCTTTCACAGGAAGTATAATAGAGTTTTCTAAAAAATACAATTTACATTTAAGATGTGTTATACGACTATATAACAAAGGAAGAAAACAATATAAAGGATGGTCATTAAAAAATATTGATTGACAGAATTATATGTGTTAGTATTCAATTATGAAAAAACAGGAGCCAGATGTCTCTGCAAACACCAAAAGAAGAGTTAGTTTTTCTCAATTTTCTAATTGGTACAATTGCAGACACCGCTGGTACCTCTAGATTTTGTAAAAGGACTTCGTACATTTGAGGACAACGTAAGCACTTGCTTCGGTACGTCTATGCACGAAGCAGTCCAAATCTATATTGAAACTTTATATAAAAAATCATACAAGGAAGCAGAATTACACGACCTGAATGATATTTTCCAAAAGGCATTTAACAGAGAGTTAAAAGACAAAAAAGTTGAAATAGATAAAAAATCATATAAAGAATATTGTGAAGATGCTAATAATATCATAGTAGCCTTCACTAATATGACCAACCGCATAAAACATTTCCCATCAGGGAAGTATGAGTTTATAGGTGTTGAAGATGAAATCATAATGCCAATAAAAAACAATGTTGACTTTATATGTTACATAGACATCATTCTAAAAGAGAAATCCACCGGAAGATACAGAATCATAGATATTAAAACGTCAACCAGCGGATGGAATCACTATCAAAAAGATAATGAGGCAAAAACTTCGCAAATACTTCTTTATAAAGCATTTTTCAGTAGAAAATATAATGTTGACATTGATATGATTGATGTTGAGTTTTTCATTCTACGTAGAAAACTATGGGAAAACTACGCTTACCCCCAAAGCCGTATCCAAACCTTTGTACCTAAAAACAACCAACCCTCTGTGGCAAGAGCCCTAAATAAGTTTGCTGAGTTTGTAGGCGAATGTTTTACACCCGAAGGTAAGTTTGTGGAAACTCCGGAGATTTACATAAAGAATCCGGGCAAGGCATATAAAAACTGCCGCTGGTGTCCACATAAAAATACAAATTGTTTTCCAACGAAAAAAGATATAATAATTGAATGAATAAAAAACGTAAAGGATTAGAACTCAAATGTTTCGGTTGTGGTAAACTATTAAAGAAACCCGGAGCATTGTTATTTGCACCGCCTGTTTTTTATAACAAAACTATGTCTTATTGTGATGTACAAAAATATCATATTTGCGTAGATTGTTATGATAAATTATTCAATTATATTCTTGGTGGTAAATTAAAATAACCAATTTTTCGTCCTGCTCTATACATATAAACACGTAGAAACGTTTATATGAAGACAAAAACAGCAACAACAGTAAAAATAGAAAAAGACCTATACGATTCTTTCAAGATATTAGGTATTAAAAACGATTTAACCCTCCAAACGTTCGTGGAAAAATGTGTCCATCTTTATGTTGGCAACACAGAATCAAGCGCTTCGTTTCGATCCATCGTTCACGATTATGATATACCGATATTGAGTCATACAGGTTCTTTTGGAGATTAATATATGCCTAAGAAAAAGGGAATATTACTGTCAGATGACCTTCGTATGCATAGCGGCGTTGCTGTAATGAGCCGTGAGTTGTGTCTTGGTACAGTAAAAAGTTATGATTGGGTACAACTAGCAGGTTCCATACAACACCCAGACAAAGGTAAAGTTATCAATATGGATGCTGCTACCCAACAAATGACAGGAGTTCCAGATGCTAAAATCACAATTTACCCAGTCGATGGTTATGGAAACGAAGAATTACTTTTCACAATCATAGACAGAGAAAAACCTGATTTTTTAGTACATTTCACCGACCCTAGATTTTGGGGATGGTTATATTCTGTTGAAAGACAAATAAGAGCAAAACTGCCTCTTACATTTCTTACAATATGGGATGACACGCCTTATCCAATGTATAATTATGCGTTTTACGAAAGTTGTGATTTGCTTATGTCAATAAGCAAACAAACCTATAATATCAATAAATGGGTGTTGGGACCAGATAAATGCTTTACAATTGATGGTGAGTTTGATAAAGACGGAAAATTGATTCCGTTTCAAAAAGAAGGAAATGAGTTATGCCATTCGATCACAACGGACAATTCTTAAATAAAACACTACTTCACCTAGTTCCACACGGAATTAACAAAAATATATTTCGTCCATTACCAGCAGAAGATGGTGTATTCAAGAAACGAAGAAAAGATTTGTTTGGTGAAAAGGATTTCAAGTTTGTAATATTCTACAACTCACGAAATGTACAAAGAAAAAGGACTAGCAATATAATATTAGCATTTAGGGCTTTTTGTGATAATCTAACAAAAGAAGAATCCAGTAAATGTCTTTTGATGCTTCACACAGATGTAAGACACGACGCAGGCACAGATTTGATTGCAGTTAAAGAAGCATTATGTCCTAACTATGATATATTCTTTTCAACAGCAAAATATAGTCCTGAGGAAATGAATATTCTGTATAATATAGCGGACGTGACGATTAACTTGTCATCTAATGAGGGATTTGGATTATCCACCGCGGAATCTTTAATGGCAGGCACCCCAATAATAGTTGCTGTCACCGGGGGACTTCAAGACCAAATAGGACAAGTAAAAGATGACGGCACTCCAATAGAGTTTGATGTACATTTTGGATCAAATAACATAGGAAGATACAAAAAACACGGAGTTTGGGCATATCCAATATGGCCACCAGTTCAATGTCTTCAAGGGTCTATACCAACTCCATACATCTTTGACGATATGACACGTTGGGAAGAAGCCGCTGAAGGTATGATGTATTGGTATCTAATGAGTCCAGAGAAACGTGAAGCGTTTGGTCTTAAAGGTCGTGAATGGGCTCTGAATGAAGGTGGCATAAACGCTGAAAATATGTGTAATCAATTTATAAAGTGTATGGATTATACGTTAAATAATTTCAGGTCTGTAAAACCATTTGAGATTCTTACCGACGCTGATTATGTTGGAAATACAATGGTTAATGGTGGCATTGGGTTTGAGATACCAAAAATTGACCAAGAGAAGATTAAAGCACAGATACAAGAAAAGTAAAATAACTTTGATAATGTATAGGTTGTAGTATAATAGTAGGTTATATGAAAATACACGTTAAAAAAACAGAAAATCTAGTAATACCAAAACAAGCCACTCTTCCGGGAGATGATTCTCCTGTGGGGTCTGCTGGTTATGATGTTGTAGCATTGGAAGACCCAAAAATTGTCGGTATCAAAGGAGAACAAGAAACTTGGAAATCCATAGATTACATTGAATACAAAACAGGATTATTTGTCGCTCCACAAACAGACAATTACGGACATGATTATCACTTACTTGCTATGCCAAGATCAAGCGTTAGGAAATATAATCTATCACTAGCTAATTGTGTAGGGCTTATAGATAATGACTATAGGGGAGAAATAATATTTTGTTTCAATTACCTTTGGCAACCAGAAGATTTTGTAGTTAATGAAATTAGTGGGGTTCAATTTATTCTAGGATATGTCAATAAAGAAAAAATATACAAAAAAGGCGATACAATTGGTCAACTTGTGTCTAGCACTACCAATAACATTGATTGGATTGTCGTTGCTGATATTAAAGCTACTTCTAGAGGTACTGGCGGGTTCGGTAGCACAACTGATAAGAAAGTTGAAGCTCCTAAAGATGCTTCTAGTTTAATTGATAAGTGGAAGTCTGTATTAGATGTTCCAATTCCACAGAAATATGAAGTAATAGCAAAAGAAAGGGAGAAATTAATACCATAATATGAGTAAACCCGTATGTATTTTTCAGGCGCCTATCTGGACAAGAAGTGGATATGGCGATCTTGGGTCTGCCTTAGCCAAAAGTCTATTAAGATATGATAAATATGAATTAATGCTTGTACCAACAAGATGGGGTGCTTGTAGTAGAAAATACCTACCAGATGTGTCTGATCCAATGGAAAATGAGTTGTATAAAAGAATATTGAGGCAACCACTCAATAAGCAACCTGAATTATATTTTCAATGTACAATACCAAACGAATTCCAGACACCAGCAAAATACAATGTTGGTATAACCGCGGGCATTGAAACTACAGTAGCCAAACCAGATTGGGTGGAAGGATTAAACAGGATGAATCTCAATCTGGTCACTTCCAATCACGCCAGAAAAGTTTTTCAAGACGCCGTGTATCAAAAGCAAGATCAAGGGCAACCGGCGGTGGAAATTAAATCTGTTAAGCCTATGGAAGTATTATTTTGGGGAGCAGATACATCCGTTTATGGTACTAATAAAACTTTTGAGTCAAAAGTAGAACTGGAATTGGAAAGAATCAAAGAAGATTTTTGTTTCTTATTTGTTGGACAGTGGACTTCTGGTGGTTTGTTTAATGATAGGAAAGATATAGGCAATCTCATTAAGACTTTTTTACTAACATTTGCTGATTTTGGGGTAAAACCAAAACCAGCATTGATATTAAAGACTAGTGGAGCAGCCATATGTAATATGGATAAACACGACATAATCAATAGGTTGAAAGCTGTTAAAAATATGGTAGAAGCTGAAAAGAATACAAAAGATCTTCCAAACGTATATCTTTTATATGGAGAATTAGCAGAATCAGAGATGAATGCTTTATACACTCATCCAAAAGTAAAGGCACACGTCTCATTTACTCACGGAGAAGGATTTGGACATCCGTTGTTGTTATCAACTTTAAGTGGGAAACCGTTATTGGTTTCCAACTGGAGTGGACATTTGGATTTCCTTGACCATAAGTTTTGTAAATTACTTGACGGAGAAGTAGCACAGATACCACAAGAAAGCTCAAACGAATGGTTGGTAAAAGAATCTTCGTGGTTTAATGTAAACTATAGTAAAGCGGCAGAGCAACTTAAAAATTGTTTCTACTATTATAAGCCATATCTTGAAAAGTCAGAGCAGCTTAGAATTAGAAATGAAACGGAGTTTTCACTTCAAGCTATGGATAAAAAGTTTCATGCTTTGTTGGACCAGTATGTACCGAAGTTTGCTGTAGAAACCAAACTTGTATTACCAAAATTAAAAAAAGTAACACCACAAACTCAAATAACAGGTTCTAATTGGATAAAAGATTCTATTACTGGTGAAATACGTCCTCCGACTTCTAGTTTTAATTCCAGTGAAACCGGGTCTGACTTTGTAAAAAATATTCCAATAGATAATACGGGACAACAAGCGTCTAGTTTTAGCGGGTCATCAGATGAAAATAAATAAAGATATTTTTATCTTTTTATCTTTTCTTTCATATTTATGATTATGAAAAACCTAAAAATCCAAGAAGATACACACAAACGATTAAAAGTTTTTTGTGCTGAGCACGGGTTTAAAATAAATATTTGGGTTGATGTTATCATAAATCAAGAATTAGATAAAATCTATGGAAAACTTAAAAAGAAATTGTCCGTGTTGTAATGAAGAATTATTTTATCAAAATAAAAGGTCATTTAATAATTCATTAAAAATAAATAGATTATGTCAAACTTGTAGTAGATATGGTCCTATTGAAAAAAGAAAAATATATAATTTAGAAAGAGTTTGTCATAGTTGTAAAAATATAATAAAATATAAAAACGCTATATGTTGTTATAAAGCAAAAAAGAAAAATAGTTTATGTAAAACTTGTAGTGCTAGTTTACAATTAAAAAATAATAAAAATAAACAAAATAATATGAAGCTAGGACTTCTTGAAAAAAGAAAAACTTACAATTGGTCAATTAAAACAGCAAAAATAAGAAAAGAAAACGGAAGTTATTTTGTTACGGAAGAAGTAAGAGAAAAACACAGAATAAACAAAATAGAAAGAATGATAAAACAAGGTATATTAATATGGCCTAGTTTTAGTAAAGAAGCGTGTAAAGTTTTTGATAAAATAGAAAAAGATTTTGGATGGGATGGTTTTTATGCTACAAAAGGAAAAGAAAAACGAATAGGTAGGTTTTGGGTAGATTATTACGAACCACATAAAAATATAGTAATAGAATATGATGAACCCTACCATTTTGATAAAGATGGCAACTTGAAAGAAAAGGATGTAAAACGACAGAAATTAATAGAACAAAAAATTGGATGTAGATTTTATAGAATAAGCGAATCAACGAATTATGAGCGATTTAAGCATTTCTTACTTAATAACTTGCCACAATGAAACAAATACATTAGGCCGTTTATTAGAAAGAATAATAAATAATAGATTTGATGGAGATGAAATTGTCGTATTAGATGACTTTTCCGATAATGAGAATACAAAAAAACTTCTTAATGAAATACACAGTCCGACCCAAAATATATGTGTATATCAGCACGCGTTAAATAATGATTACGGGTCACATAAAAACTATGGAAACGAAAAATGTAGAAAAATGTGGGTGTTTCAGATAGACGCGGACGAAAGACCGTCCGAAACGTTGATTTTCAATATTAGAGAAATTATTGAAACAAATGCCTACACGGAATTGATTTATGTACCAAGAATAAATGATTTCAAGGGAGTATCACAGGAACACGCTAAACAATGGGGGTGGAAGTTAACTCCTTCTCCATTTTGTGAAGGAAGAATGATAGTTAATTGGCCTGATTATCAAAGTCGTATATATAAAAATACCCCCAAAATAAAATGGGATAGACGACTACACGAAAAAATAAAAGGACATGATCAATATGCGTTTCTACCGGCAGATGAAGATTTATCACTTTATCACGATAAAACCATAGAAAAACAAATTGAAACTAATTTGAGGTATAACAAAGACTTCAGCGTTGATGAAAACAAAGGTTATAAGATATGAAAATAGCAATTTGTCTCTCCGGTCATTTAAGGACTTTTGACAAAACATTTAGAAGCATCAAAGAAAAACTTCTGGATGTTTATGATTGCGATGTTTTTATTTCAACTTGGAATAATCTAGGAAACTTTTTTTGTTATGGTGCTGGAATATAAGAAGGAATAGATAAAAACGACCCTGTTGTAGATAAAGACGAAATAATCAAACTTTATTCTCCAATTTCTATAAAAATGGACGATGCTGAATCTGATCCTATATCAAATCAAATAAAAAAAGATTACTATGGGATGAAAGCTCAAAATCAGGCACAAATAGCTCAAACCATGATTATGTTTTATAAAATATGGGAATGTAATTACCAAAAAAAACAATATGAACTAAAAAATAATTTTAAGTATGATATTACGATAAGAAATCGTTTTGATTTATATGTAAAAAACATTAACACCGATATGGCGAAAAAATGTGTCCAATTCCTACCGGGACACATAGGAATAAATGATATGATGTTTGTAGGGCCAAATCAAGAAATGGATGATGTTTGTGATATATACACAATTATGTCTCCCAATATTGATTTTAGTCAATTTGTTAATGCTGAACATATACTTTTTACTCACGTTATGAATAACAACATTCCTTTTAATGTGTCTTATGATGCGTTTGATTATAACAGATACAACTTTAGAGGAATATACGACCCAAAAGGAAATAAAATAGAATGAAAGTAGTTAATAAACCTTGGGGAAAAGAGGAGTGGATAGAATTAAACGATAAATACTGCTACAAGCGTATTTACATCAATTCTGGATATAAAACAAGTTTTCAATACCACGATAAAAAAAGAGAAACCAATTACATAATTGATGGTATAGCAGAAATATGGTTGGAGAACGATGAAGGAATAATTGAAAAAAAAATAATGAACGCTGGTGAGTATTTTAATGTCATACCACCAAAAAAACACAGGGTAATTGCTCTAACAGATATTATTTTACAGGAAGTATCTACACCAGAAGTAAATGATGTCATAAGAATAGAAGACGATACAAATAGGAAGAGTGGATTAATTGACGGAGAGCATTCTAGTCCAGCAGTCCTCATTTTATCCGCCGGATTGGGACTTAGATTAAAAGAATACACAAAATCAAAAAACAAATCACTTATACCCATCAACAACAGAGCTATAATATCATATATCATTGACAAGTTTCCAAAAACCTATGAAATTATAATAGCGGTAGGCTATAAAAAAGAATCATTAAAAGAATATTGTCAGTTATCACATCCCGATAGAACAATAAAGTTTGTAGATGTGGATAAGTGGGAAGTTTCATCGGTTGGGCCGGGATATTCTACTCTAAAATGTAAAGAATATTTACAAAGACCATTTTACATAACCACCGCAGATTGTTTAATTGAAACATCAATTCCCTATTTGGATGGAAATTGGCTAGGTGTATATCCAACATCATATCCAGAAAAATACTCAACAATTCAATTTGATAAAGACAAAAATGTGCTTCAGTTCTTAAATAAATCAACTAATGGATTTGATTATGCTTTCATTGGATTGGCCGGTGTTTTGGATTACAAAGTGTTTTGGGAGGAACTTGAAAATAACATAAAAGACACAACCGAATTAGTTCCTGCTTGGTATAATTCCAAAAATTATCCTGTTCTAAAAGTAAAAGAACTAAAATGGTTTGATACTGGAAATTTAGATGATATTGAGAAAGCAAAAGAACATTTCAACGATGTTCCTTTATCTTTACAAAAAAATATTGATGAAACTACTTACAAAGTAGGTAATAAATTCTTAAAATTCAACGCTGATGCTTCTATTACAAAAAATAGATTTAAGAGAGGTCAAATTTTATCATCCTTAGTACCTAACAATCTAAAAGGTGGAGACAATTTTATTTCTTATGACTGGGAAAACGGGACTACTTTATATAGCCATAATTCTTTACCGATATACAAAAAGTTTTTATCAAGATTTGAACAAATAATAAAATTCAACATATATCAATGGAACGATGAAAATGCTATAAAGAAATTTTACATAGATAAAACCAATGAAAGAAAATTTCTATTCACAGAAAAATATGGAGAAAATTATTGTATCACAAAATATAAGATTAATGGAAAGCAATATGATAGTATTAAAAGTCTATTCAAGAAACTTGATTTCAATTCTCTAATAAACAACCAATTATACTCCAACTTTCACGGAGATTTACAATTTGACAATATCATATACAACCCAATTACAGAAAGATTCACCTACATTGATTGGAGAGAGTCTTTTGCTGGTTTAACCGATGGTGGAGATTTGTATTATGATTTAAGTAAACTTTATAGTGGATGTATATTGCCTTACAATTTACTAAAACAAGATTCTAATGTAAATATAACAGAAGGGCCTACCACCTTTAACTATACTTATAAGGAAAACAAAGAACTAAAAGAATTTAAGGAGTTTTATGAATTGTGGATAGAAAATAATAAGTTTAATCTAGACAAAATTAAGTTTATAACTGGTCTAATATACTTAAATATGTCTCCACTCCATAGTGATATTTTCAATAAAATATTATGGTTTAAATCAATAGAGGTACTTCACAATGTTGTTTATAAATAAGAATACAAAAATCTACTGTTCATTCAGTAAGAATGCTGGAAACAAAGGATGTGAATTTTTTAATAAAGAGTTTCAAAGCAGAGGAATTGATGCAATCTACAAATCATTTTCTGTAAATAATATCCATCACGCTATACAAAGCGCTTGGACATTAAAGTTTTCTGGTTGTGCTATTGCTATGCCTTTTAAGAAAGAAGCTTATTGGATTGTTAATACACACGATATAAGCGCACAAAAAAGCACATCAGTAAACACTATCACCTTTGACCACGAAAACAATGTATCGAAAGGATATAACACCGATTATTATGCTACAAAGTTTCTTATTGGGGCTTACTTTGATACCTTTAAGGAAATATACATATTGGGGAAAGGTGGATTGGCGGGAGCGGTAAAAGCACAAGCAGAAGATATTGGTTTTAAGACTATCACGATTACTAGAGAAAATTGGAATAATATAAAGGATTTGTTTAATTCTCTTATCTTTAATTGTACGCCTGCACCAGATATAAAAGTTGATCCGTCAAATATTTATATAGATTGTATCATTGGTACAGAAACAGGAGATAGATTCAATAGATTTCAAGCCCAAAAACAATTTGAGATCTACACAAATCTTGAATATGAATTATAAGTTTGGCATAGGTGTCATTTCCAAAAATATTGTAGATGCGTGTATAGATTTTTCCAACAAAAACTCATATGGTTTTATTTTCATTCCTTCAAGAAGACAGGTTGATTTCAATGGTGGATATGTAAACAATTGGACGACA
>Ga0193696_1000259_pt1 | contig 20340 bp, 14 predicted proteins | sample L3m1metaG_FD_145074 | JGI IMG/M metagenome (GOLD analysis project Ga0193696, IMG submission 145074) | Soil microbial communities from a riparian zone of the East river system, Colorado, United States - L3m1 | ecosystem: Environmental > Terrestrial > Soil > Riparian zone | place: USA: East River... | reverse complement strand
TCAGGGCTGCCGGTGCGGTCCGCCGTCAGACAGACAGAACCGTCGCGAGCGCCTCTATGGAAGGCGCGAAGAAGTAGCCGCCGCCGGTCGGCACAACCCATTCGGTCGTAAACGTCAGCGTCTGTGTCGGGTCAATGAGAGCCGGCAGGTCGGCCGTCCGCTGGCGTGCCGCGTCTCCGCCGTTCTGTCCGATGATGATGTCGAAGCCGCCGTCTTCCGGAGCGGCGGTCGCGTTGACCCAATGATTCGTCAGGAACTCGAACTGGTTTTCGATCGACGTCTGATAGCAGACGAACAGCAGGCCGCGGTCCGCCGTGTTCGCGGATGACGTCGAACCGGCCGTTCGAGGCAACGGATCACCGTACGGAATTCCGCGCCGGAGGATGCGCCGCGTCAGCGTATCGTGTGCCCCGCCCGTGTCCGTCGCCAGATCGCGAGGGTTGACCTTCCTGACGTGAGCCGCGTGCGGACACGAAAACCCGAACAGGTCCGCACGCGACTGCGCGAAGTCGTCTGGCCTGTGGGGCGGCGCGTTCTTCAACGGCACTGGCGTCGTGTCGTCCTGATATGCGAAGTGATTGTTGGCGAAGTCGTTCTTCCCCAATGCTTCATCGTCGGCTTCAGGCGATCGGGCCACCGGAGCGCCGCTTGGCCATCGTCCGACCAGTTTCGCGGCAAGCGTGGCGGCGGACACGCCCTTGAACCCCTGCTCCTTCGCGAGGCGCTTCGCCTGCTTCGACATCGCGTCGCGGAAGGCTTTCACGTCCTGCCTCAACCGCCGAATGACGAGGTACGATCCGTTCTTCGCCCATGCGGGAACGACGGTGGGGTCGAAGGGCAGCGCACCGTCGCCATTCGCGTCCTGGCGCTCATACCCGAAGACGAACTGTCCCGGATACACGAGGACGCTGCCTGGCGTGGACAACAGTTTCGCGCGCGAGTCCGCGGGGTCGACATACCTTGCCGTCAGAAAATCGTCGGGGGCCTCGGACAAGCGGCCCCGCACGGCGGGTTGGGAGATTCCGTCCTTGAAGCCGAAGTGTTCGTGGCCCCTCAGCGCTCCAGGAAGCGTATTGCCGCGCTGATCGAACATCAGTGTCAGGCCGCTCCCGCCAGACGCCGTCGCGCCGGGAATCTTCTTGAGCGTCGTCTTGAGGTGATCGACTTCTTCCTGAAGCGCGTTGACATCGTCGCTGGCGACGGTGAGGACGACATCCGGAATCGCGCCCGGTCTGCCGAATTTCCAGTTTTTCGGTGAGCCGGGAGCGTGAAGCGCGGTCGGATCGCCAAGCAAGGGAGACCGGGCGGGCAAACCTGCCTGGAAGGCTTCGTCACGGAATCTGGCCGCTTCGGCGGACGACGTGAGCGTCTCGATGGCGTCGCGGGAAAAGGCGATGTTGAGCCATGTCGCCACCAGCCCGCACGGCTCGTCTGCGCGTCGGGCCCGCATGGCTTTGAAGAGTCGGTTGAAGCTGACCACCTCGTCCATCGTCGCGATCGAAGGCGTGATGAATTGCAGCCACCGTTTGGCCTTCGCCGCGTCGGTGATCTTGAGAAAGAGCAGCGCCTGATGGTCCTTGTTGAATCCTGCGAGGATGTTGCCCTGGATATTGCGGACGTCCAGCACCTCTTCGACCGCCGCGCTGGCGAGCGGCGAACCCACGTGCCGCGCAAGGGCCGGCGCGGCCGGTTGGAACGGAAGGCTCCTGACGATGCGAGCCGTCTTCTTAGCGTCGTGTTTTGCCATGGGGTGGCGGAGCCGCATCGAACGGCTCGCTGGCGCCGTGCAAGGCCATGAAGTGCGCGTGACCCGCGCATTCGGGCGGCGGCGTGGGGATGCAATTCTTGGGGGGGTTGTGGCTCGCACCGATGCGGCACGCAACTCCAGTGAGCTTCATGAGAATGTGCTCCGCAATCTGGCCCCCGAACCGGATGGGAACGCCGCCGATCTTGATGTCGCTGACGGTATAACCCTTCGACGCCGGAACCTGAAAGACGCCTCGCAGGCCCAAACCCGCGGTGCCTCGCACGATGGTCCAGAAGGTGGAGGCTGGTGTGCCGTCTGGAGTAACCCAACCTGTCGTGTTCAAGCTACTGATATACAGCCCCACGGGATTCGCGAGCGTGATCGACGCGCCCTGCCGCGCGAGCGCGTTGACGCGCCCACCGATCGTCGGATCGCTCGCGCGTCCAGGCGTGCCGTATCCGGCGCAGCAGATCAACGCGTCCTGATCCGTTAACAGCTGGCCCTGGCGAGCCCGCAGGATGGTCGCCTGTGCGGCGATATTGATCTCCGCCTCCAGCGTGTTCGCGGGATGCGTGAGGTGCACGGCGCCCTTGGTCGTGTTCCACTTGTTGCGCGGATCGTAAACGCCGTTCTTGAAGAGGTCGCTCATCTTGACGGTCGGGCTGACCAGCTTCTGGTACAGCGCAAGCACCTTGTTCTTGTCGCCGTGCGCGTTGGCCGTCTTCACGTTGGCGGGAATGCTGTCGGGATAGCCGTGAGCCATGGCGAACCAGTATTCGGGTCCTTCGCACGTGAAATCGACTCGTGCGATCTTGTTCGACCCTGCGACCTTCGTGGCGAACCACTCGCAATACTCGTCCTGCTGGCGGAATGGGCCGTCGCTGTCACTCAGTAACGCGTCGGCCTCCTGCAACGCCGCCTGGTGACTGCCGGGATGCCTGCTCGTCACGAGCTTCGGAAATCCGGTCCACGAGATGGCGGCCGTCGTGCTCGGATTCGGCGTGTCCGTCGTGTGCGGGTTGTAGAACTGGCTGTGTCCGGCGCCGACCGACTGCTCGACGCCGCGCACCTCGCCCGTGAACCAGAACGACAACGTGTCGCTCCACGCGGTACGTTGATTCGGAATCGAATCGAAGTCGGTGCTGTTGGCGGGAGGGTCGAATTTCGCGAGCAGCATGACCTTCCTTTCAGCGAGAATGAAACGGCGCGGATAGTGATCGCAGGCTCAACGCCCGATGTTGTCGAGCACCCACACGCTGCCCGCCCGCTCGAGAATCGGCAGGACCAGTCGCGTCTGGCTGACGCCAAGCTCCGAGATGCCGCTGGCTTGCAGCCTGCGGCCTGGATTGTCGTAACGGGTCACGCGGAACTCGTTGCCCACCGTCGTGCCCTTGACGGGATCGAACTCGATTCCCCAGACGTCGAAAAACGGGCTGTCGCGATTCGAGATGAAGTAGATGGCTTTGCCGTCCGACGCCCACCGCCCTTTGTCCGCCCACAGCGTCTGGCTCGTGATCGGCGACCACTTGCCGCCGGCGGCAGGCACGACCCCGAGGATCGACTCTGCCACGTGTTTGGTGCTCTGCGCGTTGAAGAGAATCCACCGGCCGTCAGGCGAGTACCGGGCCTGGTAAAGCTGATAGTCGGGATCGGCGACCAGCTTGCGCACGCGATCCGGTGACGGGTCGACCGCCGGCGACGTGCAGAGGGCTGGCGGCTGCCGGGTCGGCGACACACAGTTGTGGACGATCTCCGAACCGTCCGGCGACCAGTCCCACGCGTTGGTCAGTCCCTCGGCCATCGTGTGTTCGCCGCTGCTGCCGATCGCGAGCCACGTGAGCCGACGCGCGCTGCCTTCCCGCGTGAGCCTGTACGCCACGCGCGTCCCGTCCCTGGTCACGCGAGGCGTGAAGTACTGCGGCGCCTCACCGAGCAGCACCGGCTGATCCACGCCGAGCGTGGCGGCCCAGAGTTCCATCGCCGGTTTGCCCGGTCGCGTCGCCGTGTAAACGATCGAGGAGCCATTCGCCGACAGGTCGAATCCGCTGACCGCCATGTTGGCCGGCGTGACTGGCTCCGGATTGCCGGTGGGCCGCCGCGCCCGCGCATCCAGCGGCAACGACCAGAGCCGCGCCGACTCAGAGCTCGTCACGAATGCCAGCTTGTCGCCGCCGGGTGAGATCGCAATGTCCCCGTCGATTCCAGTTCCGGTTGTCAGACGGACCGGGCCGGCGACCAGTTTCAGCGAGGCGGGATCGACGGACACCCTCCACAAATTCTTGACGCCGCGTGAGGTGCCAGCGACGTAGAACGCGTCACCCTTTGGAGCCCACCGTGTTTCCAACGGTCGAAAGTCCTGGGCCCTGACCTCCCGCACGACTTCGTCGGTGATCTCTGAGGGTACGGCATCCCCTCCATCGATTGGCACAGTCCAAAAGCCGGACTGGACGTTCACCCGTCCCTCCTGCCGTTGGTTCGGTTGTCCCCGGAACGTGATCCGCCGTCCGTCCGGGTGCCACATGATCTGGTCGACGCTCGTGAACCGCGCGAGCTCCGCTTCCAGTACTCGACGGGGTGCAGCACCGTTCAATGCCAGAAGGTACGCGTGCTGAACGACCAACGACGCGTTCTCGAGAACCGGCCGCCGCACGACGAGCACGCTGGAACCGTCGGGGCGCCATTGCGGGGAGTACCCGAAATCTGACAGTTTCACCTCGCGCCCGCCGAGTGCGGGCACCAGGAAGATGCCGCCGCCTTCCCGTTCCGATCGGAACGCAATGCTGTTGCCGTCGGGCGACCAGGCCGGCTGCCAGTCGTTCGCGGCATCCGAGGTGACGCGGACGGCGCGCCCGCCGCCGAGGGGTTGCACCCAGATGTCGAAGTTTCCCGACTGGTTCGAGCTGTACGCGATGAACTTGCCGTCGGGCGACCACGCGGGCTGGGCCTGCAGGCCGTCGTCGAACGTCACGCGCGTTAACGCGCGTTGGGCAGTCGCGGGCGCCACTGCCTGCCGTCTCGGCCACATCAGATACGTCGCGCCTGCCAGCAGAGCCGCGACGATTCCGACCGTGGCCCCGATCAGCACCCGGCGTCTTCCCGGAACAGGGGGCGGCGGTATGACGGCCGCGCCGGTCGAACGCGATGATCCGCTGCCGCGCATCGCGCCCGCCGCCGCACCATCGCGCTTGAGACGCGCCAGGTCGGCGCGCATCTCGCGAATGCTCTGGTAGCGGAGGTCCTTGTCCTTCTCGAGCGCTTTGTCGAGAATGCGGACCAGTTCGGCTGGCGTGGCCGGATTGATCTCGTGAACGTGCTTCGACGTTCGGTTCAGGATTCCGTCGAACACCACTCCCGTGGTGGCGCCGGGAAATGGCAAACTGCCCGTCACCATCTCGTAGATCACGGCACCCAGCGAAAAGATGTCGGAGCGCGCGTCCAGTTCTTCGCCGCGCACCTGCTCCGGCGACATATAGGCCACGGTGCCCATCGTCTGGCCGGGTGTTGTCAGCAGCGCATTCTTCCTGGCGTCGGTGGGCAGCGCGATGGCGGTTGCCGCTGCATCGTCCCCTTCCTCAGCCGCGAGTTTCGCCAGGCCGAAGTCGAGCACCTTGGCATTTCCGCTCTCCGTGACGAAGACGTTCGCGGGTTTGATGTCGCGGTGGACGATGCCTTTCGCGTGCGCGGCGTCGAGCGCCTCGGCGATGTGCATCGACAAATCGAGCACGGTCTCCGGGTTCAGCCGCTTCGCCGCAATCAGGTCGGCGAGCGTCTGCCCCTCGAGCGCCTCCATGACGATGAAGTGCCGGCCTTCGTGCTCGTCGACGTCGTGAATCGTGCAGATGTGCGGATGGTTCAGCGCGGAGGCCGCCCGCGCCTCGCGCCGGAAGCGTTCGAGCGCATGGCCGTCGCCGGAGACGTCTTCGGGCAGGAACTTGAGGGCAACCACGCGACCCAGGCGGGCGTCCTCCGCCTTGTACACGACCCCCATGCCGCCGTGGCCGAGCTCAGAGACGATGCGATACCGGGAGATCGTGCGGCCGATCATCGTCGAGGCGGAAGGATACCTCTGGCGCCGAGGTTTGACCGAGAAAAGTGGCGCTTCGGCCGCCGACGGCATAGTAGGATCCACCGAGGTCATAGGACTGGCCATGCGGATGCGATTCCTGCGCGGGCTGTGGCTCGCCGCGCTGCTTGGCGTTTCCACTTCCGGTGCCGCTCCCGGTGCCGCGGGCGCTGAATCCCTGCTCGCTGACGCGATACAGCGCGGCGACCGGGGGGCCGTCCTGGCGCTCCTGAACACACACACCGACGTCAATGCGCCGCAGAGTGACGGCGCGACGGCGCTGCACTGGGCCGCCTACCTGGACGATGCGGATACGACGGCCCGGCTGCTCAAAGCCGGAGCCCGCGTCGATACCCCGAACAATTACGGCGTGACACCGCTGTCGCTGGCCTGCGGAAACGGCAACCCCGGCGTGATCGATCAGTTGTTGAAAGGCGGAGCCGATCCCAACCGTGCGGTTCGCGCTGGAGAAACGCCGCTGATGCTCGCGGCGCGCTCCGGAAACGCGGACGCGGTGAAGATGCTGCTGCGTGCGGGCGCTGCGGTCGACGCGAAGGAAACCTGGAACGGTCAGACGGCGCTGATGTGGGCCGCTGCCGCGGGACACGCCGCGGTCGTGCAAGCGCTGATCGATCACCGCGCGGATATTCGCGCTCGTTCCAACAGCGGCGCGACGGCTCTGCTGTTTGCCGCGCGGCACGGCGACTTGGCTGGTGTTCGCGCGCTGGTGGCTGCGGGCGCGGACGTCAAAGCCGCCAGACCCGACGGCGCGACGCCGTTGCTCGTCGCGGTGATCAACGGCCACGAGGATCTCGTGGACCTCTTCCTGGACAAGGGAGCCGATCCGAACGTGGAGGGCGGATCGACCGAGCTGACGGTGCAGGGCGTGCGGGCCAGGCCGATGGAGCTCAAATACCGGAAGCTCACGAACAACGAGCGTGACTCCGAGGGCGTTGCGCGCGGCAACATCTTTGGAAGGCCGCTCCACGCCGCTGTTCACGTTGCCAACTGGCACCTGAGCGATCAGTTCATCGCGGTCAAGCTCGATCGCCTGCGCGTCATCGAGTCGCTGCTCTCGCACGGCGCCGACGTCAACGGCCGCATCAGCATGGAAGAACCGCGGTGGTCCGGCGCGCGGTATCGCAGGCACCTGGCCGGCGCAACCGCGTTTCTCCTGGCGGCGAAGGCCGCCGACGTCGAAGTCATGCGCGTGTTGCTCGCCTATGGTGCGGACTCGACCATCGGCACTGAAGAGCGCATCACGCCGTTGATGGCCGCGGCGGGCATCGCGTGGGCCTCGAACCAGGACCGCGCGTCCGAGAGTCAGGTGCTCGAAGCCGTCAAGCTGCTGGTGGAGGAACAGGGCGCCAACGTCAACGACGTCAGCGACCTCGGCGAGACCGCGATGCACGCGGCCGCGTATCGCGGCGCCAACAGCGTCGTGCAGTACCTGTTCGACAGGGGCGCGAAGCTCGATGTGGTCGCGAAGGACGGGCGCACGCCGCTGATCGTCGCCGACGGCGTCGAGTACGGCAATTCATTCGCCGCCCAGCCGCAGACGGCGACGCTGCTGCGGAAACTGGGCGCGAAGGAAATGAAATGCCCGCCTCCGTGCGCGGCGGCGATCCCCGAGAAGGAACTGCGATGAATCTGCGAAGGGGGTGCGTCGGCGGACTGATCGCGGCAACGGTGTCGGTCGCCGCGCCCGATGCCCGCGGCGTTCAGGGGACTGCCGCTTCGCCGCCGCCTCGCGCCGTATTCGACAAATACTGCGTCGGCTGTCACAACCAGCGTGTGAAGACGGCCGGCCTCGCGCTCGACGTGCTCGACCCCGCGCAGGTGAGCGAACACGCGGAGGCTTGGGAAAAGGTCGTGCGCAAGCTTCGTAGTGGAGCGATGCCGCCGGCTGGACGTCCGCGGCCCGACAAACCGGTTGCGGATAGCGTCGCGGCGTCGCTGGAGGCGGGCCTCGATCGCGCCGCCGCGGAGCATCCCAACCCGGGCCGGCCGACGCTGCATCGCCTCAACCGCATCGAATACCGCAATGCGATCCGCGACCTGCTCGCGCTCGAGATCGATGCTGCCGCGCTGCTGCCGGGAGACAACGCCGCATACGGGTTCGACAATAACGCCGACGCCCTGTCGTTGTCGCCGGCCTTGACGGAGCGGTACCTGGAAGCGGCGGCGAAGATCGGCCAGATGGCGCTGGGCCACGTGCGCGGCTCCGCCGCGCCGGAAACGGTCTTCGTGCCCTCCGATCGCAACCAGGGCAGCCGCGTCAGCGACGATCAACCGTGGGGATCGCGTGGTGGATCGACGTTCCGCTATTACTTCCCCGTCGATGGCGAGTACCAGTTCGAGCTGCAGTTGAAGGAAAGCGGAGCGGACGGCGGCATCATCGGGATCACCGCGGAGCCGCAGCAGTTGGACGTGAGCCTCGACCGCGCCAGGGTCTGGACGTCGACGGTCGGCGGGCCGGACAGCGCGAATGTCCGCGGGCAGGAGCGCACCGAGAAAATCCGCGAGGCGTTGAAGTTCCGCCTGCCCGTCAAGGCCGGCACTCATCTCGTGCAGGTGTACTTCGTCCAGAAGACGACCGCGTTCGTTGAAGATCTGTTCGACCCATCCCTCCGACGCGATCCGTACAGGGCGACCAATGGCGAGCCTGGCGTATCGAGCGTGACCATCATCCCGCCTTCACGCTCGAACGCGGCCGAGGCCAAGGCGGTGAACGATTCCCCGAGCCGGCGCCGCGTGTTCGTCTGCCGGCCCGCGTCGCCCACCGAGGAGGCGCAATGCGCCCGCACGATCGTCGCAACCCTCGCCCGGCGCGCCTATCGCCGGCCGGTGACGGCCGACGATCTGCAGGTGCCGCTGGCCCGTTACCGCGAAGGCGCCGGCGGGGGTGGCTTCGAGGCGGGACTGGAGCTGGCGCTGCGCAGCATTCTGGTCAGCCCGAGGTTTCTGTTTCGCTTCGAGAGTCAACCGGACACCGCCGCGCCAAACACCGCCTATCGCCTCGATGATCTGGAGCTGGCGTCGCGGCTGTCGTTCTTCCTGTGGAGCAGTATCCCTGACGACGAACTGCTGAACGCCGCGGAGAAGAAGACGCTTCAACAACCGGGCGTGCTCGAGCGTCAGGTCAAGCGGATGCTGTCGGACCCGCGCTCGGCGGCGCTGGTCAGCGACTTCGCCGGCCAGTGGCTGCACATCCGCAACGTGACCGCGTTCAGGCCCAGCCCGGAGGTGCTCTTTCATTTCGACGACAACCTGCGGCAGGCCTTCGAGCGGGAAACCGAGCTGTTCGTCGAGAGCATCATCCGCGAGGATCGCAGCGTGCTCGAGATGCTGGACGCCGACTACACGTTCCTCAACGAGCGGCTCGCCAGGCATTATGGGATTCCGGGTGTCTACGGCGAGCGATTCCGGCGGGTTTCGCTGCCGGCCGACAGCGTTCGTCGCGGGCTGCTGGGGCAGGGCTCGATTCTGACGGATACCTCGCGCGCCAACCGGACGTCGCCGGTGATTCGCGGCAAATGGATCCTCGAGAATATTTTCGGCGCGCCGCCGCCGTCGCCGCCCGCGAACGTGCCCGACCTCAAGGAAGAACGGGACCCGGCGAAGATCCTGCCGATGCGTGAGCAGATGGCGCAGCATCGGGCCAATCCCGGCTGCGCGAGTTGCCATGCGCAGATGGACGAGTTGGGGTTCGCCCTCGAGAACTTCGACGCGATCGGCGAGTGGCGCGATCTCGACGCCGCGGGCGCGCCGATTGACGCCGCGGCGAAGCTGCCTGATGGCACGTCGTTCAAAGGACCCGTCGAGCTCCGGAAAGTGCTGCGGAGCCACTCGGACGACTTTCTGACGTCACTGACCGAGAAGCTGTTGACGTACGCGCTCGGGCGCGGGCTGGAGCCCGCCGATGCGCCCGCCGTCCGCCGGATCAAGCGAGAGGCCGCGGCCGCGAACTACAGTTTTTCGGCGCTGATTCAGGGGATCGTCGCGAGCACGCCGTTTCGGATGAGGATGGCGCTCGTACGCGCGAACTAGAGTTCTTATGCGGGAGACTGTCCAATGGTGATTACGAAGAGAGCGTTGCCGCGCCGGACGTTCATTCGCGGCATCGGCGCCACCCTGGCGCTGCCGTTTCTCGACGCGATGGCGCCGGCACTTTCAGCAGCGTCGAAGGCGGCGCCTCGCTTCGCGGCGATCTACTGCGGGAACGGCGCCAACATGTTCGACTGGACGCCGCCGACGGAAGGTGCCGGCTTCACGTTCTCGCCGATTCTCAAGCCTCTCGAATCCTTTCGCGATCGGACGCTCGTCTTCACCGGGCTCGACAACTTTCAGGCGACCGATCAGGGCGACTCCGGCGGGCAGCACCCGCGCGCCGCGCCCGCGTTCATGAGCTGCGTGCACCCGAAACAGACCGAAGGCGCGGATGTGCAGGCCGGCACGACGATCGATCAGCTCATCGCGGAGCAGATCTCTCGCGACGCCAAGCTGTCATCCCTCGAAGTCGCCGTCGATCGCAACGACGTCGTCGGCGCCTGCGACCACGGCTACGCCTGCGCCTACATGAACTCCATGTCGTGGAAGACGCCGACGATGCCGCTGCCGGCGGAGACCAATCCACGGTTCGTGTTCGAACGGTTGTTCGGCAGCGGCGACACTGCCGAAGAGCGAGCGGTCCGCAGCCGGGAGGATCGGAGCATTCTCGATGGCGTGATGCAGGAGATCGCGCGGTTGCGCGGCAAGCTCGGCGCGCGCGATGGCGTCAAGCTGAGCGAGTATCTCGACGCGATTCGCGCGGTGGAACAGCGGATCGCGAAGGGCGAGTCGAGCAACCGCGATCTGGCGGTGCCGGAGCGCCCGAGCGGCGAGCCGCGGACGTTCCGGGAGCACGCCGAGCTCCTGTTCGATCTCCAGGCGCTGGCGTTCCAGGCGGACATCACCCGGGTCAGCACGTTTCTGATGGCGAGGGAAAACGTCAACCGCTCGTACGGCGAGATTGGGCTGCCCGAGGCGCACCATTCCATGTCGCACCATGGCAACAACCCGGGAAAGATGGCCGACTTCTCGAAACTGAATACCTACCATGTCGAGACGCTCGCCTACTTCCTGAAGAAGCTGCAGGCGACTGCCGACGGCGACGGGACGCTGCTGGATCACACCGTCGTGCTCTACGGCAGCGGCATGAGCGACGGCAACACGCACAACAACTACAACGTGCCCGTGGTGGTCGTCGGCGGGCGTGACCAGCAGATCAAAGGCAATCGTCACCTGAAATATCCGAAAGGCACGCCGCTGGCGAATCTGTCGCTGAGCCTGATGGAGAAGTTCGGCGTGAATGTGGAGAGGTTCGGCGACAGTACCGGCGAACTCGATTTGCTGTCGGGAGTGTAAGTCGCTCGCGGCCGGCACGATGTTGGTAGCTGCTAGGCAGCGGTGAACATCGAGAGAGGTGGCAATGGCGATCCTGTACGGCGTCCTCCGAGGTCGCCCGGACCGGTACAAGCGCGAGGACAACTCATCGACCCCTCATCTGCAGATTCGCGTCCTCGAGAATAGCGGCCAGCCCTGGCGGATCGCGGTGAACGTGCAGTCCGACAGCGGTTCCAACGTCGCGTTCTGGGTGGTCGACCCATTCCCTGGTCATCCGTTGCTGGCATCGTTGCCCGGAAAGGTGTCTGGGTTCAGCACGGTGGCCAGAAAAGCCGACGAAGCTCTCGACTACGTCAAGGCGCCGCTGTTCGACTGGACGCACGGCCGGCTGCTGCCGCCGTCCGGCAGCGCGAGCAGTGACGACCTGCAGGACCTGCTGTCGCTCTATCTCGACCAGTGCAAGAATGCCGGCGGCGAGGTCTACGCCTTCGGCGCCAAATTCGACCAGAACCTGCACAAGCCGATCGACATCGAATTCGGCAACACCGACGGTCTTCATGGCATCCACGACATTCACATGAACCAGGGCAATGTCGGCGCACACGCTGGTGACAACGGCGCGTTTCACGATGGCGGGCTTGTGCTGGCGTTTCCCGATCGGTATCTCGGCCTGTTCCTCGGCTTTCAGACCCAGCGCATCCCGACTGACGCCGCCGGGAACGCAGCGGCCGGGGCCACTGCCATCGGCCAGATCCTGTCCGAAGAGCCGATACCCGGGCCGGTGCCGGTCCCGTCTTCTTCTATCTACATCGAGCGCGCGCTGATCAATCCGAGTGGCAACGACGCGGGCCGTGAGGTCGTCGTGCTGGCGAGCCTCGTCACGACCGCGCAAACACTCACCAACTGGCGCCTGATGGACAAGAACGGGCGGGTGACACCCGTCAATACGACGCTCGGGCCGGGGCAGTCCATGGCGATCACGCTCGACGGCAACGGTGTCCAGCTCGGTAACCAGGGCGGCAATCTGATCCTCCAGGACAACCACAACGCTCAGGTCGACGTGGTGACCTACACAGCCGGCGACGCCTCTTCCGAAAACCGCTACTTCCGTTTCCGACGCTGAGACCGCTCGGCGACCGGCGCTTCCGCGTGAGTCTCGGTTCAGAGTTCGTCCTTGAGCAGACAACGGATCTAGAACTCATCTCATAAATGCGCCGGCATTCGGCCGACGATGCATCCCGCCTGGCGGCGTTGCTCCTTCCTCGCATATTGCCGATATTCTCGGTCGTCGCGCCTTGCCAGCCGGGCGCCTCGCCGCCCTCGGTGCTGCGCCGCATTTATGAGATGAGTTCTAGCGTCTGGCTGTAGCCAGCCTGCGAATATCCGGCGATTTTCCACCCTCGGTAAAACCTCGCCACAACTCCAGCCAGACCTCGGGATCTCCACAGGACACCCTCTGACCCGCGACCTGACTCTCGATCCGCGCGCAAAGGCGCGGAGGGGGAGTCATGGGACATGGAACGACATGCCTGTCAGCGGTTGTCGTTTCGCTGTTCGCTTCCGGGACGTTCCTGCGGGCCACCGAGCCGATCACGGCGGTGTCTCACGACCAGTCTGTGCGTGAGGCGGTGGCGCTGACGACCTCGCAAAACCTGCTGGCAACGGACCCCACCGCCATAGCCCGGTTTCTCGAAACCGCCCGGCCTGCGCCGGTGTCGGCCGAGGACAAAGCACGCGTTCTGAATACTCTTCCACCCGAAGGCGAAGTCACCGACCTCAGCGCTTCGGCGCGCCGGAAACTTGCCGCTCTGAGCAAGGTGCTTCGGGGCACCGGGCGGGAGTGGGTGTATGAGATCAAGGTGATCAACGTGCCGCAGGCAGCCCTCGCCCTGCACGCGCGAGCAGTCATCCTCATCTCGGAAGCAGCGCTGACGCTGCTCGATGCCGACGAACTCCAGGCCTTGTTGGCGCACGAAGTCGGGCACGAGTACGTCTGGGCGGAACGCGAACGGGCCTTCAGCCTCGCTGACCGCAACGGTCTGAAGGATCTGGAACTCGTGTGCGATGCCATCGCCATCGTGACGCTTCACGAGCTCGGAATGGATGCGTCCCGGTTGATGACGGGTATCCAGAAGATCGGCCACTTCAACCGGCAACGGTTCGGGCCAGCAAGCAACGAGAAGGACTATCCAACTGTCACTCAACGTCAGGCGTTTGCCGGCGCGGTCACCGCGTGGATAGCAGCCCGAACCACGGGCACTCGATAAGTAACGTCGGACACACGCGGCACGCCGGCGACTGCGATTCGAGCGCCGCCGGCTCCAATCAGCCGGAGAACCTCATAGGCCCCAAGGTAAACGCCGGGTATGAGACGCACCCTAAGTCTCTGAAATTGCGCCGAATTATATGGTCGAACCGCGTCGAAATGGAGCCACGCGTCCGACGCAATGACGGCGAAGGAACCGGCGAGAGCTTCCGCGTAACTGTCTGCGTCACGTATACTTGAGAGTCCGCGGCTCGCGCGCGGATCGCGCGGTGAGGTGGCCGAGTGGCTGAAGGCGGCGGTTTGCTAAACCGTTGTACGGCCTAAAAGCTGTACCCAGGGTTCGAATCCCTGCCTCACCGACCTTCGCTCGCGCGTTTGCTGAGCGAGCTTCGGCCGGCAAGCCGACTTCGCTCGCCAGTTGCAGAGCGAGCTATGGTCGGCAAGCCGAAGTCGCTCACCTGGCAGCCGACGTAAGCTGCGGTCGGCAAGCCGCGACCATCCAATTCAGATGACCCCGCGCGTTCGCTTCGCCCCTTCTCCCACCGGCTACCTCCACGTCGGCGGTGCCCGAACCGCCCTCTTCAACTGGCTGTTTGCTCGCCGCCTGGGCGGCACACTGGTCCTTCGCATCGAGGACACTGACGTCGAGCGATCGTCGACGGAGATGGTCGAAGGGATTCTCGACGGCATGCGCTGGCTCGGTCTCGACTGGGACGAAGGCCCCAAGGTTGGCGGCCCATACGCGCCGTACTTTCAATCCGAACGCCGCGATCGCTATCGCGCGATGGCGGCGCGCCTTGTCGCGCAGGGAAGCGCGTATTACTGCTACTGCACTCCCGAGGAGCTCAAAGCGAAACGCGACAGCGGTGTCGACAAGTACGACCGCACCTGCTGCACGTTGACGGCCGACGAGATCGCTGCGCGCGAGCAGGCCGGGAGGCCACGCGCCGTTCGCGTGCGCGTGCCCGAAGGCGTCATGCGCTTCGAAGATCTGGTGCACGGGCCGATCGAGTTCGATGGCGCGAACATCGAGGACTTCGTGATCCTCAGATCCGACGGCCATCCCACCTACCAGCTGTCTGTCGTGTCAGACGATGTGGAGATGAAGATCACGCATGTGGTGAGAGGTGACGATCACATCTCCAACACGCCGAAGCAGATTCTGTTGTATCGCGCGATCGGCGCCGAGGTGCCGCAGTTCGCGCACGTGCCGCTGATTCTGGGGCCGGACAAGAAGCGGCTGAGCAAACGTCACGGTGCGACGTCCGTGATGGAGTACGCGCGGCAGGGATACCTGCCCGAAGCGATGTTCAACTTTCTGGCGATGCTGGGCTGGTCGCCCGGGGGCAATCAGGAGTTGTATACGCGCGACGAGCTGGTGCGCGCGTTCGCGCTCGAAGGCATCAGCGGCGGCAACGCTGTCTTCAATCCGGAAAAGCTCGACTGGTTCAACCAGCAGCACATCGCGCTGCTGCCGCCGATCGAGCTGGCGCGCCGGCTCGAACCGCTGTTGAGCGCGGCCGGCCTCTGGAAGGACGAGTATCTCGGCGATCGGCACGCATGGTTCTTCGCCGTCATCGAGCTACTGAAGCCGCGCGTCAAGCGGCTCGACGATTTTGTGGTGCACGGACGCTTCTTTCTTGCTGACGCGCTCGAGTACGACCAGGCCGCGGTCGACAAGCACGTGCGTGTCCAGGGGATGCGCGAGCATCTCGCCGCGCTCGACGCGGCGTTCGCCCGCCTCGGGCACTTCGATCAGACGTCGGTGGAGTCGGCGCTGCGTGCGACAGCCGAGGCGCGGGGTGTGAAGGCGGCTGTACTGATTCACGCGATCCGTGTAACGGTCACGGGTAAAGCAGTAAGTCCGGGCCTCTTCGAGGTCCTCGCCCTGCTCGGACCGGATGAGGTTCATCGTCGTCTAGCGGAAATGGTTGAGCTCGTAGGCGCCTCGCGTTCCTAAACGCTCCCTTATTTTTCCCACCGCGAAGTGACTGAGCAGGCAGAGGTTGCCCGCGGCGTGGCGGCAGTTTTCCACCCTCTCGAACTCTCGCGAACCCTCGAGTAGAAAACTCTTTCCTAAGTACTTTCATTGCTGAGGGTTACCGTCGTTTGAATGGCACATCCGTTGCAGCCCGAGTGTTCTGTAGCACCAGGGTGCCGGGAGGTTAACGTGGCAAAAGAAGATCGTGGATTTGCATCGATGGATCGCGGCAAGCAGCGCGAGATAGCCAGCAAAGGCGGCAAGGCGGCGCACCAGAAGGGCACCGCTCACGAATGGACGAGCGAAGAGGCGCGCGAAGCCGGACGCAAGGGCGGCATGGCGAGCCATCGACGGAAGCAGGAGCAAACGCCGGCGGCTGAGCAGACAAGCCAGACCAGCGAAGAACAGACCGTCGCGAGCTCGAATCCCGAGCAGATGATGGGGAGTGACAGTCTGCCGTAGATCGTTATCGATTCGATCGAACCCTCGAGTGGACGGCCCAGTGCTGGCTGCTGCGCTATAATCGAAAGTTCCCGCCTATCGCAGCGCGCAGACTGCACTGGGAGGTCGTCCAACGGTAGGACACGTGGCTCTGGACCACGGTATCGGGGTTCGAATCCCTGCCTCCCAGCCACAAGAATTCGCCTGTGTTTTCAATGACTTGCAGCGTAGGGTAATTTCAATCTAGAACTTATCGGTCTCGTGCCGCCTTGTTGCTGCAACGGCGGAGGCTTCAGCGGCTTACAACAGTCCTGATGCGGACAACCTGGAAGCGGGCGCTCGCGCGATCAGATCGCAGAGCCTCTCTGGCAGACGGCAATCTCGCATCTCGATATCTCATCCAAAGCCGCAGATCGGCGTCGGTCCGAACACCGTGTCGCAAAACGTCATCGAGAGGATGTTGCGACGCGTCCTGCCACTTCGCATTTACGGACATATTCAGCTCTCCTCGTTCACCCACGACAACGTGATGAAGTCCAATCGCGGTTGCCGTCACCGCGAGAGTTCCCCTTTGACGCCTCACGCAGAGCGTCGTCGCGTCGCGTCCCGCTCTGGAGTGCCGTCACGGTTCACACGGGAGGAAGCAACAACGCGACGGTGCGGATCGTGCTGCGATTGGATCTGCGCCCCATGGCGCGCGGCCCGCGAATGCGCGGACAGCAATTGACCATTGCCATTCGCGGGCTTCCCGTTTTTCACGTCAACGACTGCGTCGGAGCGCCGGAGACGCTTGCCGCGTGATCGTTGCCGCAAAGTAGCCATGGAGCCGAGAATCCTACGCTCACCGGCTCGGGTCACCATCCACAGCGCTAGCTCCTTGTCTCGATAGGCATCGTTCAGTGTGAGATCCCTGCAAAGGTTGTTGAAGGCGTCCACTTCTTCCTTTACAACTTGCCGCTCTTTGGCGGATTCAGGTTCTGTCGACAGGACAATGCATTCAGTCGAGTGTTCCAAGAGCGAGCCGATTTCGATCGGCGCCTGTCGACCCTCGGTAATCCCCAGCTTGGTGTGGTCGCAAAGGATTACGCGCCTCTTCGTAGGGCGAGTCGCGTAGGCAACCTGCGCCGACAGCTCATCCAAGAACTGGTAGGTAATAACAAGACCACCGCGGAAACTTAGTCCCCTGGCGCCGAAGAACACAGTCGTCGGGTGGAAAAGCGGATCCTTGATACCCAACGCGGCATGGTCGCCAGTAAGGCTGTCCAACGACGAATTAACCTCGCCACCGGTCAGAACAATCTGCGTACCCTTGAACGCCTGCAGGAAACTGGCTTCCTCCTGTTCCTGCGTTTTGTCCTTCTGCTGTCCGTCATGGCCGGTGCCGCGACCCATCGCGATAATCTGAAGATTCGAGGTGACGACTTCGAGGTCGAGCCTCTCACCACTCGCTTGGCGCGTCGTTATCTCGTGCATCAGCGCGGTAAGAGACGTCCCCGAACCAATGAAGATGACATCGCCATGGGCGACAAGATGTGTTGCGGCGTACCTGGCAAGACGGCGCTTGTCTTCCACAGCGATTGTGCTGCGTTTCTGAATCCATGACCGCTCGACAACACTCATTTTGGCCTCCCGGCATCAGCGCCTGCGCGCATTCCGCACTCTTCCACGACCCGAACGAATGCGCTTATTTGGTTTGGCTTTTGGGGCCAAGGCGGGCAGGCGCGGAAGACGAACAGCACCGACCTCTGAATACACAGGAAGAGATGGGCCTCTGCTCGCAACTCTCTCCACCAGGTGGTCGATCACCTCCCGCGTGATCGCTTCCTCGTCGCCCGGCCGATGCAGAATCAGGAAGACCGGCGGACCCTCTCGCACCCATCGATACGAGCGCGACCGCAAGTTCTCAGGCAGGTCGATTCTCGCCGTGATGAAAACCACCCCGATCGGAGAGGGCGACTGGACCTCCACCGCGACCTGAACGCCATTCAGCGCTTCAGGCGCGATGAGGGCTCCCAACGGCGGGTCGTCGTACCCGTGAGCCGCATCCGCGTTCAGGGCGGGATGATCGCAGATGTAGTCGAACCGCGAGTGCCCACAGACGACTCTGTCGTGTAACGCGACCAACGCTCGGCGGTGACTATCCGTTGGCCTAATTTCTCCCGTCCTCCACCTGCAAACGGTCGACTCGGAAACGTGGATGCGGTTCGCGATGGCTTGGAGCGAAAGCTCCTGGTGGGACTCGACGCAGGCGATCAGCGTGGGGACATCGAGCTTGCAGCCCGGGGAGCGCCTGAGAATACTTGCTGTCGCCATACTGCCACCTGCGAGGGGCATCCTATCGCGCCACCGCAGGCCGCGCCACGCAGTTTCTCTCTGCGCCTCGGCATGCGTTAATCGGCAGCAGCATCTGCACCCCGCCCGGCGACCGCGCCCCCTTCGTTCTCCCACCTGGCGAGGTCATCTTCATCGGACGGTGGCGGAGACATCCAGAGGTTCAGCGCCGGCTCCGTCGAGCGAATGTGCGGAGCTTGTCCCCTCAATTCGCCCTGAACCTCGCGGGCGTTCCATTCAAAGCCGTCGACTGGTACCACGATGCCCTCCATATGGCGAGGCACGATTGCCATCTCCTTCGCATCGTAGGAATGTTGGCAGCGTGAATCACGCAGGAAGGTGTCGCGCGAGGAATTCTTGATCATGCGAATGCCGTCAGATCTTCTGTCGTACTCCCGCAGAGCATCTGCTGCGGTAACGGCACCGAGTTCGTCAGCGCCGCCATCAGGGCACGGATGAGCCAGTTGGGGAAAATCGTCGCTAACAGCAACAGGCACCGGTTCAGGGAGCGAATGCCCTCGGCGAAGAAGATGCCTCGCTCAAGCACTCCTGACGGCGGCGTCCGCGTGCGGCGCAGCCGGCAAGCTGCGACCGACGTTTCGCCATTAACGTCTTGGCAAACTCCGGCCATTCGCGTCAGAATCCGCCCCGGCAGACGTGATGTCCGTGTGACTTGGCATAGGAGCTGCCGGATGAACGTGACGCGATTGTTCATGGCGGTTCTCGCGGCTGGAATCCTTGGTGCCGGAGCGACGCTCGTTGTCGGTCAAGGTGTCCCGGGCGGGCCACCGGCAACATCAGCGCAGCCCTCGACGAATCGGCCGGCCCCACCGGTTCGCGACCCGCGAACCCCGGGGTATGTCACAGCAACCAACGCGACGGAGCTCGCTGACGGGACAGTGCCGCCGGTTACCGCGACCGGGAATTTCATTCTCGGCCCGGCGCACCCGACCGCGGCAGAAGTGACGGTCCAGCCAGGGGTACCTCAAGGCGCGGTCCACGACTTCACCATGAATTCGGCGGACAGCAAGATCTATCCAGGCATCGCTCGTGCCGAAGGCACTCGCCCGATGGTCGATCCGAAGGATCCCGCCAAGCGCATCGTGACGAGCGGTCCTGCGCCGTATACGCGACGCGTCGCCGTCTATGTGCCGCAGCAGTACAGGCCCGGAACCGTCGCTCCGTTCATCGTTGGCACCGATGGACCCGATCAGATGTTGTTCACGACGCTCGACAATCTGATTGCGCAGAAGCGCGTGCCGGTCATGATCGCAATTTCGATCGGCAACGGCAGCGGGGACGCGCAGGGAAGTCAACGCGGCCTCGAGTACGACACGATGTCGGGCCTCTACGCGCAGTTCGTCGAATCTGAAGTGCTGCCGCTGGTCGAGAAGCAATACAACGTCAGGTTGACCAGAGATCCGAAGGCACGCGTAACGATGGGTTGCAGCTCGGGAGGCGCGGCCGCCTTAGCGATGGCTTGGTATCGCACCGATTTGTACCAGCGCGTGCTGGCGTACTCCGGGACGTTCGTCAATCAGCAGTGGCCTTATAGCCCCGAGACACCCGGCGGCGCGTGGGAATTTCACCGGACCCTGATTCCGAACAGCCCGGCAAAGCCAATTCGCATCTGGCTCCACGTGAGCGATCGAGACAACTTCAACGACAGCGACGGCATGCACGACTGGGTTCTTGCCAATCAGCTGATGGCACGGACGCTGGCAGGCAAGGGCTACAAGTACCAGTTCGTCTTCGCGCGCAATGCGGGCCACTGCGATCGCAGCGTGAAGCAACAGACGTTGGCGCAGGCGTTGGAGTGGGTTTGGAAGGATTGAAAGATTGAGCAAGGCGATCGCCGCGAGTGTCATTGCGAGGACATCGTGCTCGTCTGGCGCTTGCTAGGTTGTATAGAACGTCGTGAAGAACAGGATGAAGCGGTAGATCGTCAGGCACACAACCAGCCAGCCGATCAACAGCACCGCTTTCGCGATCGCCGCGGGCCAGCCGTCGGCGTAGCTGCGACGTGACGCCGTTGCACAATAGGCGATGAACCCGAGGGCGATCGGCGAGTCTAGGGCCACTTCGAGCAACGATCCGTTCTGTCGCCACCATCCGGCAAGAACGCC
>Ga0193696_1000258_pt1 | contig 20373 bp, 15 predicted proteins | sample L3m1metaG_FD_145074 | JGI IMG/M metagenome (GOLD analysis project Ga0193696, IMG submission 145074) | Soil microbial communities from a riparian zone of the East river system, Colorado, United States - L3m1 | ecosystem: Environmental > Terrestrial > Soil > Riparian zone | place: USA: East River... | reverse complement strand
CGGAATGGGGCGAGTCCGACAATCGCCGCAGGGCGAAGTACTACGCGCTGACGACCACCGGGCACCGGAGGCTCCGGGAAGAAGTCAACTACTGGGGCCGGCTGTCAGACGCCATCAACCTGGCCCTCGCCGCTGTGCCTAGTGACCTATGACGACAAAGCTGCGATCGTTTCTCTCGGCGCTCGTCCGCGGACGGCGACTGGAACGCGAGATGGAAGAGGAATGGCGATTCCATCTCGATGAACGGGTCGAGGCGTTGACGCGCACGGGAGTGTCCCGCCATGAGGCGGAACACATCGCGCGGGTGGAGTTCGGCGATCCGCTGCGATGGAAAGAGGAAGGTCGAGAGGCGCGCGGCCTTCGAGCGATCCACGAGCTGCGATCCGACCTGCAGTACGCGCTGCGCCAGATGGGCCGCACCAGAACGGCAACGCTGGTGATCATGGCCACGCTCGCGCTCGCGATCGGCGCGAATACGGCGATGTTCACTCTTGTCGACGCGGTGATGCTGAAGACGCTGCCGGTTCCGGATCCGGAGGAGCTGAAGCAGCTCGCGTGGGTGGCCCGGCGGTTTGGTTTCCACACCATGTACAACGGCAGCGCACGAAACAACGCTGCCGGGGAGCGCGTCGCCACATCGTTTTCCTATCCGGTCATCAGCCACCTGCGCGACCACACCACGACGCTTTCCGATGTCTTCTGCTTCGATCAACCACAGCAACTGAGCGTTGTCCACGACGGGGCCGCTCAGCTCGTCGACGGTCAGTTCGTCTCTGGGAATTACTTTCGCGGGCTTCGCGTCAATGCGATCCTCGGGCGAACGCTGACAGAAGACGACGACAAGCCCGGCGCACAAGCCGTCGCCGTGATCAGCGATCATTTCTGGCGGCGGGCGTTTACGGAATCGCCGGACGTTGTCGGGCGGCGCATCACCGTCAACGGCGCGCCAGTCGCGATAGTCGGAGTTGCGCCGCCGTCGTTCTTCGGCGTCCTTCCTGGCAGGCGGCCCGACGTCGTGCTCACCCTTGTGGTACAGAGCGCCCTCGACGCGTCGACGCCGCACGACGCGCTGACCAAGGCCGATCGTTGGGGTCTCCTGGTGATGGCGCGCATGAAGCCCGGAGAAATCGTGGGCCGCGCCCAGGCCGAATCTGAAACGCTCATCCGTCAGGCCATCCTCGCCTACGCGCCGGCCGCGCCATACGATCCGCCGCGCATCGTGCTGGATCCAGGCGATCGGGGACTCGCCGACCTTCGGCGCGAATACTCGAACCCGCTCGGAATTCTGATGGGCATGGTTGGCGTCGTTCTGCTGATCGCCTGCGCCAACATTGCTGGACTCCTGATCGTCCGCGCGAGCGCACGGGAGCGGGAGATCGGCATGCGCATAGCGCTTGGCGCGGGAAGATGGCGCGTGATCCGTCAGCTGGTCACGGAGAGCGTCGTTCTGGCCGTGTGTGGCGGGAGCCTCGGATTCGCGTTCACGTACGTAATTCGACATCTCTTGCCCGTATTCGTCACAGAAGGCTCATCGACGGTCGAGCTCGACATGGCGGTCGATGTGCGGATTCTGCTGTTCACGGCCGGCACCTGCCTGGCCACGGGCCTGGCGTGCGGCCTGCTGCCGGCGCTTCGCGCAACGAACGTGGACGTCGCGTCGTTGATCGGCCGTACGTTGACCGGCGCACTCAGCAGCGCTTCCCGTCGCTGGACCGGGAGAGTGCTCGTCTCGACGCAGGTTGCGTTGTCGCTCGTGCTTCTCGTCGGGGCCGGACTCTTTGTGCGCACGCTCCTCAATCTCCGATCTGAAGCCTTGGGTTTCAAGCCTGATGGTCTGCTCATTTTCCGCGTGAATCCGTCTCAGAGCGGGTACGCCGCCGCCCGGTGGAACGATTTCTACGAACGGGCGGTCGAGCGGATCGCGGCAGTGCCCGGCGTTCGAACCGTTTCGCTGTCGCGATACGCGGTCCTCTCCGGCGGATCGACGAGGGACGGTATCGGAGTTCTGGGATCGGAATCGAAGCCCATCGGAACGTACATCCATTACGTCGCGCCTCAGTACTTCGAGACCATGGGCATTCCGTTGAAGCTTGGTCGCGACCTCACGTGGCAGGATCGCGAGCAATCGCGCCATGTCGTCGTGGTCAACGAGTCGCTCGCACGGACGTTGTTCGGGACGACGCAGCCGATTGGCCAGTGGTTGATCCATCCGAACGAGAAGGCGGCGGATGCGATGGAAATCATTGGAGTGGCCGCCGACGCGAAATTCTCCGACGTGCGGCGCCCGGCACCGCCGACGATCTACGAACCGTACGTCAAGCATCCGCAAGGTCTGATGACGTTCGCCGTCCGGATCGCAGGCGATCCCGAAGCGCTGGCAGGGTCGATTCGTGACGCCGTCGCCGCGGTCGATCCATCAGTGCCGCTGTTCGACTTCTGGAGCCAGCGCACCCAGATCGACCTTGCGATTCGACAAGAGCGGCTGTTCGCCAATCTCGTCTCGGGCTTCGGACTGCTCGCGCTGCTCCTCGCGTGCCTTGGCATCTACGGAACGTTGTCGTACTCGGTCGCTCGCCGCACGCCAGAAATCGGCCTCCGGATGGCATTAGGGGCCAGCCGGCGTGATGTGATCGGTCTCATGCTCCGCGAATCGGCAGGACCCGTGGCCGTCGGAGTCATCGTCGGAATCGCCGGTGTCGCCGCGACGGCGCGGGTGATTCAAACCATGCTGTTTGGCGTCACGCATTACGACATGCCGACGCTTCTCGCCGCGCTCGCCGTGCTCGTCGTCTCGGCGCTCGTGGCAGCATGGCTGCCGTCGGCGCGTGCGTCGCGGGTCGAGCCGATGCTCGCGCTGCGCCAGGAGTAGGAACTGGGGTTGAATTCCTAATTCCAGATTCACAATTCCTAATTTCGCAACCGACTCTAAGTCCCCACGTCCCTGGTTATTCGTAGCGGTCGAGCCGCTCGTACGGAATCTCGCGGAACATCGGCAGGCCCGCCGCCTTGACGATCGCGACGAGGCCGGCGCGCTCGTGGAACTCCATGTGGTCGCGGTTGATGACGACCGTGTTCGGATAGCCCGGCGCGAGCCGTCGGAACTCGCCGTCGATCAGCCGGAAGCGCCGCACCATGTTCTCGGCGCTCTCGTGCGGCCGGTTTCGCTGCCTGATGTGCTTCTCGATCGTCTCGGTGTTGGACGTGAGGACGATGACGCGATCCGGGTTCCACGAATCGCCGATTGCCAGCACCTTGCGAAGCTCGGCGTGGTACTCCGGCGGGTACTCGGCGATGTGGGCTTCGAGCGTGATGCGCGCGCCTTCGAAGAAGATGACTTTGCCGGGACGATCGCTGTCGGCGGCATCGCGATAGTTCGCGTCGTAGAGACGGGCGAAGTAAGCCGTCACGCCGACGGGGTTCCGGCCCGCGTCGATGTCTTCGAGGACCCGCGGATCCCAGACGCCTTCTTCGCCCTCTCCATACGCCGCGTTGTGATACAGGTCAGCGAGCTGCCGGACGAGCGTGCTCTTGCCGATGCCTGGCCCGCCGACGATCGCCACGCGCATGCGCGGTCATTCTACGCGAGAGCCCGTCTAGACCGTCGCGGTGGCCGCCGGCTGCCCCATCTCGACGACCGGCCGCACTTCGATGGTGCCTATTTTCGCCGACGGAATTCGCGCGGCGATTCCGATCGCCTCGTCGAGATCCTTCGCCTCGACCAGGTAGTAGCCGCCGAGCTGTTCGCGGGTTTCGGCGAACGGCCCGTCGGTGACGAGTCGCTTGCCGTCACGCACTCGCACGCTGGTCGCCATCGTCGTCGGCTGCAACTGCGCGCCCGCCAGGTAGTTGCCGGACGTTTTGACGCTCTGGCCGAACTGGCCGTATTCCGCGTAGATCTTCCCGCGCTCCGCTTCGCTCAGCTTCGCCCACGCCTTCTCGTCGTCGTGAATCAGCAGCATGTATTTCATGTGTGTGCCTCCATCAGTGAATCGAACGACAAGGGCCAGGATCGACACCCCGCCGTTAAAGTATTTACCATCGGCTATGCCTCAGGGGGTCCACGACACCACGGCCGCGGTCGACGCCGTTTACCGGTCGGATTGGGGCCGGATCGTGGCGGCTCTCATCCGGCTGCTGGGCGACTTCGATCTGGCCGAAGAGACGGCCCAGGAAGCCTTTACGGCCGCCGTCGACCAGTGGCGCGACGCGGGCGTGCCCGAGTTTCCGCGCGCCTGGATTATTCAGACGGCCCGTCACAAAGCCATCGATCGGCTCCGGCGCCGGCAGAAGTCGTCCGAGGCGCTCGACGCACACGGGCCGTCTTGGTTCAACCGGACCGTCGAGGAACCCGACTACGACACGACCGAGATCCCGGACGATCGGCTGCGACTGATCTTCACCTGCTGCCATCCTGCCCTGGCGCTCGACGCCCAGGTCGCGCTGACACTTCGGACGCTGGGCGGACTCGAGACCGACGAAATCGCGCGCGCGTTTCTCGTTCCGCCCGCGACGATGGCCCAGCGGCTGGTGCGGGCGAAACGGAAGATTCGCGACGCGGGCATCCCGTACGTCGTACCCGACACCAACGACATGCCGGCGCGGCTCGACGCGGTCCTGACCGTGATCTATCTCATCTTCAACGAAGGCTACGCGCCGACGCGGGGCGGACCGCTCGTGCGGACGGACATCTCGGCCGAGGCCATCCGTTTGGGGCGGCTGGTGCGAACGTTGATGATGCCGGCGCCGGCGGAAGCCACCGCGCTGCTGGCGTTGATGCTGCTGCACGATTCGCGGCGCGACGCGCGGACCGACGCGGCCGGCGACCTCGTCGTGCTCGAAGAGCAGGATCGTGCGCGATGGAACCAGGAACAGATCGCTGAGGCGCTGCCGCTGGTCGAAACCGCGCTGCGCGGCGGGCCCGGTCCGTTCGCGCTGCAGGCCGCGATCGCGGCGCTGCACTGTCAAGCCGAGCGGGCAGAAGAGACGGACTGGCCGCAAATCGTGCGTTTGTACGATGTGCTCGAACGTGTGCAGCCTTCCCCGATTGTGGCGCTGAACCGGGCCGTGGCGATCGCGATGGTGATTGGTGCCGGCCCCGCGCTCGCGCTGGTCGATGCGCTCGGCGCCCGCGGCGATCTCGACGGCTACCACCTGTTTCACGCGACGCGCGCGGATCTGCTGCGCCGGCTCGGACGGATGACGGAGGCGGCCAGCAGCTATACGCGCGCGATTGCTCTGGCGGCCAACGACGCCGAGCGCCGCTTTCTCGAACGCCGGCTGCGCGAAGTGCAGTCGGCCGGGTCGTCGGTCTGATGGCGAGTCCGGCCGAGCACGAAGTCGTGACCGTCGCGGGACGCGACGTGACGATTTCGAACCCGCGCAAGGTGCTGTTCCCTCAAGCGGGATACACCAAGCTCGATCTCGTCCACTACTACCTGGCCGTCGCCGACGGCGCGCTGCGCGGAGCGCGCGGCCGGCCGACGGTCCTGGTCCGTTATCCCAACGGGATTGACGGCGAGTTCTTCTATCAGAAACGCGCGCCCGATTCGCGCCCTCCATGGGTGGAGGTGGTGGCGCTGCGCTTTCCATCGGGCCGCACCGCCGAAGAAGTCGTGCCGCGCGACGCCGCCACCCTGGCATGGATGGCGAACCTCGCCTGTCTCGAGCTGCATCCGCATCCGGTTCGCGCCGACGATCTCGATCACCCCGACGAGTTGCGGGTCGATCTCGATCCCGTGCCTGGAGTCCCGTGGACGCAGCTGCGCGAAGTAGCGCACGTCGTTCGCGCCACGCTGGACGATCTGGGGCTCGTCGGCTGGCCGAAGACGTCTGGCTCGCGCGGGATGCATATCTACGTTCGCATCCACCAGCAGTGGACGTTCGACCAGGTGCGCCGCGCCGCGCTGGCATTCGCCCGCGAGGTCGAGCGCCGCGCGCCGGCGCTCGCCACCAGCAAGTGGTGGAAGGAAGAGCGCCAGGGCGTCTTCCTCGATTACAACCAGAACGCCAAGGACAGGACGATCGCGAGCGCCTACTCGGTCCGGCCGAAGCCGGACGCGCGGGTGTCCGCGCCGTTGACGTGGGACGAAATCGACAGCTGCGAGCCGGAGGATTTCACGCTGGCGACGATGCCGTCGCGCTTTGCCAGCATCGGCGATCGGCACGCCGCCATCGACGACCATCCGTGTGCGATCGATCGGCTGCTGGATCTCTCGGCCCGGCAGGAGCGCGACGGGTTGGGCGATGCGCCGTGGCCGCCGAACTACAAGAAACAGCCGGGCGAACCGGCGCGCGTCCAACCATCGCGGCGCCGGATGCCGAAAGATGCGGATGCCGGCGATGGCTCGCCGAAGCCTCGCCGGGTCCCGAAGCGTCCGCTCGTCGAGATCGCGCGGTCAGGAAAAAAAGACGAGGCGCTCGCGGGACTCGAGCGCTGGAAGGCTCGCCATCCCGAGGCCGCCGCGCACCTGCAGCCGGCGGATGTTCTCGTCGATGCGATGCGCGGACGCTTTCACACCTGGACGCGCATCCGCGTCAACCTGCAGAACGTGCCGCCAGAGATCCGTCCGCCGCAGGAAGCGCTCGATCCCGACGAGACGCCCAATGACTGGGCCGATGTATCAGATGCCGATCGCGAAGCGTGGCGAATGCGGCGCAAGACCCAGAAGTAATTGAAAAGCGTTCGTGATCGAACAAATCGCCGTCAGCGGATCTCGACGAGTTCGCCGCGCCCGGGGGTGATACCTGTTTTGATCCGCGTCAGTCCGGCCGACTGTTCGAGTGCAATGTCATACGTGGCGCCGCCGGGGACGAGCATCGGCACATCCCACGCCTCCACCTTCCCGTGAATCTCGTTGGTGCCGGCCTTCAGCGCGTAAACCGCCTTCATGTCGAGCCCTTTCACGTTCGGCGCATGCACGATGATCGAGGCCATCTGGCCCAGCGTGTCGAACTTCGTGATCTGACCGGCGCGCACGGCGATGTTCGTGGCGAGCTCCTTCTTCTGTCCGTCGGTGGTGGTACCCACCGCGTCGTACGCGCCCGGCGCGAACGGCAGCGTCACACCCATTCTGTCCGTTTGCTGGGCCAGAAGCCGTTTGTCGCCAGTGGCCCGATCGATGAACTCGACGTTCTTCAAAAGCGGGAACCCCTTCTTCGAAACGGCCTCCACAGCGATGCCGCCGACGAGGCCATTGGGGTTGATGCGGGTGAGCGTGCTGTCACGCACGACGACGTTCGAGGCGAACACGAACCCGGCTCCGTAGCCGCTCACCTTGTACAGGACGTCATATGCGCCCGGTTCCATGACGACCGTTGTGCCGGCCTCAGGCCTGTACTTGACTTGATACGAGCTGGTGACTGGCGTCCCGTGCGCGACCACATGCATCTCGCTGGGCTTCACGTACGGTGCGGCAAACGGCTCGATCACCATCGCCGGCACTGAACTTGACTCGGTGCGCATCGCAGCACCCGAACTCGGCGGCGGCCTCAGGGCATCGGCGGCCAGCGGACGGTTCTTCGCCGCGGCCTCGGCCAGTTCGGCGATCTTCGCCTTCGACAGCTCGAAGGCGCGTCGCGAGGCGTCGGGATTCTGCGTCTTGGCATACTCGACGCCAAGGTTGTTGTAGACGGCAGGAACTGGCGCGCTCTCGGCGACCTTCTCGAATAACCGGACGCTCTCGGCGTGGTTGCTCTGCATCGCCGCGGCCACGGCTGCCTCGACCTGTTGCCGCAGGTCGCCGCTCAGCGGACGACCGGTCAGCAGTTCGTACTCTCGCGCGATCACGTTGACGTTCGTGACGAACGTGTTGTGCGTGGAATAGTCGAAGGAGACCGTGTTGTTGTTGCCTGAGATGGTGGTGTTCGTTCCGCCACTCGATCCCCCGGACGACTTGAGCACCCCAGGCAGGATCGCGATGATCGCGAGCACAACGGGCACCGCGACGACAGCGACCCACCAGTACCTCCGAGGGACCTTCACCGTCGGCCACGACGATCCTCCTCTGAGCTGTCCGTGCGTGTGCAAGATGCGCGTGCGGGCCACTGTGCCCGACAGGAGCCTGCATGTAAAGGACAACGTTCAACGAGCGTCAAAACAACAGTGCGTCTTAACGGCTGGGCTTAACGCCGTGCGGCAGCCGCGACGCCCGTCAGCTCGTCGAAGAAGTTGAGGATCAGAACGTCAACGGACGCGAAAGACGCGGATCGACGACGCGCAGTCGTTGAACGTGTCGCGGGAGCACGGGCCGCGCACCAGCTGATAGTTCGCGACGTTCTCTTCGCCGACGTCGGCCGCCCATCCCTTGAACTTCGGATCCTCGTAGAGCGTCGCCCGCCAGCCGGGCGCCACGCGGATCGATGACGCGCAGTCGTCCCAGCTGTCAGTCGACGAGGAGTTGCCGTTCGCGTCCGTGTCGGTCCGCACGCAGGGGCCGCGCACACTCTCGAGGTTCTCGACATCCGACGTGATGTGCGCGGAGTCGCCAAGAAAGTTGGCGTGCTGGTAAATGACGATGCCCGTCGTCAGTTCGGAAGGTGCGGCCGGCAGACGGTTGTCGCCGCAGCTGTCGAGGAAGAACGCCGCCGCCGCAACGACGATTGCCCGCCGTCGCGCCCTCGGCGCTAGCAGCCCGTGGTGCAAGTCCATCGTTGCACCGAGAATGGCGAGGCGCCCCGCTGGCAAGGCGCGACGACTGAGAATATCGGGAATATTTGATGGAGGAGCAACGCAGCCAGCGGGGATGCGTCGCCGTTCGAATGCAGATGGAGTTGCACCACGGGCTGCTAGGGCAGGGCACGTCGTGAGCCGCGTGAAGCGTCGGTCATTCCACAACGAACACCCGAACCTTCAATATACGCGCATGACAGATGATCCAAAAAAGGTCACTAGCTAACGCTTTCGGGCCGTCTTGTCTTTTTATGGAACACACAGACGCGATCACTTCGATTGTCTCTACCACTTAAGTCGCTGCAAACGCATGAGTTCGTTGACTGGATTCGCTGATTTCAACATGGCGATCCTATTGCTCTATTGAGTCTTGTTGTGTGCCTTGTTGACTGTGAGTTAGCCCGTTGACCCGTTACTGGTTCGGCGCTGTCGCCGTCGTGTGGCTGTGCCTCGCCGCGGTCGGCCTGGCGGTGCTCTGGCAGTACGACAACGCACCGGGCGAACCGGCGGACGCGCCCGGATCGTGGCCGTCGCACTCGCATCTCACGCGAGCGGCGGACACGCCGACGCTCGTCATGCTCGCGCACCCGCAGTGCACGTGCTCGCGCGCGAGCCTTGGCGAGCTGGAAGAGTTGCTCGCGCGCATCGACGTTCATCCGAAGACGTACGTCGTCTTCCTGAAACCCGCGACCTTTGGCGAGGGATGGGAGCAGACGGAACTCTGGCGGACCGCGAAGCGGCTGCGCAACGTGTCGGTCGTTCGAGACGACGACGGCGTTGAAGCGCGGGCGTTCGGGGCCGCGACGTCGGGACAGACGCTGTTGTACGACCAGAACGGCCGCCTGCAGTTCAGCGGCGGGATCACCGGCTCCCGCGCACATCAGGGCGATAACGCCGGACGGCAGTCGCTGCTCGCGCTGCTGAACGGCGGGCGAGACGCACGCACGGGTACGAACGTGTACGGCTGCCCGCTGTTTGCGTCGGGCAGCTGAGCAGCTCAGGCAGGGTCAATCGATGCCGCAAGCCGTTCCGACCAGAAGCCGCGCCACCGAGCTCTTCGAACAGTACCAGTCCGATCTCCATCAGCGGACGGATCGGCTGTTTGCCGGCCTCCTCGTTTTCCAATGGATCGGCGGCATCCTGTTCGCGCTCTGGGTCTCGCCGCTCGCGTGGTCGGGCACCGTCAGCCGAACGCACGTCCACGTCTGGGCGGCCATCATTCTCGGCGGGATCATCAACCTGTTTCCGGCGGCGCTCGGCGTCCTGAGACCTGGCCGGCCGTCGACGCGCTTCACGATCGGCGTCGCCCAGATGCTGGCGGGCGCCCTGCTGATCCACCTCTCGGGCGGACGGATCGAAACGCACTTCCACGTGTTCGGCTCGCTGGCGTTCCTGGCGTTCTATCGTGACTGGCGCGTCCTGATTCCCGCCACCATCGTCGTCGCGCTGGATCACATGCTGCGCGGCCTGTTCTGGCCGCAGTCGGTGTATGGCGTGTTCGTCGCGAGCCAGTGGCGCTGGCTGGAGCACGCCGCGTGGGTGATTTTCGAAGACGTGTTCCTGCTGATGTCGTGCGTCAGCGGCCTCGCGGAGATGCGACAGACGGCGGAACGCACGGCGGCGCTCGAACAGGAGGTCCGCACGCGCCAGCAGGCGGAGAATGACGAGCGGGCCGTGGCATCGCTGACGTCGGCCGTCGGTCTGGCGCTGACGCGCGGGACCGAGCTGCGCACCATGCTGCAACAGTGCACCGAGGGGTTGGTGAAGCATCTCGACAGCGGCCTCGCGCGTATCTGGACGCTGAACGACGCCGAGCGGATGCTGGAACTGCAGGCCAGCGCCGGCACGCATACCCGGCTGGACGGTCCCCAGGCGAAGGTGCCGATCGGCGTGCTGTCGGTGGGCATGATCGCCCTGGAGCGGACACCGCAGTTGTCGTCCGCCGAGCAGATCGACCCGCATCTGGACGACGCGCTCTGGGCGCGCCGGGAAGGGATGGTCGCGTTCGCCGGCTATCCCCTGCTGGTCGACTCGAAACTGGTTGGCGTCATGACGATCTTCTCGCGCCGCGAGTTCTCGTCGTCCGTGCAGGACACGATGGCGGCGGTCGCCGACGGTGTCGCCGTCGGCATCGAACGCAAGCGCGCCGAGGCCGAGCTGAATCGGCGCGCCAAGGACCTCGAGGAAGCCCACGAGATTCAGCGATCGAACGCACAGCAGCTGAGCGCGCTCGTCGATCAACTCCGTGTCACCCAGCGTCATGCGGAGGCGGCGACCCGCGCCAAGAGCGATTTCCTCGCCAGCATGAGCCACGAGCTGCGCACACCGCTGAATGCGATCATCCTCTACAGCGAGTTGCTGCAGGAAGAAGCGGCGGACCACGGCCAACAGGGATCGATCACCGATCTGCAGAAGATTCAGTCCGCCGGCAAGCACCTGCTCGAGCTGATCAACGACATTCTCGACCTCTCGAAGATCGAAGCCGGCAAGATGTCGCTGGCCATCGAGACGTTCGATATCCGGACGATGCTCGACGAGCTGCTCGATACCGTGGCGCCGCTGGTCCAGAAGAACAACAACCGCCTGAATGTCCACTGCGACGACACGCTGGGCACGATGGATTCCGATCTGACGAAAACGCGGCAGATCCTGTTGAACCTGCTGAGCAACGCCGGCAAGTTCACCCGCGACGGCGTAATCACGCTCGACGTCCGCCACAGCACCGTGGCCGGACGGCCGTCGGTCGAGTTCGCGGTCACGGACACCGGCGTCGGCATGACACAGGCCCAGACGGAGAAGATCTTCGAGCCGTTCACGCAGGCCGACGTGACCACGACCCGAAAGTACGGCGGCACCGGCCTGGGACTCGCGCTCGTCTCGCGCTTCTGTCAATTGATGGGTGGTTCGGTGGCGGTTCAGAGCGCGCCGGGAGAAGGCGCCCGCTTCGTGGTCCGCCTGCCGCTTTCCGGACACGAGAGCGCGGTCGAGACCGGCGCACCGGCGAGGGTCGCGTAACCGATGGACGCACGAGGCCCGGCGACCATCCTGGTCGTCGAAGACAACGAAGCCAGCCGTGACGCGCTGTCGCGGCGCCTGGAACGAAGAGGCTATCGCATCGTGCTCGCGGTGGACGGCCACGAAGCGGTCTCGAAGGGCCGCTCGGCATCGCCGGATCTGATCCTGATGGACCTCGGGCTGCCCGGCATCGACGGCTGCGAAGCGACGCGGCAGCTGAAGGGCGACCCCTCGACCGCGCAGATTCCCATCATCGTCCTCAGCGCGCATGCGATGACGACCCACCGCGACATGGCGCTGGCGGCCGGCGGGGACGACTTCGACACCAAGCCGGTGCGCTTCCAGCAGCTGCTCGAAAAGATCGACGCGCTGATCGCCAGAACCTGACGCGCTTCAACTTTCAAGTTTCAAGTCTCAACTCTCAGTGAGACTTGAAACTTGAAACTTGAGACTTGAGACTTGAGATCCGTTTCGGCGATATATGCTGACCGGATGAACCGGTTGGTGATGTTCTCGGCGTTGGGGCTGACGCTTTCGAGCGCACATCCGGCGCCTTTCCTGCCCGCGTCCCAGCCTTGCAGCGCGGTCGCCACGTTTGCTGACGGGAGAGCGCCGGTGGAGATTCGTCACGTCGCCCTGAAGGGCAACGATACGGACGGAGCTGGATCCGCGACGCGTCCCTTCCGCACGATCGCCAGGGCCGCTCGAAGCATCTCGCCTGGCACTGCCATTTACCTTCACGCCGGAACCTATCCTGGAGGCACTTTCCTGATGGCGCTCAGAGGTACCGCGGCCCAGCCCATCTGGATCATGGGTGCCCCCGGTGAAGCGCGCCCGGTGATCGCGGGCGGCAGCCAGGGTCTGTATCTCACGAGACCGAGATACGTAATCCTCCAGAACCTGGAAATCCGCGACACCGCCGACAACGGCATCAACGTGGATGACGCAGAGGACGTCGCGAATCCCGACGCGGCGCGCTTTGTTCTGTTTCGCGATCTCGACATTCACGACACCGGCAAGCAACCGTCCGGCGTGGCCAACTGCCTGAAAATGGCGGGGGTGAACGATTTCTTCGTCCTGGGCAGCAGCTTCGCGCGCTGCGGAAACGGACCGGGGAGCGGCGCGGTCGGCGTGGATGGCGTCGGCGTGCACCAGGGAAGACTGAGTTTCAACCGCTTCATCGCCAACGGCTTCGGCGGTGTCCAGTTCAAAGGCGCGAGTCGCGACATCGAGATTCGCAGTAACTTTTTTCAACACACCGGGTGGCGCGGCGTGAACATGGGGGGCAGTACGGGCGAGCCGTTCTTCCGCCCGCCCCTGGCCGTCTCCACTCTCAATTACGAGGCGGCGCGAATTCAGGTGGTGGCCAATGTGTTCGACGGCAGCGAGGCCGCGGCCGTCTTCGCCGGCTGCCTGGATTGTCAGTTCAACCACAACACCGTCATCAATCCGTCGAAGTGGGTGCTTCGCATCCTGCAGGAGACGCTGACCATCGGCCGCTATACGTTCGCGCGCGCCGGCAATGGCGTCGTGGCCGGCAACATCTTCTACTTCCGGCGCGCCGATCTGAACGCGGGAGAGGACATCAACGTCGGCGCCGACACCGAGCCGCGAAGTTTTTCCCTGGTCAGGAATCTCTGGTATGCGCACGACAATCCCGCGCAATCGAGTCCGCGTGTCCCGCTTCTTGGAAACCGGACGGGTGACCTGGCGGGGACTGCCCCGAGTTTCGTGAATGCACGTGCGGCGGACTTCCATCTGGAAGCCAGCAGCGCCGCCAGGGCGGCGGGAGGCGCGCAGTTCGCTTCGGGCAGCGATTTCGCTGGAGAGTGCTACGCCACGCCCCCCAGCCTCGGAGCTCTCGAGCTCACCGGGAGGCGACGGTGACGACGCTCAACTCTCACGTTTCAAGTTTCAACTCTCAGTGAGACTTGAGACTTGAAAGTTGAGACTTGCGTCGCGCCTCTATAATCGGTCGCTGCATGACAAGCTTGGTAGGCGCCGGCGCGGCGGCCGTGATGTCGGTCGCGCTCTTCACGGCAGTTGTTCCCGACGAGCCGCAGGCCGACGCCCGCGCCGCGGCGACGCGCACGGTCGCCTACCTGCGCGCGGAAGTCCCACGATGGCGGCGCGAGCACCCGTGCTATTCGTGCCACAACAACGGCGACGCGACGCGTGCCCTGCTGGCGGCGTCAACGCGAGGCCACGCGGTGACCGATGCCATCGGCGACACCGTGGCATGGCTCGCCACACCTGAGCGCTGGGACACCAACGCGCGGCGCGGCGGATCCGAAGAACAGCCGCTGGCGCGCATCCAGTTCGCGAGCGCGCTTGCCTCGATGGTCGCCGCGGGACGTGCCGAAGCGGATGCGCTCGACCGGGCGGCCGGGTTGCTCGTCGTGCATCAGCAGGATGACGGATCGTGGCGGCTGAGCGATACGCAGATGCTCGGCGGCGCCACGTTCTACGGCACTTCGCTGGCAACCGCGATGGCGCGCCGCATCCTGGTTCGCGCAAAAACGGCCTCAGTGCAGAGTCCGCTCGCCAAAGCCAGCGGGTGGCTGAGGACCACCAGTCCGATCACGGTCCTCAACGCGTCGGCGGTCCTCCTCGGTCTCGAGCGCGACAGCGATCCCGCAGCCGCCACACAACGACAACGGTCGCTCGCGATTCTCCAGCGCGGCCAGGGCCCCGACGGTGGCTGGGGTCCCTATGTGACGTCGCAGTCGGAAGCGTTCGACACCGCGCTGGCGCTGTTGGCGCTGGCGGGACTGCGGCCCGTCGATGCGCTTTCAACCGCGCCCTACTCCGCTCGCGAGCTCGATGAGGCCATCGAACGAGGACGGGCATCGCTGCTCGGCACGCAGAACCCGGACGGCAGCTGGCCGGAAACGACCCGGCCACCCAACGGCGACAGCTACGCCCAACGCATCTCGACGACCGCGTGGGCGCTGATGGCGCTGCTCGAAACGAACTGAACGGCGGGCACTCGCGTCGGCGCCCCGCAGCGGAGACACTCGACACCGCAGAACGGCACGACCGGGAAGACATCACCCCGCTGCGCGAGACGTCTTCGCGGCGACCACGTTCGCTGCGTAAATGGATCGTCGGTCGTCGCGAGTCGCGTCCGCGTTCCCTGGACGGCTCGCCTGGCAAACGCGTCCTGTCGCGCCCGTGCTTACGCTGAGCACGCCGCCTGCGGTTATTCGAAGGCTTTCCAACAATCATTTCGGCTCAGATGTGATCCGATCGGCAGTGGCGAATCGGCGGCGACGTGCCCCTCCTCGCTTTCGGACGCGTTTGCCGACTGACGCCGGCGCAGGCTCGGTCCAAGGGACCGCGGCCACGACCCGCGACGCCCGGTACTTCCACTTTGCAGCCGACGGAAAGCGACGGGAAGACGTCTCGCGCAGCGGGCCGTGAAGTCAACCCGTCGGGAATGCACGAAAAACGTCGCGGAGCGAATCCCTAGCGGCGGTCTGCCGATCAGTCACCCCGCCGCCACAAGTACGTAAAGCCTCATTTGTTGATCTGAGCGATGCCGCGAGTTAGCAGGACCGCCGCGACCAGCGACAGGTTCTGAGCGGCGCGACGTTTTTCCGGGTTGACGATGACGGCACGCGGAGCGAGATGTCTTCCCGTAGCACCGGTCGCCAGCGGCTTAATCCGCTGTAGGTGACGCGACACGAAAAGGGATCAGGATGCTTTTGGGGTTCGGGCTTTTGTCGACAGTGTCGAAGTTATCCACCTCGAACGCGCGGCCGATCTGGTTGCCGGCGACATCCTCGAGGGTATCGAGCGCGAGCAGCTGATAGGTGCCCGCGCGCCATGGTTGCCTGGGGGCGAAGGTCCACCGGGTCTCCGCCCGATCGATGACGACGTCGCCCTCGACGGAGGCATCTTCGCGTCTGACCCCGAGCGCTCGCATCAGCAGCGCGTGATCGAGCGGCCTGGGGAACGTGACGACCAGGCCGTCGCGGCCGCCGGCGGCCGGCGGCTGAATGCGCCACGTCGCGGTGTCCAGCGGCTGGTCTTCCGCCGGCCCCACGCGCAGCACGCGCCGGAAGTCCTCCTTGAGCGGCCGCCCGTATTGATCGCGCCACTCGTGACCGATGACGAGCGTCACCGAGCGGCCGTCGCGCAGCGCGCGACCCATCTGCTGATTGGGAAGAATGCCGCCTTTGACGCGGCCTGGATCGAAAAACGCGGTGAAGCGCCTGTGATCCGGGCTCCAGAACTCGTAGTCGAGCGGCAGGAACGCGCCGGGAACCTCCTCTCCACTCTCGTCGAGCAGCTTCATGTGCTCGATGCCGCTCGGCCTCCCCATCGGCTCCGAGAACTCGATGTACATGCGAAGCAGGTTTTCCGGCACCACGTCGGCCGTCGGATAGACGCGCGTCACGACGGTTGAAGGCGTGGCATCCCGCGCCGGCTGTCCAACCGTGGCGACGATCGGCGCGGCGGGCCCGGCGGCCCCAGGAAGACGCGCGGGATCGAACCGCACTCGATAAGGACGGCCGGGGTCGAGTGGGAACGCCGGGGTAAACCGCAGCGCACCGCCGGCGACGCTGTAGTCGCCGAGCATGCCCGGCGCGGTGTCATCGACGGCGACGCGAAGAAGCGCCGACCATTGTTCGTTGGTCAACGACGCCGAGGCGAGGGCGCCGAGCGCGGCTGGCGGCAGTCCCGTGACCTCGACGTAGGCGCGGCCGCTCTGCGGGCTGGTCAGCTTGATCGCCGGAGTGGACGGGGAATTGAGCGAACGGCCGCACGCCGCGGCGGTGACGATCGAAAGGGTCACCGCCGCGAGGTGCAGCAAGCGAGGACGCACTAGCAGCTAGGGCAGCGGCACGGTCTGGAGATTGATACCGCCGGAAGCGCTGCGCGAGATCACGATCGCCGTCGTGTCGTCCAGCTTGTCGAGCTGCTCGACGCCCATCATGCTGGCAACCTTCTCGAACGGCACGCCCGCCGTCTCGGACTCGACCGGCGCTGTGATGGGCTTGGCGGAGGCGAACGGCGCCGTCGGAATCTTCATCACGCCGCGGCTGTTGTTCGCGGTGAGCAGGAACTCCTGCCCGCCTTTCTTGTACACGATCATGTCGAGCACGCGGTTGCCCGCGCCGAACTCGGCGATCGTCGTGCCACGCACCTTCTCGCCGGCCTTGAGGTCGGCGATCGGGAACTTGACCAGCGGCGTGCAGGTATAGCCGGCGATCAGATGCTGCTGGTTGTTGATGGTGTACGGCACGAACGCGTTGACCGGCGAGCGCGTCTCGACCGCCTTGTGATTGCCGTGATAGATCTCGACGCTCACGCCGCGGTCGACCGTGGCGAACGGATACGGGATCGCGCGGAGCTTGGACGCGAATTCCTCGTTCGACAACCCGGCGACCCACAGGCGGCCGTCGGCGAACGCCATGTCGGTGACGACCTGGGTGCGCGGGTTGGAGCGGGCCGCGGTATTCGCCACCGCCGCGTTGGGCAGCTCGATCTTCTGGAACTTCACGGTCTGCAGCGAGACGTTCGCGATCTGGCCGGCTCCGTCGATCCGGAACAGCGCCGGCGCGGCGCCCGCGCCCTGTCCACGCATCACGGAGACGTAGGCATTTCGCGTCCGCGGATGCACCGCGAGATCGGTGACGCTCACCTCGCGCGCACCCGTGCCGAGCAGTGCCGCTAGTTTCTCGTCCAGCGCGTCGAGCGCCTTCGCGCCGGGGGCGCCGCCGTTGACCTGAGCGCCGAGGTCGAGGGCGAAGATCGCCGCACCCTGGTTGTCCGCGGCGAACAACGTGCCGTCCGGTCCGAACGTCAGCGGTCCAATGGACGCCAGCGCCGGACCGTGACCGGTTTCCACAACCGGCACGGCCGAAGACGGCGACAGCGAGGCGAGGATAACGAAGGCGAGGAGCAGCCCGAGTTTCGCGCGGAGGATTCGCATGTGAAACGCTCTCCTTTCGAGAACGGACAACCTTACGCCCCTCAGCTGGCAACGTCAACCAGCAACGTCAACCATTGGGCGGCCGGGCACGCATCTGGCATTTCGTACAGGTCAGGAGGCTCGACATGTACGGACGGCTCATGTTTGCGACAGCCCTGCTGTTCGCTTCAGCTCTGCCATCGGAGGCTCAGACGCGTGCGGGGGCACGAACGGCGCCACCGATTCGCTTTCAGGAAATGGACCGCAACAACGACCGCGTCGTGACCCGCGCCGAGTGGCAGGGCAGCGACGAATCGTTCCGCCAGAACGATTGGAACGGCGACGGCATCCTGTCCGGCGAGGAAGTCCGCCTCGACGCCAACGAGCGTGCGCGCGGCCGCGACGACTTCGCGTACGATGCGCCGGAGTACGGCTTCAACGACTGGACCCCTCGCCAGTTCGCTGCGCTCGATCGCAACCGCGACGGGCGGATCGCGCGCAAGGAGTGGCGCCTCGATCGCGAGCTGTTCGGTCGCGTCGACCGCAACGGCGATAACTTCGTGTCTCGCGCGGAATTCAATCGAATGCCGCAGCAGCTGTTTTCCAGCGCGGACGTCAATCGTGACGGGTTCATCGAGGCGAACGAATGGCGCGGGGCCCGAGCGACATTCGACCGCCGCGACCTGAACCACGATGGCCGCCTCACTCGCAACGAATTCGCGGGTTCGGGCTCGGGTACGGAATCGGTACAGATACCCGGGAACACACCCGTTGGGACGTCCGGTTCACACAGCCCTGCGTTCAGCGCCGGCTACGGGCGTGGCGTCGTCGAGGCCCGCGCGCAGGCGCGCGAGGATCGCGTTCGCAACCAGGGCTACGATCCAGAAGGGCAGCGCGAGCTCGAGACGGCCGATTCGGGATACGACCCGCGATTTGGACCGAAGGCTGACTACCAGGCGGGTTATCGCGAGGGATGGCGACGTGGGTACCCTGAAGGCTGGCGCCAGCCGTAGGTCAGGAGTCGATCAAACAGGAGGTCAGATCTTCTGATCTCCTGTTCCTCACCACCCACCACCGCCGCCCCCGCCCGAGGAACCACCGCCGGAATCGCCGCCGCTGGACGAACTCCCTGATGAACTGTCCGAGCCGCTCGATGCCGGCGAGGGTACCGATGCGGCCATGCCGGCGGCTGCAACCGACCACGCCGCGCCGCCGCCTGCGCCGCCGGATCGTCCGCCACCAAACCCGCTCCATCCATCGCGGGACGCGACTTCTCCAGGACCGGAAGACGACGTGTAGCCGGGAGAGGGGTCCCGTCCGAATCTCCGATCGTCAGCTGTCGACACGCGTCGTGTGGACCAGTCGTCTGCTTCGTTCCCCAGGCCGAGCGCGAGCAGCCATGGGTACCACTCGTCGCGGAGTGCCGCGTGCGGCCGGCGCAGCTCGGCGCTGAAGAACTCGCGCCCGGCCGTCAGATTCTTTCTCATCGCGACCGCCGTCCGACTGATTCGCGATTGCAGTCCCCTGATCGCATTCAACGTGACCCACAGCGCCAACGCGACGATCGCGATCAACATGAGCGGCGAAAGACCGACGACACCCTTGGCGACGTACCGCCAGAGGAACACCGCGATTGCCGCGGCAGCCGCGAGCGCGGGAAGAAGGCACAGCAGCGCAGCCCGGCGGCCCCAATCCATTCGCGACCGAAAGATCACGCCCGCAGCGCGCGTGATGCCCGCAACCACCAGCGCCCCGATGCCGACCAACAGCGGGAGGAATGCGCCGGTCTCACCACGATACCAGGCACCGAACAACAAGCCGGCGCATGCCAAATACCAGACAACGCCCGGCCAGCTGATGAGAGGCGGTGCGTCACCGGCGTCTAATAGCACACGCACCCGGTCTTCGAGCTCGGGACGGATGGATGCCACCGGATCGAATCCGGATTCCTGATAGTGGGCCCGCACGTCTTCCGTGCTCGTCTCGTTGCGACCATCGAAGAACAGCGCGTCGACGAGCGTGCGCTCGTGTCCTTCGAGGGCCGATCGATCCGCCTTCAAGCGGAGCGTCATCGAAGTCTTCGCGCCTGGCCGGGCGACCTCGCTTTCGAGCTTGCCCTCGCCGACCAGCCGCGCGATCAGCGCGACGACTTCCGGCCTGCCGATGCTGTCGTCCCAGGCGGCGCCCACCACTTCGGCCGGGTACTTCATGATGTGTTCGGCGATCCATCGCTCGTCGATATGGTCCGTCGTGACCGGCACGAAGCGTCCGTGCGACTCCTCCCGGACGAAGAACGCCAGCACCGCCAACGCGGTCGCACCAAGGACCACCGCTACGGCGATTGCGATGACGCGCGGCGACGCTCTTTCCTGCGCCTCGGGCTCGCCCGCGCCGGTGAAGCGGAGCGGGATCGTGAGGACGAAACCACGTCCGGGCTCGAGCCCGGACGTCGCGTAGACGTCCTGCATCCCGGTCAGCGGCTGCCATGCGGAGTCGAGCGTCAGGCGCAGCTTGAAGCGGTCAATCGTCCCGGCGCGATCGGGAAAAGCAAAATCATGGTCGAGCCGGTACTCGTCGCCGTTGCGCACCAGGATCCTCGAGAGCTGGTATCGCAGCACGTAGGTCATCGCTGTCCGGGCAAATGGCGGGTCGGTCATCAGCCGGCTGCGCCATCGCAGTGTCCGTGCGTCGGCCCAGGCGTACTCGTCAACGCTGCTCAGCGTGCGATCCTCCTTCAGGTCGAGGACGCCGCCGCCGGACACACGAGAGA